>Ga0157365_10001016_pt1 | contig 11766 bp, 10 predicted proteins | sample AttsexASBM3_FD_111478 | JGI IMG/M metagenome (GOLD analysis project Ga0157365, IMG submission 111478) | Fungus gardens microbial communities from leaf cutter ant in Ribeirão Preto, State of São Paulo, Brazil - Atta sexdens ASBM3 | ecosystem: Host-associated > Fungi > Mycelium > Unclassified ... | reverse complement strand
GCAATGACCTCATCGTCCCGGATCGAACCGCCGGGCTGAATGACTGCGGTCGCACCAGCCGCGACGATGGTCTCAAGTCCGTCCGCGAAGGGGAAGAAGGCGTCGGATGCTGCCACGCTGCCTTGGCTCAGGGCGTGCTCAAGCCCGGCTGCTTTCGCCGCTTCGCCGCTCTTGGACGCCGCGATGCGGGCAGAGTCAACGCGGCTCATTTGCCCTGCGCCGATGCCGACGGTTGCGCCGTCACGGACATAGACAATGGCATTTGACTTCACATGCTTGCCGACGCGGAACGCGAACAACAGGTCCGCCATTTCTTGCGGGCTCGGCGCGCGTTTGGTCACGACCTTTAGATCGGCCTCGGTCACGCGGCCGTTGTCGCGTGTCTGGGCGAGGAAGCCACCCGCGACGGAGCGCACGACCACCCCCCCCTGTGCCGGGTCCGGCAGCGTGCCGGTCAGCAGCAGGCGCAGGTTCTTCTTGCGGGCCAGAACGGTCTTCGCTCCTTCCGTCGCGTCAGGCGCGACGATAACTTCGGTGAAGATCGCAGCAATACGGGTCGCGGCTTCCTCATCCAGCGTGCGGTTCAGGGCCACGATGCCCCCGAAAGCGGAGACCGGATCGCATCGCAGCGCGAGGTCCCACGCAGCGGACAGCGTGTCGGCGCTGGCCACGCCGCAGGGATTGGCGTGCTTGACGATGACGACTGACGGGCGGTCGAATTCCGCCACGGCCTCGAAGGCCGCGTCCGTGTCGTTGAGGTTGTTGTAGGACAGGGCCTTTCCCTGAACCTGAACGGCGGTCGCCACACCGGGGCGGGTGCTGCCGTCGGTATAGAACGCGGCGTCCTGATGCGGATTCTCGCCATAGCGCAGACTCTCGCGGCGCAGACCGGCAACGCTCAGGCGCTCCGGCAGGGCCTCGCCGCGCTGGGCAGCAAACCACGCGCCGATCGCCGAGTCGTAAGCTGCCGTGCGGGCATAGGCCGCACCCGCGAACGCGCGACGATCGCTCAGCGTCGTGCCGCCCTGTTCGGTCAGGCTGGCGATCACCGCGCCATACTGCGCCGGGTCCGTCAGGATCACGACATGATCGTGGTTCTTGGCCGCAGCCCGGATCAGGGCCGGTCCGCCGATATCGATGTTCTCGATGCAATCCTCGGGCCCTGCACCGGAGGCGACGGTGGCCTCAAACGGATACAGGTTTACGGCGACCAGATCGATCGGCGCGATCTTGTGTTCTTCCATCTGCGCGACGTGCGCGGGCAGATCGCGGCGGGCCAGAATGCCGCCGTGGATCTGCGGCACTAGCGTCTTGACGCGTCCGTCCATGATCTCGGGGAAGCCGGTGTGGTCGGACACTTCCGTCACTGCGATGCCCGCGTCGCGCAGCGCCTTGGCCGACCCGCCGGTCGAGAGGATTTCAGCACCCGCGTCATGCAGCGCGCGGCCCAGGTCGAGCAGCCCGGTCTTGTCGGAAACGGAGATCAGGGCGCGACGGATCGGCACGATCGACGGGCTGGGGGACGAGGGGGACATGGCGGGCGCTTTCTTCGGGTGGATCGCAAGCCGCGTGCTTAATCCAAACCGAAGGCTACGAGCAACCTCGAAGGGCGGATTTCTGCGCCTCAGCGGGGCATATCAGGTGATTATGGCACGCAACTCTGCCGCCAGATCGGGCACGCACGGCAGCGTTTGTCCGTCCAGTGACGTGACCTCGCGTACGGAAAGGGCGTTGATCAGCAGCAGCGGCCGTCCCGCGATCTGACCGGGCGAGAGTGTCTGTTCCGACACAAGCCCTGCCTCGATCACCAGTGCGCGTGCGATACCGGGCAGGGCGCCGTCCGTGATGTGGGGGGTGACAGCTTGGCCGTCAATAACTGCGACAACCGTGCTGACGCTGGATTCCGCAACCATGCCAGCGCAGTTCAACAGCAGTGCGTCGTCCGCCCCTGCGGCGACCGCTTCCTGCCGGGCCAGCAGCGCGGGCAGGTAGTTCAGGCTCTTGAGTCGCGACAGCACCGAAAGCTCGTCACGGCGCACACCGGTGCAGGTGTGCAGGCGGACAGGCGGCGCGGGCGGGGTCTGCGGGGCGACGGTCATCAGGGTCGTCACGTGCGGATCGGCTGGCGGTGGCAATCCGCGCGGCGCCGGGCCGCGCGTGAGGGTCAGGCGCAGCGAGCCCTCGCGCAGTCCGGTCGCAGAAAGAAGATCACGGACACCGTCCCGTAACCCAGACGGGTCCGGCAGAGGCAGATCCAGCACACCGCACCCGTCACGCAGTCGTGCCAGATGCCGCGTGAAGTGAGGGGCATGGCCGTCCCTGACCCGTAAGGTCTCGAACAGTCCGTCGCCCAGCGTAAAGCCGCGGTCGGCGGGGTCGATACGCGCGACCGATGCGTCGACGATCCGGCCGTTCAGCCAGAGCAGCGTCACGGCTTCGCGCCGAACAGGGCGAGCATCGGGGCGATCTTCAGGCACATCTCGGCGTGCTCGCGCGCGGGATCGGACAGCACTGTGATCCCGCCGCCCGCGGCCGTCTCGATGCGGTCGGCGTCCATCGCGATCGTGCGGATGATGACCGAACTGTCCATCGCGCCGTCCGTGCCAAGGCGAAAGACGATCCCGCAATAGGCCCCGCGCGCGCTGGCCTCCAGCCGGTCGATGATCTGCAGGGCGCGCCGCTTGGGTGTTCCCGTGACCGATCCGGGCGGGATCGCAGCGGCCAGAAGATCGATCGCGTCGCTGTCGTGGCGCAGCATCGCGCTGATTTCGGACACGAGATGATGCACCGTCTCGAACGACTCGACCTCGAACAGGCTCGGGACCTCGACGCTGCCCATGCGGGCCATCTGCCCCAGATCGTTGCGCATCAGATCGACGATCATCAGATTTTCCGCGCGTTCCTTTTCATCCGCCAGCAACGCCGCGCGCAGCGCCGCGTCGCGGATCGGGTCGGCATCGCGCCCGATCGTGCCCTTGATGGGGCGGGTGTGCATGTGGCCGCGCGTGTTGAGGTGAATGAAACGCTCGACCGAAGCTGACAGCAGGGCAAATTCTGGACCGCAGGACAGATAGGCCCCGAACGGCGCGCGCGTGCGGGCCCGCAGCGCGCGATACACGTCCATCGGTGCCAGGCCAGATGGTCGCGGTGCGCGATATCGGGTAGTCAGGTTGGCCTGATACAACTCGCCCGCTTCCATCAGGGAGACCGCCTGCGCGATCATTGCGCGATAATCCGCAGCACTCTGGTCGGCTGTGAACGTCGCCTGTGGCACAGGGAGCGGCGGTGTCGCACGGTTCGGCACTTCACTGGGGTCGAGGCGCACCCCCGGAAAGGGCGACGTCAGCCACAGTTCCTGCCGCAACCGGTCGAAGATCAGCGCCTGATCGTAGAATGCAGCCGCGAGCCCGGGGCCGACCATGTCGGAATGTCGGGTTTGCAGGCCGCGTTCGGCCAGCCCGACCCCGGCACCGGCAAAACCGATGATGCCCGCCCGGAATGGCAGATCGTTGGGGCGGTGGCACGGCGGCCCGAGCAGTTCGCGCACGCGGTCTGCGCCGGGCGCACCTTCGACCGCCAGCGTGCGCGTCGGGCGGCGGCAAATAATGGTCCAGCGGGATCGGGGTCCGACCGGACCGCCACTGTCCAGGCATGCCAGCCAGGGTTCGTCTGCCCAGCCGGCCATAACAACGTCAGGATCGCGCCACGGGAGTTTCAGGCGCTGCATGAGACTGCAAACATAAACAGGATCGATATTGCTGGAGGGGGGGGTCAGGCGCTGGTCGGGAGGCCCAGAAGGCGATGCACGCCAGCGGCGTCGGGCTCCTCGATCGCGCGTTGGCGCAGGCGGCTGCATTCTTCCATTGTTGCAGACCGGATCACGCGTTTGACGCGCGGCACCGCGCTGGCCGTCATCGAAAAGCTGCGAAGCCCCATGCCGATCAGCATCGGGACGATCAGCGGATCGCCCGCGATTTCGCCACAGACGGAGATCGGACGGTGGTGGCGCAGGGCGGCAGCGGTGGTGTGTTCGATCAGTCGCAGCACGGCGGGATGCATGGCGTCATACAGATGCGCGACATCGGGCGAGCCGCGGTCGACGGCCAGCGTATACATGGTCAGATCGTTGGTGCCGATAGCCAGAAAATCAGCCTCACGCGCAAGGGCGTCGGCCATCAGGGCCGCGGCCGGGGTCTCGACCATGATGCCCAGCGGCGGCAGCGGGTCGCTGAGTTTGACGCCGCGGCGGCGCAGTCTGCGCGCCACGAATTCATAGATGTCGCGGCTCTGGCGGATTTCATCGGCAGAGGTGACCATCGGCAGCAGAACGCGCACCGGGCCATTCTGCGCGGCCCGCAGGATGGCGGCGAACTGCGTCTCCAGCAGTGACGGGTTTTGCAGCAGCAGGCGGATGCCACGCACGCCGAGCGCCGGATTGGGCGTGTCCGTCCCGGCAGAAATCCCGGCCTGCGACAGGGCATCGCTGTGCTTCTCGCCGCCCCAGTCCACCACGCGGATGGTGGTTTCGTCCCCGCTCATGGCCTGAATGACGGAAGCATAGGCGGCTTCCTGTGCATCTTCGTCCGGCAGGGTCGCGACATTGAGAAACAGGAATTCGCTGCGCAAAAGCCCGATGCCAGAGGCACCCGACTGGGCGATCAGCGGCAGTTCGGCGGGAATTTCAAAATTGGCCTGCAGGCGGATTTTCTCGCCACTGGCCAGCTTGGAGGCCAGACGCCGCAGGCGGCCCAGGCTCTGGCGTTCGCGCGCATAGGCCGCGACGCCTTCGCGCGCTTCGGCCAGCATCGCGGCGTCAGGCGCCACGATCACGCGCCCGGTTCCGCCATCGACGATCAGGGTCGCGCCTGCACCGGCCCGGGCCAGTGCCTCGGTCACACCGTGCGCTGCCAGCACGGAGGGGATTCCAAGGGCACGCAGCATGATCGCGGTATGATCGGTGCTGCCGCCTTCTTCCGTCACCACGGCGGTGACGCGGGACGGATCGATGAGGGCTGCATCGGCGGGGCGCAGTTGCTCTGTCACCAGCACGGCACCGTCGGGCAGGCTGGCGAAGGTGCGGAAACTGCTGCCGGTCAGGTTGCGGATCAGCCGACGCGCGACCTCACGCATTTCGCCCGCGCGCCGCGACTGGGAGGCACGGTCTTCGTCCTCGACCCGGTCCGGTGATGATGGACCCATGATCGCGTGACACAAGGCCTCGGACTCGTCGAGCACTGCGGCTTCGGCGGTCAGGGGCTCGCGGTTCATGCGTGCGCGCACGCCGCGCAACAGGCGCGAAGGGCCAAGCATCCGGCGATAGACGTCGAGCAGTGAGCCGATCTCGACCTGGCTCTCTTCCGGCAGGGTGGACAGGCGATCCTGAAGTTTGTCGATCTGCCTCAGGGAGCGCTCGATGGCAGTATCGAGGCGCAGTCGCTCCTGCGCTTCGCCCACAAGGCTGTCGCGCACGATCTGCGTGCTGGCGCTGCGGTCGTCGAATGTATGGGCAGTGCCGATTGCGATACCGGCATACACGGCTTCGCCATTGAAAATGCGCGGACCCGCAACCCGCGCGGCTTTGCCGGTGCGTTTGCGCCCAGCCGACCCGGTGACCCGGTCAGTCATCTTCGTGGAAACCGGCCTTTACCAGCCCCGCCAGGGCTTCGATCGCATCGCGGGCATCCCATCCCTGCGCGAGCAGCCGTATGGACTGGCCCTTGCCAGCACCGAGCATCATCAGGCCCATGATGGAACGTGCGGAAACGCTCTGCCCCTCGCGCGCGACTTCGATCACGGCGCTGAAGCGCTCGGCGGCGGACACCAGTTTCGCTGCAGCGCGTGCGTGCAGGCCGCGCTGGTTGACGATTGTCAGGTCGAGCGTCAGGACGTCATCCTGGCTCGGGTCCAGAGGCTCCTCGGCAGAGAAGCCGTCCGTCATGAGACGTTGCAGTGAGCGGGCGCGGGCGCCGTGTCCTGCGTTGTGCTTTTGACCGGCAGGTCAAGGCAGCTCCGGGCACCGCCAAGGCAGGGTGCGGGCAGGTGGGAGGCCGTGGCGATGTATTTGCGGCCCGCTGTTTCCGCGATGGTCGCGCACTCGGCCAGCGTATGATCGCCGCGGACTTTGGCCAGTTTGACCAGCATCGGCAGGTTCACGCCCGCCAGCACGTCGCTGCGGCCTTCTTCCATGACGGACAGGGCAAGGTTGGACGGTGTGCTGCCGAACATGTCGGTCACCAGCAGGGCACCGTCGCCGGAGTCCACGCGATGCACGCTGTCCAGAATCGTCGTGCGGCAGGTGCCCAGCGGATCGTCCGCGTCGATGCTGACGCATTCGATCTGGTCCTGCGGGCCAACGACATGTTCCATGGCCGCGCGCAGCGTTTCGCCGAGCGTTCCGTGGGTAATGAGTACCATCCCGATCATTTCGGGTCGGATCCTGACTGCTGGAGGGATATCGTGCCACCGAGCGGGCGACGGGCCCAGCGCCATGTGCTGCGCCCCTGACGGGCAAGTTCACGGTGGGTCACGATGATGGGCCAATCCCTGTTTTCTGAATCGGCCGTGACCCTCAGGTCGGGCGTGGCCGGACTGTTTTCAAGACCGTCTTCGGCGGACAGCATGTGTGCCAGATGCTCGACGATGGTAACCGAGCGATGACGCCCTCCCGAGCATCCGACCGCGACGGTCGCGTATTTTTTACCTTCCTTGACGAACCGCGGCAAGACAAGTCTCAGAAGGCCCAGAACCTGGCCGAAAAACGCCGCATAATCAGGATCGGCCTGCACATAGTCGACAACGTCGCCATCCAGCCCGGTCTTGGGAGCAAGCCCCGGATCATAGTGCGGATTTCGCAGGAACCGCGCGTCGAACACCATGTCGGCTTCACGCGGGACACCTGCAGGAAATGCAAACGACATAAGCGCAATCGTCATGCCTTCGGCAGGGCCGTTATCCCAGACGCCGAACCGCGCCTCGATGATCTGGCGCAGCTCGGGCGGCGGCAGGTCGGACGTGTCGAGCACCAGATCGGCGTGCGCGCGAAGTGGTGCGGTCAGCGTCAACTCGGCGGTGATGCCATCGGCAATGTTGCCGTGCGTTGCCAGCGGGTGGCGCCGCCGGGTGGCGGTGAAACGACGCAGCAGGATGGTTTCTTCTGCCGTGGCATAGATCAGTTCGGGGTGGACCCCATCCATCGCACGCAACCGCCCGATGGCGTCCAGCGCGGCGGCGGCGTCGAAATTGCGGGTGCGGGAGTCGATGCCGATGGCGACCGGGCCTTCGGCGCGGGCCGCGATTTCGTCAATCGTGCTGAGGGGCGGGTTGTCCACCACCTCGTACCCCAGATCCTCAAGGATGCGGAGAATCGAGGAGCGCCCGGCACCGGACAGGCCGGTCACAAACAGAACGCGCCGCGTGGGTGGCGCTTCGATTTCGGTGGCGGGGTCGGCTGCGGGCATCATGCTCCGGTCTTCATGCGGCATCGTCGTCCGTTGGCGCAGTGGTCCTGTCTGGTGATCGTGTGCCCCTCGGCAGAGCGCTGCCGAGCAGATCGTCATCCAGTATACCGATGCAAAGCTCACACGTCCCGGCCAAGCAGTCCAGTACGATGCCGATTTTCGCGACCGCCGAAGCCTCTCGCGGGTCCAGTTTCAGGAGGGGGGCGCCGGTTGCCGTGTGCCGGTCGGGGCCCGGCAGACGGTCGATCCCGGACGAGTCCAACTGCACGACCAGCGCGATCTGCGTTGCGATCACAAAGTCGCGGCGCACGATACCGACACCCCGCACTTCCATCAGGCCCGCCAGTGCGGCAGGCGCGCGCGCTGTGAGACCATCAAGCATCACGCGGTCGTCGGCCACCAGATCATAACCCGCGCCAAGCAGTCGCAGCAGCAGGTCGGATTTGCCGCTGCCGCTTGCGCCCAGCAGCAGAACCCCCTGCGGGCCGCGCGTCGCGCAACTGGCGTGTAAGGTCGCATCGGAAGGAGGCATTACAACGGCGGCCCCTTATTGAACGATTCAGTCGATTCATGTGATATTCAGGCAACAATGTTGCCAAGTTACGGTATACAGCATTGCAATCCCGGTGCAGGACGATATGAGGGGCGCGTGCCTTATTCCTGTCAAATTCCGCCGTGCTGCAGACCATGACGCTCGACCGTCCCATGACGGCGGCACCCTTCGTGGTGCAGCACCGAAACGAGGTCCGCATCATGGGCCTGACCGGTGCAGATCCGCAGTCGCGTGGGATCGTGGACCAGTTTCGGCGCGCGATCGATCACGGCGCGGGGCTGCTGGCGCAGTCGGGGCTGAGCCTGCACGATGTGGTGCGCATCACCTGTCTGGTGCAGGATTGCGATGCCTTTACGGGCTGTTTCGGCTTGCTGCGCGAGGCGCTGGGCCCGGCATCGCCGATCTTCACACTCCGCACGGTGACGTCGTTTGACCGGGACGACGTCGCGCTCGAGATGGAGTTGACCGCGATCCATCGGTGACGGGGGCGTTCAGGGTTCTGCCCTGACACCTGCCAGGGGGCACGGCTCTCTGGACAATGGATTGTCGGGCGCAGCTATCTGCCCGGCGTCCTTACGTTACTGGACGCGCGGCAGCTTCACCACGAATCTGGCACCCAGAACACGCCCCGTCTCATCAACCCGGTTCTCTGCGCTGATGGAACCGCGAAGGGCTTCGACGATCTGGCGGCTGATAGACAGGCCAAGGCCGGAATGATGGCCAAAATGCTCGCTCTGCGGGCGTTCGGAATAGAAGCGGTCGAAAATCGTCGTGATCTTGCTTTGCGGGATGCCCGGCCCTTCGTCAGACACCGACATCTCGATCATCGAGCCGTTGATTGCGGCTGTCAGCATGATCTGACCTTCCGGCGGCGAAAACGAAATTGCATTGCCGATCAGGTTTCGCAGCACCTGAACCAGGCGATCTTCCACTGCCAGCGCCCGCATCGGGCGGCCGGCAGGGTCTTCGACCGAGGCAACCAGCAGCACCGGCGCGTCGGGCTTGCGCGTCACCTGATGAATTTCGGCCAGCACGTTCAGCAGCGGCATGACAGCCACCGGTTCGGCACGCGCGCGTGACAGTTCGGCGTCCACGCGGCTGGCGTCGGCAATGTCGGTGATCAGACGGTCGAGCCGCCGCACGTCCTCGTTGATGATGGTCAGCAGCCGGCGCGGTGCTTCCTTTTCCTCCAGCCGCAGCAGGGTCTCGATGGCGGAGCGGATGGAGGAGAGCGGGTTCTTGATTTCGTGGCTGACATCGGCGGCAAAGCGTTCGATCGCGTCCATCCGCGCCCACAGGGCCAGCGCGCTGTCACGAAGGGCGCGCGCCAGTTCGCCGATTTCGTCGCGGCGACGCAGCAGCGGCTCCGGCACGATGTCGGCGCGTCCGGACGTCTCGCGCAGCACATAGGTGGCACCGACCAGCCGCAGCAGCGGCCGGGCGATGGTCAAAGACATATACCACGAGAGAAAGACCGTGATGGCCAGCGCGACGAGGAACAGCGACAGGATCGAGGAGCGCACCGAAAACAGCGACCGGTCCACGTCCCGGGCGCGGCGCGTCAGCTGGATGACGCCGATGGTGCGCCCGTCATGCCGCACCGGCTCGACAACCGTGACGATCAGATGCCCGTGGCGCGTGCGGCGTATGTCGGGTGGTGTTTCCGCCGGGGCGATGGGGCTGGCCGCGTCGCCGGGATCGACCGGGTGCATGCCGGGCATCGACGTGGCCGGGTCGTCCATGTCGACGCGCCCCGGGCCCTTGCCGGGCAAAACACCGAGCAGCCAGCCATAAATGCGCTCCGACAGGCCGGGCGGTTCGTCGTCGCCGTCGAAATCAAAGGCGTGATGACGGGGCCGCGGCGCTTCTGCGTCCGGGGCGTCTGGTGGGGCGGGGTTGCCATTCGGAAGGGCCTCGGCCGTGACATCGCCGCGGGGGGAGGGAAGGATTTTCCGACCTGTCTCGCTCTCGGCGATCAGTTGCCCGTCGGGGCCGAATACCCGCGCGCGGGCATTGGGGCTGGGTTCAGTCAGGCGCAACAGCAGGGGGCGCGTGAGATCGGCGTTGAGCTGCGAGCCGTCCAGACCGTCTGCGCGGGCCGAGCGCGGCAGCCGCACGGTGATGACCGCACTCTGCCCCAGCGCCCCGGCATAGATCTTGGCCTGTTCGCGCAAGGCCGTCACTTCGGCTTCCAGCAGCGAGTTCTGGAATTCGTCGAGGAACAGCAGCGTGACGGCCAGCAGCGCCAGCGGCAGGATGTTCAGCAGCAGGATTCGCCGCATCAGCGGCGAGATCAGGCGCGTCTTGTGCTCGGTGTAGAGGTCTTCCACCTCGTCCCCGGAGGAGCGGCTTATGCGGGTGCGACGTCCGGCGCGTGCGGGCAGCATGGCAGCCGCTTACTCTTCCTTGTAGCGGTAGCCGATACCGTAGAGCGTCTCGATCTGGTTGAAATCGTCATCGACCTGACGGAATTTCTTGCGGACGCGCTTGATGTGGCTGTCGATCGTGCGATCGTCGACATAGATGTTCTCGCCATAGGCCGCGTCGATCAACTGGTCGCGTGACTTCACCATGCCCGGGCGCAGCGCGAGGGCCTTGAGCAGCAGGAACTCCGTCACCGTCAGCGCGATGTCCTTGCCGCGCCACAGGCACTGATGCCGTGTCTCGTCCAGCGACAGTTCGGCGCGCACGATGATCGAACCCGTGGCCGCACCGCTGGCTTCGGCGCGGCTGGCCTCGTTGCGGCGCAGCAGCGCGCGGATGCGCTCCAGCAGCAGGCGCTGGGAGAATGGCTTGGTGATGTAGTCGTCCGCACCGAGGCGCAGGCCCATCAGCTGGTCGACTTCCTCGTCCTTCGACGACAGGAAAATCACCGGCAGCTGGGACCGGGTGCGGAGGCGCTGCAGCAACTCCATACCGTCCATGCGCGGCATCTTGATATCCAGCACAGCAAGATCGACCGGCCGGGTCATGATGCCCTGAAGCGCACTCTCCCCATCGGTATAGGTACGCACGGTGAAGCCCTCGGCCTCCAGCGTCATCTGGACCGACGTCAGAATGTTACGATCGTCGTCAACGAGGGCGATCGTGTGCTTGGTCGTCTCCATGAGAGGGCATAGTCTCCGATGCGCGTGCGCGACGAAAGCGCCCGCAGAGCCTGTGCAAAGGCCGGGCGCCACGGTGCGTGGTTAGTAAGTGCTTACTACCATAGCGCATCTTTGCAGGCACGACCATCGCACCGCGGATTTCCCCGTTTTTGCGGCGATCGCGGCAAAAACGGGGCCCGCGCATTGCGCGAGCGGGCATTTGCGTTATGTCATCGGGGACGGAACTGCAGGACACTATCCACCTGCACACACCAACTGATTGAGATGTCTAAGGGCCATGAGCGAGCATATTGATCCCCAAACCGACCCCGCACTCGACCCGGCCGTGACGCCGGATACGGCTCAGGCGGAAGCGGAGTCGTCCGGCGACGACCTGCTGAACGCTGCCACTGGCGAGATCGAGGCACTGCGCGCCGAAGCGGCCGAGATGCGCGACAAGTGGATGCGTTCGGAAGCCGAGATGCAGAACCTGCGGGCCCGGACCAAGCGCGAAGTCGAAGATGCCCGTCAGTATGCGGTGCAGAAATTTGCCCGTGACGTCGTGGAAGCAGCCGAGAACCTCAAGCGCGGTCTGGCCAGTCTTCCGGTTGCGGTCGAGGGCGAAGATTCGATCATCACCAAGATGCGCGAGGGCTTCGAGAGCACCGAG
>Ga0157365_10001015_pt1 | contig 11767 bp, 10 predicted proteins | sample AttsexASBM3_FD_111478 | JGI IMG/M metagenome (GOLD analysis project Ga0157365, IMG submission 111478) | Fungus gardens microbial communities from leaf cutter ant in Ribeirão Preto, State of São Paulo, Brazil - Atta sexdens ASBM3 | ecosystem: Host-associated > Fungi > Mycelium > Unclassified ... | reverse complement strand
TCGGCAAAACCGGCGCGCGGGCCGCAGGAGAGCAGGCGGATATCGTTCGCGATCTTGTAAAGCGCGCCTGCCGTGGTGCGCAGCGCGCCAGAGAAATGCACGAGTGCATCATGCGCGCCTTGCAGGGCGAACTTGTTCTCGCCGCTGATGAAGGCCGCATCGCTCAGGCGGGCGATTTCGGCGCAGGCGCGACCGGCAAAGGGGGCGTCGGTGTTAATACCTGTTCCAAGCGCTGTGCCGCCAAGGGCGAGGGGGTAGAGACCCTTCTCGGCTTCCTGAATACGGGCGATATTCTCGCGCAGCATTCCGGCATAGCCGTGGAACTCCTGCCCCAGCGTAACAGGCACGGCATCCTGCATATGGGTGCGGCCAATCTTGACGATGTCCTTCCACTCTTCGGCCTTGGCCTCGATGGATTCCGCCAGACGGGTCAGGGCAGGGATCAGCCTGCGACGGCTGCCCAGCACCACCGCCACATGCATGGCGGTGGGGAAATTGTCGTTGGAGGACTGCGACATGTTGACGTGGTCGTTGGGATGAACCGGGCGCTTGCTGCCCAGAGCCTCGCCGGAAAGCTGGCAGGCGCGGTTCGAGATAACCTCGTTGATGTTCATGTTGAACTGGGTGCCTGAGCCGGTCATCCAGACATGAAGCGGGAACATGTCAGCGTGCTGACCGGCAAGGATTTCATCGCAGACTGTGGTGATCAGCTTGTACTGCGTCTCACCCAGACGGCCGCTCTGATGATTGGCACTCGCGCAGGCACGCTTGACGATGGCATAGGCCTCGATCATCTCGCGCGGCATCAGCTCGCGGCCGATGCTGAAATAGTGAAGCGAGCGCTGCGTTTGCGCGCCCCAGAGCTTGTCGGCCTGGATTTCGATTTCGCCGAGGCCGTCGCTCTCGATCCGTGTATCGCTCATGTCAGATCTTCTCATAAGTACAATAATCGGGCGTCCAGACGATGGACTGGATGCGCTCATGCAGTTCATCGTCGCTGAAGTCAGGACATACGCCATCTTCGCGCGCCTGTCTGGCTGCAGCTTCGGCCACGGCCAGCGCGACCTTTCGCAATTGCGTGACCGGGGGCAGCAAATTGCCATCGGGATTGCTGCGCAGGGGCGACAGCGAGGCAAGGCCGCGCGCGGCAGCCATGAACATGGAGTCCGTCACGCGGGTGGCGCCGGTGGCAAGCAGGCAGAGCCCCAGACCGGGGAAGATATAGGCGTTATTGGTCTGGTCCACCCGGTGGGTACGGCCATGCAGGTCCAGCGGGGGGAAGGGGCTGCCCGTGCTGACCAATGCGCGCTCATCCGACCAGGTCATGATGTCCTCGGGCGTCGCTTCGGAATGTGAGGTGGGATTGGAGAGCGGGAAGATGATCGGGCGTTTACAGTCCTTGGCCATCTCCCGCACGATCTTCTCGCTGAAGAGCCCTTTCACACCGGACACGCCAATCAGGATACTCGCTTTGGTCTCACGCATGACGCTCTCGAAATCGGTCGCGCGATCCTTCCAGTCCTTCCGGGCAAAGAGCGCCTGACCCTCATTCAGCCCCTCGCGTCCATCCAGCAGCAATCCATCCTGATCAAGCATGTAAAAGCGTGAGAGAGCCTCTTCCTCACCGGCGCCCTCATCAAGCATGACCTGAAGCAGGAGCCGCGCAATGCCGACGCCAGCCGAGCCGGCACCCAGCATGACGATCGTTTCGTCCTTGAGCTTGCCGTCATGGGCAGCATTGGCGCTTAGAATGGCGGCAGTGGTGACGGCGGCTGTCCCCTGAATATCGTCATTGAACGTGCAAAGCCGGTCGCGATAACGCTCCAGAATGGGCGCGGCATTGGCCCCGCTGAAATCTTCCCAATGCAGCACGACATGGGGCCAGCGTGTCTGGACGGCGGTGACGAAACGCTCGATGAACGCGTCGTATTCCGCACCACGAACGCGCTCATGACGCCAGCCGATATAGGCCGGATTTTGCAACAGGTCCTGGTTGTTGGTGCCGGTATCGAGTACGATCGGCAGGGTGTGATCGGGTGAGATCCCCGCACAGGTCGTGTAAAGCGAAAGCTTGCCGATGGGGATGCCCATACCGCCCGCGCCCTGATCCCCGAGGCCAAGAATACGCTCGCCATCGGTCACGACGATCACGCGCACATCGTCATAGGCGGGGTTGGCAAGCACGTCTTCCAGAGAGTCGCGCTCCGGATAACTCAGGAAGAGGCCGCGCGGGCGACGCCAGATCTCGGAAAAACGCTGGCAGGCCTCGCCGACGGTGGGCGTGTAGACCAGAGGCAGCATGGCGTCGATCTTGCGGGTGAGCAGGGCATAGAACAGTGTTTCATTTGTGTCCTGCAATTCCCGCAGATGCACATGGCGTGCAAAGGGCGAGGGCAGGGCATCAAGGAACTTCAGCGCCGCCTCAACCTGTTGGTCGAGGGTCTGTATGGCTCGCGGCAGGAGGCCATGAAGCTCGAACGCGTCGCGCTCTTCGGCAGAAAAGGCCAGTCCTTTATTGAGAAAAGGATGGTCGAGCAGATCCTGCCCGGTCAGGGCAACGGATAGCGACTTGTTCATGAATGGTCTCCCGGCAGGGTTATGCACGCATTCGTGCCAGTCATCCTGGGCGGGGAGTGAAACACAAGCCCAACCGACGCGCGAGCCCCCCTGACCCGGATGTGATCAACCCGGATGTGATCACGGCGGTTAACGCCTGAGGCGGGGCGCGGGATTTGCATCAGCCATGATCGGTATGTGCCGCACGCTGCTCGGCCAGATCGAAAATGCGCGTCATGGCACGCCATTTTGTTTCTTCCGGCGTGCCGGGCAGGCGGCGCTGATAGCGGTCCATTTCCGCCTCCCACTTCCGTACGATAGGGGGAATGACGTCCGGCCCGGAATGGTCGCTCTCGATTTCCGCAATCATGAAAAGGCGGTCCGCGCAGCGCCAGATCTCCATGGCCGCAATGCCGCGATCACGCATATCGGCGAGAATTTCCGGCCAGACCGCGCCTGGGGCATGCCGAGCCTCGTATTCGGCAATCAGCCTTGAATCGGACACGAGGTCCAGTGCGAAGCAGCGGCGTTCAAGGGGCATATCGAGTCTCTCCGGGAGGGTTGCTCTCGGTTATGTGTCATATCACGCCAAGATAACAATGTTAGTGAGACAATCAACAAAGAATAACAGCGAGTCGTCAGTGCGGCTCTTGTGGAGTTCGATGTGACCAGAATTACCTCACTCACCGTCAGGGACATCCGTTTTCCGACCTCAGCCGGTCTTCACGGGTCGGATGCCATGAATCCCGATCCCGATTACTCCGCTGCCTATGTGACTCTGGGCACCGACCGTCCCGATCTTGCTGGCTATGGGCTGACCTTCACCATCGGGCGGGGCAACGATCTGTGCTGCGCGGCCATCAGGGCCCTGGCGCCTCTGGTGATCGGGCTGGAGCTGGAGGCGATCAAACGCGATGCAGCTGCCTTCTGGCGCCATGTGACCTCTGACAGCCAGCTACGGTGGGTCGGGCCTGATAAAGGGATCATGCATCTTGCTACAGGCGCGGTGGTCAACGCGGTATGGGACCTCTGGGCGCGTGACGAGGGCAAGCCGCTCTGGGCCCTGATCGCGGATATGACCCCCGAGCAACTGCTGAGCACTATCGACTTTCGCTATCTCACGGATGTGGTGACCCGGCAGGAGGCGCTCGCTTTGCTGCAGCAGCGGGCGAGGGGGAAAGAGGTACGTCGCACAACACTGATGCAGGGCGGTTACCCCTGTTACACCACCTCGGCCGGATGGCTCGGTTATGACGATGAGCGGCTGCGAACGCTCTGCCAGCAGGCCATGGCGGAGGGATTTTCTCACATCAAGCTCAAGGTCGGGCGGGATCTGCAGGACGATATCCGGCGCGTCACCATCGCGCGTGAGGTGATCGGTCCCGAGCGCCAGCTGATGCTCGATGCCAACCAGGTATGGGAAGTCGACGATGCCATCGCCTGGATGAAGCATCTCGCTTTTGCCAGACCCTGGTTCATTGAGGAGCCAACGAGTCCGGATGATGTTCTGGGTCACGCCAAGATCAGGCGCGGACTGGACGGTATCGCGGTGGCGACGGGCGAGATGTGTCAGAATCGTATTCTGTTCAAACAGTTCATGGAAGCTGGGGCGATCGACGTGGTGCAGATCGATGCCTGCCGCGTCGGCGGGGTCAACGAGGTTCTGGCCATCCTGCTTCTGGCCGCGAAATTCGATCTGCCAGTCTGCCCGCATGCAGGCGGGGTGGGGCTGTGCGAATATGTGCAGCATCTGGCGATGGTCGATTTTCTCTGTTTCTCGGGCACGACGGAAGGGCGGGTGGCCGAGTTCGTCGATCATCTGCACGAGCATTTCGTCACGCCTTGCGTGGTGCGAGGGGGCGCTTATCGCGCGCCAGCGGCGCCGGGATATTCCATCGAGATGCATGCGGAGAGTCTCGCTGCCCATGAATTCGACGCTTGTGTTTCCGCGCAGGGAGGGCGGCCATGAATCTCGATCTGCTGGGCAAGACTTTCCTCGTCACGGGCGGGGGGCAGGGTATCGGCGGGGCGATCACCCATTCTCTTGCCAAGGAGGGGGCTTGCGTTGCCATCATCGCCCGGCGCCCTCCCAGCGCCGGGCTGACAGAGACGCTCCAGGCGATGGGCGCGCGTTATCTCTACGTCCCTTGCGAGCTGCGCGATGATCAGGCCTGCCATGATGCCGTGGCCCATGTGCTTCATGAGTGCGGGGCCATTCACGGGCTCGTCAATAATGCCGGTGCCAATGACAGCGTGGGGCTTGAGGCCAGCACGGCAGAGTTCCTGCGCTCCGTGCAGGACAATCTGGGGCATTATTTCTCGATGGCGCATCATGCTCTGCCTGCGCTCAGAGCGACGCGCGGGGCTATTGTGAATATCTCCTCCAAGACCGCGGTGACAGGGCAGGGCAACACAAGTGGTTATGTGGCTGCCAAGGGTGCGCAGCTTGCGCTGACACGCGAATGGGCCGTGGCCCTGCGTGAGGACGGTATTCGTGTGAATGCCGTCATCCCGGCAGAGGTCATGACGCCCCTTTACGAGAACTGGCTCGCCCAGTGCGATGACCCGCAGGCCCGCAAACAGGAAATCGAGGCACGTATCCCGCTTGGCAGGCGTTTCACCGAACCCGAGGAGATAGCGGACACGGTCGTGTTTCTCCTTTCGGAGCGTGCCGCGCACACCACGGGCCAGTTCCTGTTTGTGGATGGGGGCTATGTGCATCTCGATCGGGCGATCGATTGAGTTCTGGCAACGTTCCGCTAGCGGGGAGGACCCTTCTTCATGACCACCAAGCCGCATAACGGCCAATCCCCAACGAGCCCGTCATCCACAAGCCAGACGCCAGCCAGCCAGAATGCCTATCGTGTGGCTATCGCCTTTGTGGTGCTGCTGTTCTTCCTCTGGGGAATGGCGAATAATCTCAATGACATTCTGATTGCCCAGTTCAAGAAAGCCTTCGCCCTGTCTGATTTCGGCACGAGCTTCGTGCAGCAGGTTTTCTATTTCGGCTATTTCCTGTTCTCGCTTCCCGCCGCGCTGCTCATGCAGGGGCGCGGCTACAAGAGCGCCATCATGACCGGGCTGGGATGCTATGGCATCGGCGCGCTCTTGTTCTATCCTGCAGCAGAATTCGGGCGGTACGAGTTTTTCCTCGTCGCCCTGTTCATCATTGCCGGGGGCCTCGCCTTTCTGGAGACGGCCGCCAATCCGCTCATGACCGAGATAGGCGATCCTGCAGGCGCGGCACGGCGCCTCAACTGGGCACAGGTTGCCAATCCGATCGGCACACTCTTTGGCATTCTGGTCGGAAAATATTTCATTCTCTCCGGCAGGACGCTCGACCCGACAGATCCCGGTTTGACCGAGGCTGCCAAAGCCCTGTTTTACCGGCAGGAGATTCTTTCGGTACGCGGCCCCTATATCGCACTGGGCCTGGTCGTGCTGGGGCTGGCTGTGCTGGCGGCGTTCATTCGCTTTCCTCAGGGGCAGCATCATGCGGGAGAGGCGCCGGAGATGAGGCATTTTTGGGGCCTGTTCCGGCGCGCAAGACTCCGCTTTGCCGTGATTGCACAGTTTTTCTATGTGGGCGCGCAGATCGGTGTCTGGAGCTACACCATCCGCTATGCTGAGGCGAACGCCCATATGAACGAGGCCGCAGGGGCCAATGCGTTGCTGATCAGCCTTGTGCTGTTCGCGCTCGGGCGCTTTTGCGGCACATCGCTCATGGCGCGCATCAGACCCAATACGATGCTGACATCATTTTCGGCGATGAGCCTGCTACTTGTCTTCTGCGCTTCGGCCCTTTCGGGACATGCCGGGCTCTATTGCCTCGTTCTGGCGAGTTTTTTCCTCTCCATCCAGTTCCCGACGATCTTCGCGCTCGGGGTGGAGGGGCTGGGGCGGGAGCGTCGGCTCGGCGCATCGCTCATCATCATGGCCATTATTGGCGGCGCATTTCTGACCGGGCTGATGGGGCATGTTTCCGATCTACTGGGCATACGTCTCGCCATGCTCGTGCCGTGCCTGTGCTTTGCCGTGGTCCTGTCCTTCAGCCTGTACGTTCGGAAGGCCGACGTCAGAAGCGCTCACGAACCAACCCTCTGACTTAGGGAGACCCTCATGAAACTCGCCAGACTCGGCCCGATCGGGCAGGAAAAACCAGCGCTCATCGACAGCCACGGGCATGCGCGCGATCTGTCCTCGATCACGCCAGATATTTCGGGTGAGGCCCTGGCAAACGGGCTGACAGCGCGTCTTTCCATCATCGATCCGGCCTCTCTTCCCCTTATTCCCGAGGGAACGCGCATCGGAGCCGCGATATCGGGTGTGGGGAAGTTCATCTGTGTCGGGCTCAACTATCGCGACCACGCCGAAGAATCCGGGATCGCCCCGCCCGATGAACCGGTGCTGTTCATGAAGGCGACGAGCGCGCTTTGCGGCCCGAATGACGCCATCATCATCCCGCTCGGCGCGCAGAAAACCGACTGGGAGGTCGAACTTGGTGTGGTGATCGGCCAGACGGCGCGGCATGTGCCGGTCGAGACGGCGCTCGATCATGTGGCGGGCTATATGGTGATCAATGATCTGTCTGAGCGCGCCTTCCAGCTCGAGCGGGGCGGTCAGTGGGTCAAGGGCAAGAGCTGCGATACTTTCGGCCCGGTCGGGCCCTGGCTCGTCACGACCGATGAAATTCCCGACCCGCAGGCGCTCTCGCTCTGGCTGGAGGTCAACGGGACGCGTCATCAGAACGGACACACACGCAACATGGTGTTCGATGTGGCTTATCTGGTGAGCTATATCAGCCGGTTCATGACCCTCTGCCCCGGCGATATCATCTCGACCGGTACGCCAGCCGGTGTGGGTCTGGGGTTCAACCCTCCCGTATACCTCAAGCCGGGTGACCATATGGTGCTTGGTATCGAGAGCGATACAGGTGTGTCGCTCGGGCGTCAGACACAGACCTGTCGGGCCTATGAATCATGAGCCGCCTCGCAGGAAAACGCGCGATCGTTACAGGAGCGGCGCAGGGTATCGGTCGCGCCGCAGCGGAACTCTTTGCTCGCGAAGGGGCCGTTGTTTTCGCGGTAGACAGAAACGGTGAGGCGCTGGCCTCCCTCGCTTCCTGCCAGCCGATCGTGCTCGATCTGCTGCAAGCAGAGGCGATTGCGACAGGCCTGAGCGCGGTCGGGGCGGTCGATATCCTGTTCAATTGCGCGGGGTACGTCGACTCCGGCACGGTGCTCGACACGAGCGATGAAGGGTATCGCCTGTCCTTCGCGCTCAACGTTCACGCCATGGTCGATGTCATTCGCGCCGTTATGCCCCGGATGCTGGAAAATGGCGGATCGATCATCAACATGGCCTCGGTTGCGAGCTCTGTCATCGGCGTGCCCAATCGTTTTGCCTATGGTGCTTCCAAGGCCGCCGTGATCGGGCTGAGCAAATCCATCGCTGTGGATTACGTGTCGCGCGGGATACGCTGCAATGTCATTTGTCCCGGGACAGTGCAATCACCCTCTCTCGATGAGCGGCTTGCCGCGACAGGCGATGCAGAGGCTGCGCGCAAAGCGTTCATCGGCCGCCAGCCAATGGGGCGTATCGGCACAGCGGAGGAAATAGCCGAACTTGCACTCTATCTCGCGAGTGATGCCTCCGCCTACACCACGGGCAGTGTACATGTGATCGATGGGGGCTGGACCGCAGCATGAGCGCGATCGCGCATGGGGAGATTCCTGGTTCGGTCCCGATCAGGCGCGACATTGTCGACGCGCATCAGCATGTATGGTCCCTTTCCAATCCCTTCCATCACTGGCCCGGCGCAGGACAGGGGACGCTCTATCGCGATTACGGCGTGCAGGACTGGGCATCGGTTGCGGAACCGTCGGGCGTTACGTGCAGTGTTCTGGTGCAGGCACAGGAAGACTGGCGTGAAACGCTCTGGTTGCTCTCTCTTGCGGCGCATACGCCGACGATTGCCGGGGTGGTTGTCTGGGTCGATCTGGCTGATGCGGAAGCACCGGCGCGCATTGCATGGCTGGCGGCTCAGCCGAAGCTCAAAGGGGTGCGCCCCATGTTGCAGGACATGGCAGATGAGGATTGGCTTTTGTCGTCAGATCTGCGCCCAGCCCTGAACGCCCTCTGCGGTCATGGGCTGCGTCTGGACGCCCTTATCCGCCCGAGACATCTGGATATGCTGCAGCGCTTTCGTCGTGAATGGCCCACATTGAGCCTGGTGATCGATCACGGGGCGAAGCCTGACATGACAGGGAGCGGCTTCGCTTTCTGGCGGGATGCAATGGCGCGGCTCTCGGACCTGGGTGTGGCCTGCAAGCTCTCGGGGCTCCACACGGAACTCCCGCCAGGGAGTGATGATTCACGTCTTGCGCCGTTCATCGAGACGCTTTTGACCCTCTTCCCCGATCGTCTTCTCTGGGGCAGCGACTGGCCGGTATGCCTCCTCGCGGGCAAAACCTATGGCGAGACCCTCGCTCATGCGCGCGCCATCGTGGGCAGGCTGGCTCCGGTGCGAGCGGGATCGATCTTTTCTGGAGCGGCTCGGCGCTTCTATGGGCTCGATGGGCCGGGAATTCTGCCCGGCCTCATCAGGATGTGAGCCCGGATCAGGGCGAAGCGGGCAGGTCGGACCAGAGCGTTGCGTTGCCACCGGGGGGCTGGGTAGCCTGATACACACCGCGCGCTACAGCGCGGGACAGGACATCGGCGGCGACGCTGCCCAGATGCGCCACGAGCAAGGCGCGTCCTTCCGAAGCGACGGACCGGGTGCCGGTGGCGAGAGCGAAGATCGTATCGCCGTCAAAGGGTGAGTGGATCGGGCGAATGGCCCGGGCGAGCCCGTCCTGCGCCATCATCGCGACACGCTTGAGTTCATCCTGATCGAGAGCAGCGTCGGTAGCGATGCAGGCGAGGGTGGTATTGGCGCGTGGATTCGGGTCGAGCTTGGTCCCTGTCCAGTCGTCCGGCGCGACGAGGGAGGGTGAAACGCCCAGTCCACCGAATTCCTGTCCCTGCTCGAAAGGCGCAGCCCAAAAACGCCGGTCGTGAGGGGGCGTGACGGCGCCAAGACTGTTCGTGGCCACAATTGCGCCGATCGTATACCCTTCGGGGGTGACCCAGGAGGCAGAGCCGATCCCGCCTTTCAGTCTTCCCGCCATTGCCCCGTATCCGGCTCCTTGCGTGCCTAACGCGACATTTGGTCCCGCCTGACTGACGGCCTCCATGCCGAGTGCGCGGTAAGGCGGTGTCTCACCCCATCTCTTATCACCTCCATTGTCGAGATCGTAGAGGATCGCGGCAGGGACGATGGGAGATGGCGGAACATCCTTCACGCTGCGCATGGCAAAGCCCCTGCCGCGTGCCCCAAGCCAGGCCGCTACGCCGTCAGCGGCGGCCAGCCCATAGACAGAGCCGCCGGAAAGAGTGAGTGCATCGATACGGTGCACCAGATTCCAGCTGTTGAGCGCGTCGGTTTCACGGGTTCCGGGGCCGCCGCCGCGCACGTCGACAGCACAGGGACAGGGTGAGGCTGGCAGGATGACCGTCACGCCGGTTCGTACCTGGCTGTCTTGCGCCTGACCCACGCGAAGTCCGCTTACGTCGGTCAGGCTGTTTTTGTCTCCTACGCGTCCTCTTGCCGTCGCAAAAGCAGGGCTGCGTATCATGCCCAACGCGGCCCCCGTCATCAGACTTGAGCGAATAAAGCTACGACGAAGCATGGGGCGTCCAGTCTTGGAGGGGAACGACGCAGGCAGCATGCCATAAAGGCGGTGCAGACGGGAGCCAGCATCCGGTTGAGAGCGAAATCTGCTGACATCACCTGACAGGACGGCTCATAACGCAAAAAGCGCCTGAATCCCGGTGAGGGGACCAGACGCTTCCTGTAGCTTGTCTCTATTTTCGGAAGGAAGCGATGTCAGAGCCCCGTCGGTGTTTCGACTGGGGCGACTGATGTGCCGACCCGAACCGCGCTCAGATATAGTGTTCGCTGAGGGGAGCAAATCCGTTGAAGCCGGTGGAACAATAGGTGGTGACATAGGCTCCGGTGGTCAGAAGCTCGATGCGATCGCCCGAGCTCAGTGCATGAGGCAGTTGTACGCGGTTCTTCTCATACATGATGTCGACACCATCACAGCTCGGACCGGCCACGACCGTCTCGCCCGTTGCCAGCCCGTCATGGGGCGTGCGGAAGCGATAGCGGATGGCTTCACCTTCGGTCTCGGCAAGGCCGCCGAAACGTCCGATATCGAGATAGACCCAACGCGGATCGCTTTCCTTGCCGCCGCGACGGCTGACAAGCACGACCTCGGTCGAAACGACACCGGCCTCGGCCACCATGAAGCGACCGGGCTCGATCAGCATCTGCGGCAGGGCGTTACCGAAATGCTCCGTCATCGCGCGTCCGATCGCGAGACCGAACTGTTCGATCTCGGGAATGTCGTCACGGTAACGCACGGGGAAACCACCACCGAGATTGACCATTTTGAGGTCGATTCCCGCTGCCGAGAGGTCGGTGAACAGCATGGCAACCTTGGCGATCGCTGCCTCATACGCTGCGGTGCTGGTCTGCTGGCTGCCCACATGAAAGGACAGGCCATAGGGTTCCAGACCCAGCTCGACCGACTTCAGCAGCAAGTCCTTGGCATGAGATACGGTGGTGCCGAACTTGCGTGACAGAGGCCAGTCAGCGCCTTCATTCTCGACCGCGAGGCGGCAAAAAACGCGCGAACCGGGCGCATGCTCGGCCAGCTTGGCCAGTTCCTCTTCGCTGTCGAACACGAACAGGTCGACGCCGAGGCCGAAAGCCTCGCGGATGGACGAGACTTTCTTGACCGTGTTGCCGAACGAAATCTGGCTGGCCTGCGCACCGGCATCAAGGCACTGATGGATCTCGCCGATGGAGGCTGCGTCGAAAGACGAGCCGAGACGCACCAGACGCTCGAGAATCGGCGCGGCAGGATTGGCCTTCACGGCATAATAGATGTGAGCGAGCGGCAGAGCATCACGCAGGGCGTGGTAGCGCTCTTCCACATGGTCGACATCGACGACGAGGCAGGGGGTTGCCGGCTGCTGTTCGGCAAGATAGCGGACGATTTTCGGAGTCATGAGTCACTCCTCCCGAAATCCGCCCGAAGCTGCACGGGCGGGTTTGTTGCGAAACGGTCGAACGGACCGGCGATCAGGACGAGGCTGGTTG
>Ga0157365_10001014_pt1 | contig 11770 bp, 11 predicted proteins | sample AttsexASBM3_FD_111478 | JGI IMG/M metagenome (GOLD analysis project Ga0157365, IMG submission 111478) | Fungus gardens microbial communities from leaf cutter ant in Ribeirão Preto, State of São Paulo, Brazil - Atta sexdens ASBM3 | ecosystem: Host-associated > Fungi > Mycelium > Unclassified ... | reverse complement strand
TGAGCGTTGAGCGTTTCCGGCTCGAACTCCAACTCATCCTGATCGATGTCCATTTGCAATGGATCAACAGGCTCCTCGACTTTGACCACTGGTGGCGTCGTCTGTGCGGGTGGCGTCGAATTCCGGTCCGCCACTTGCTGAACCATAAGGCTTCGAGGTCCTGTAGGCACTTTGGGGGGGAGGGCGGACGAAGAGGATGTACTGGTAGGGGGTGTAGGTGCGGAAGGTTGAGAGGAAATCTTGCTTATTCCATAATTTCGTCGGTATTGTTGGACGAGAGACTCGAGGGCTGATTCAGTGAATGCCTCAAGGTTTGCAATTATGAGATCAGTTATCAGGGAGGGTGAAAGAGAAGTAAAGTCAAACGCGGCGAGTGTTGTAGTTATATCTAGTGTGCTCTCCGAGTCAATCTTAGGCCGCTTTGCATCAGAGGGCTCTCCCGCAGGTGCCGACGCGGCTCGTTTTCGTCCTTCTCGGCGCTGTCTGTCATCTCGGGCCGCAGCTTCCATACGCTGCGCTTGTATGCTCAATGTGTCATTTAACTGCATACTCAGAGGACTATTGGGCGGGACATAATTACTGCGGTGGGGTTAAATAAGTATTTTCAGGATAACATGCAGAACCCACCGGTTGATGTGAACAAGTAAAATTCTGAGAGCCTTTTCCACACTTTTAACAGCGAAAGTAGGAAGTTTTTCGAGGGCTACTGGCGTCCATGACCTCAGTGCGGGCACTAGTGTCTGCAGAATGACCGGTCGCTGTTTTACTAGGGCAGCCCAACTGTTGAGCAAAGCAGTAAGCAAGTCCACATCCCTTGACCAATTTGTTAATCTCCACGAATGAAACGACGAACCAATGTTCGACTCACTGGCTGGAGAACAGCGTCGCAATCAACCCTTCCAACAACTTTTGTCCTTCCGCCTCAAGTCTCGCAGCAGATATGAAGGGGTGATCACCGGGGCAAAACGAGATGTTTGGGTCGTTGGGTTTCTGAAGCTGTGAATTGCACGATTATTTCAGGAATACAGTCCTCTATTGCTAGAGATGATTTATAGATAACTACCCTAGGGTCTTGGACACCGCGCGTCTGGACGAGGACCACGCGTTGCACGAACTTCAAAGCAGACAGTTTCACTCCAATATTCCCTGCTGTCGACCACACCATTTCAATCATCCGGTTCTTGCAAGCTGTGAGGGTATTCCATGGGTTCGGGTTACTGCGGTTAATGCACCTGTGATATAGTCGTGTGAGCCTCTTAAAATGACGAGTGGGCGAACGCTCTGGCTCACAGATGCCGAAAGAGTAGGGGATATATGCTGGTCAAACACTGGATAGCGATTTTAATATAGTAGACTTCAGATTCATTCAGAAATTGCACGAGGGGGTCTAGGAGCTGCAAGGCCACTGTCAAATACAAGATTGATACAATAGCTCACAACAAAAACTAAATGGTGACGAACTCTGAGTGCGCTGCTCTATCGTTAACGTCGAGCGACCGAGCGCAAAATGCAGCAGGTCAAATATCCATCTTTTCAACAATGAGTCTTCCGCATCCGTAACCTTGCGAATCAAGGTGTGTACGAGAATTGGAATAAGTGTAGCGTGCTGTTCAAGAATTGTACGAAGCGAGCCAAGGAGATCAGCCTGTTCTGTTGTATTCTCTGAAGCCGTCAGTGCAGCCTGAAGCAGCTGAAGGGGATCGACCGAAGCCGCAGCCATTGTGATTGACAGCCTCAACGACGTTCCTCCACACTCAAGGCTCCAGCAAGAAGTTTGGGCCCCGATCCATTATCCAGCATACGTCACGTGCCCTTATTTATTTGATCTTGTATGCACTCAGTCCTGCGCAAAGATATATTGATTCGCTTTTCACCAGCAATCCAAAAGTTAGCAGTTGATACAAAAAATATTTCGTCTGTGCATCTCCATGCAGTGGGTATAATGAGTACCGCGAATAGAATCGTCCGAGTGATAATGAAAAAAGACCGGTGAGAGTAAAGTACAAATAGTGAAGAGTCACTCAGAGGAACAAGTCAAAAAAGTGAATGAACAGGTTCATCAATCAAGGCAAACCACAGAGCAAGACGAACAATAAACGAGTGTGGGCTTATGCTTAGGCGTTCATTATGTGCGTTGGCGTACTGCAGAAGGGTAGCCATTTGCTGGGGGTAAGTGATTCATTAAAGACGACGCTTGAGCATTATCAAGGCTCGGACGAGGAGTATCCGAAAACGATGGCGGTCGAGTTGGTGGTGCATTTGGATCACGGAGACGAGGTGGGGGTTGGTGCCACTCCTCTATTGGTGGTGTCCTCTGTAAATTCTGCGGCATGCCTTGCGGCAGAGACGGTGAGCTGGGAACATCGTTGCTTGGAGTCATGTTAGTCCGCACTAGATGTGACGGTGTCTGCTGCCGGATTCGAGACTCGGAGATAAACGGTATACTGACTGGTGGGCGCTCCGCGACAGGCGAAGTTATCATAGGAGAAGGATGACGATTGTTTCCATTGGGAAGACCATTGTAGTGTCCATTAGAAGACGGTAGTTTACCGGTTCCCTTGACTTTTATGTAAGTTTCACACTTCTTGAGGAATTCCTTTCCAGTCATCTCCATGAAGTTGGTAAAATATTCTTGATCTTGCAGAACTGGGACCATGTCCGCCGGTAGAAGAAAGAATTCATCTTGATTTTCCAACAAGCTTGTGACGACCTTGAGGGCACCAAACGTCTCGTCTCGCATTGGATCCCGGCCTCGCGCTCTCATGATGCTGGGAGCAATCACAGTTGCGAGATTAGGGAGGTCCATCAAGTTACCTGTCTCAGAGTCCATGTGGGCAAAAGATGCCACCCATTTGAGGAAGACAAAAATGACTTCCATAGTGTCTCGATGTGGCTTTGGCATAATGAGTGAAATCAGATGGAGATAACGTTTGCGGTCCTCATCGGAAGGTAAATCTAGGCCAAGAAGTTTCAGTCCAAAATAAAATCATATGGTCAAAGCCAGGCTCACTCTGTGAAGCCACGAACAATCGATGAAGCTTGAACGTCATCAAAGGTTCGGGAAGCCCCCCCAAGAACTTCTTCAAGAGCGCTGCCAATTGAACAGGGTTGTCTTGTGTGAAATCAACGGAGGAAGGGTCTCTGTCGATCGCTTCCATAGCAGCATTCAAACGCCTGATGTTCCCATTTTTACGGAAAATACCCTCCACTGACATGTCTGAGATGCAATCAGTCAAAGACAAATCAAGAATCCAAAGTCCTCACCCATCTGTCTCATTGCAGATATAACATCGTCTATGAAACTGGGCACCGGTAGAGTTGATCCACTTGCGCCAAGTAAGGAATCTACGCCTTCCCTTTCGACCAACACTTCGAGTCGCTCTCCAAAGACTACTATAGAACAAAGTCAGGATGTTTGAAAAAAATCGACAACATGACGTACTTTTTTTCTTTGGAGCTTTTTTGTCGCCTCTAAACAGCTTCTGCCAGAAGTTGCTCTTCTTCGGCTCGACCATTTCCAGCAACTCTTCCAGATCAAAGCTATCTTTCAATGGTGACCGTGTCAAAGCGAGTACAGCAAAGTGCTTGGCAATTGCCAACTCTAGCGCACTAAGCTCGGCAATATAAGGCAGAGATGTCTCTCTTGGGAGTGACCGATGTTGCTCGCGTGCCTGGACAGCTTCCACGATGGAATGGATATCACCGAGCGAAAACGCCTTGCTCTCATTTGCTGGGTCAAATCGACTTTCCTCTCCTCCTGTGGGTGAATTTGGTGTGCTATCTTCCAGGATCATAACTTCGGTATTGTTTCGAGCAAAGGCTGGCCTGAGGACCTGACCTGGGTGGGGATCAATAGGAAGTTTAGCAAGGTTAGGTTTAGCATATTGGGAAGGAGGCGATTGAGTAGAATGTTGAGAAGGCGGCGTATGTAGATGATATGGAAGCAAGGATTCTTGTTCTGGGGTCAGCTGATGCACTTGTGGTCGTTGAGGTTGGGCGACATAGTTCGCGCTGGTGTACTGATTTTGGCTGGTCGGTTCATGTGACCGATGTCCGCATTGTCCAATATCCGAAGGGTGGGCGATCTTGCCAGCTGGACTTTCAATGATTGTTGATCGCTTTGGTAGGCGAGCCGTGGCCGAAATTTTACGTTCAACATTGTTCACTCGTCGATATTCAGAATTACGATGCGGATTCATGGCACTGGCAGGCGAGAGACCTTCAGCATGGGGAAAAGCGACTAGAGTTCAACTGTGAGGTGTCGAATATTTGGTTCTCGTAGATCTTACCAGGAGATAGTGGAACAACACCTTGCTTCTTCAAGAGTAGATACAATCGTCGTAGTGCAACGTTGAGCAGAAATGCATACTGTTCAAGACGTTGTACAGGCTGAAACCCACTTTGGCAGTTCAGTGTTGCGTGCTCCGTGCAGTATATGATCTGAGGGATCTCGCCAAAGGATGGAGTTTCCACTTGTGACTCAGGATCAAGGACAAAAATCCCAACGTTTGCGGGTGGTCTCCGCGCAGTCGACAGCTTAGCTGGTTGATTAGGAACATCCTTGGGATCTCGCTCATCCCCACTTTTGGATGATTGTTCCTTGGGAATAGCCACTAATGCAGTCTTGCCACATACATTGCATTGGACACAATTGGAGTGCCATCGCTGATATGTGCCTAGTCTCACGCAGTCTTCCTCTACCGTCTTGTCACACTTAACACATAGATCCGAGGGTGGGTTTTGGGATGAAACCCGGTTGTCTCGAATGGCCGCAGGTGCGAATGGAGATTCACCAGCATTCTCCGGTGCCAGACTCCGAAATCCATATGTAACCCCTTGCGTACCGTGATTACCTTGGAAGTTTGACAGTGTCTCCGGGTGATAACCCTTAATCACTCTGCGAGCAGCCGGGTTCCCCCCCTGGACTGCGAGCAGGTGCAATTTGTCCAAGAAAGACGACATTGCCTCCCGTACGCTTTGTTCCCGTTCCAACCTAAGGGCCCCGGTCAAAGCAATCCTAATGAGAATCTTTAAATAATGTGCAAGACCCGTGACTAGCGCCAGCAATTCTTGCGTCATTCCCATCCGTCGTGCACCAGTTTCTTGGGTATGCGATAGTAATGTGAAAAGCTCAACAGTCTTCCTGCACAGCATGCGTGCCTCGCGAACGTGGGACATGCCTATTGAGAATTTGAGAATCTCTGATGGGTTCCTGCCAGTGAGCACAAACCTTTCATGCCGAGTCGGGCAAAGTGGAATTCTAGATCGTCAATGGTAGCGAATAATACTTCAACGTGGAGAATGAATTTTTCCGCCATGCGGATCGCATCTAGGTATTGACCATTGCTGACTTGGCGTAGCATATCCGAGATGCACGCCGCACTAGACTCTTCGAACGCTGATAGAACGCTTCAGGAGGATGAGCTGGGAAACGAATTTCGAGGGCGAAGGACTGGGAACGTACGTCCAAATGCGGTAGACCTGCTGCTCCATTCGGACCTGCTTCTCCCTCAATGAGACCGCATTTTCTCTCTGTTCCTCTTCTAGATATAGTGGTTCTTGAAGCTCCCCCTCGATTGGGGGTGTGCTCATTGGTCTTCTTGACGCTACCTTGACATTCCAAAACTAGATTCCGGCCAATGTTGAAGTCAAGACAGCTCACAGAAAGAAAGAAAAGATCCAATCAGCTCACCTTATTGATCATATAGCATTCTGGATGCCAACATTCGTCTCGCATATTTCGATTGATCTCCACGAATTGCTTCAGGATGGCGCTATTGCACCCTGCACATTTTGTTGCAAATCTCGTAGAGTAGTGAAAATGACAATAGACGTCCCCCTTGTGCTCATAGTACGAGTCTTGAGGGCCAAACAGTGTCGGACACGCAGAACAAGTGAAATGATCGACGTGAAATTTCTTATCTGAAGCAATATCAAACGAATCAGTATAAAATCTAAGTGTGAAATTTCAATACTGACTGCAGGCAGTGATGTAGCTGCCTCTGAGAGCCGAATCACACTTGGCACATATGAGGTTCAACCTGCGGAAGTAGTCTCTTTCGCAAAGAGGGTGTTGTTTGCTTTCAGCGCCTTCGATCGGGAAAAACTTCTGTGCTACAACCTCACCACAGTCCTACAATGACATGAAGCCAGGATCATGGAGGACGAAGAGCTCAAGCACGTACCATGCATTTAAAACAATTCAAATGAAAAACAGTGCCAAGTGCACGAACAAATTGGCCTTGCATAGCCTTCCCACAAGCTGAACATATTCTATGAAAATCATTTATGAGAATGAGATTGGCGAATGCATGAAGAACGACAGGAAATTCTCGAACTAAAAATGGATCAGAAACTTACGAAGAGGCGAGGCTAGCTGAAGTAGAGGAGGCGACGCTCGGTTGCTTGGCAGCATTGGACTGAGATGAGGATATGGAATAAGCAGATACATGAGAATTTACACTCAGATGCTGATCAGAATCATCAGAATGACCAGAAGATGAACGCGGTTTAAGGTTCTGGGCGCCTCCAGGTGTAGATGGTCTGCTACTGCCCGCTGAGGAGAGAAAAGCCGGAGACGGCCTCGGTGACGTGGTGAGGTAAGGTGAGCTCTGGGGCGAGGAGGAAAAGGTGTGATTGAGGTCCTCACTGCGGCTGTGGGGAACCCAAGAGAAATTGCGATCTGGATCCGGTGAGCCATATGTAGCCGATCGAGTGGGAATATTTGGGCGTTCCAGCGGTCGGGAAGTATTGGGAAAAGGGTTTCCAGTATCACGCAGTGAAAGTGGTAGCTGAGATCGAATTGGCTGGCCTGGGGTCTGTTCGGCGTCGGCACTGGCTGTTGAGATATTCATTGGCGACGTTACATTGTTCCATGGTGACGGAGCCCGTCCGAGATCATGTTCTCTGCTCATGACTCAGTACCAGCAGAGAAAAATCTGCCCTACAGCGAAGAGGGGTGCAGGGGTATGAAGAGTTGGAAGAAAAAGTATGAGAACAAGATGTGCCAGGGGGATGGAAACTTGGATTGGCCAACTCTTCACCCGCGTCACGAATGTCACACACACATCTGTCACACTAATAGAGACTTTTGCCCAGAATGCCACAACGCGACTGTGTTCTATGCGGGCTTCTATCTCCGTTTATCCCATCTTGCTGTTCTTTTGGTACCGAGCTTGTAGTTTTACTTCCCCCACGAGCCCGAGGATCTGACCGTTGACATACTTCACCAATATATCATTGGCGCCCTCAGGTATTGATGCAGCTCCATTGCCAGTTGCATGGAAAACGCGCCAGATATAAATTTTCTTCAAATTGGTTCGAAGATCTGAAACTTCGCTAATTGAATTTTTGTTGTATCCTCTCAAACCCCTGAGCTATCACTACCAATTGTGAGACTGTGCCTAACATTATTATTCAAAACTTATTCAGGTCGCATCTACCCTCTCGTATAAATAGGAGTTTCTGAAACACATCACAAGGTACCCCTCATTTGAGTGCCCCGATCCAAGGGTGATCACATAATCGAAACTATTGCTTCCACCACACTCGATAAAAGTCAACAAGCTCGCTGGACCAGAGCATCGTTATGATGGCTCATATCTACTCGACTCCAAAGCAAGCGTGACAATCAAATACCTGAAGCTCCGAATATTTTGGCAGAGAAACACAGATTCGATTCCGCCAGTAAACATTTCCCGTATGTCGTAAACAAGAAAGTGAGACAGGCCTATTGGTAAACATCATAAGTAAGATCCATCTCGCCAACCTAGTAGACCGAAAAACTGGTACCATCTTGATTCCTTGGGATGTCCTCATTGGTTCAAAATACAAAATCTAGATACATTGCCACTTTAAACTCCCTCAATAATAAGAGTTTAACTATTCGGAGCCTCACGTATTTTATGTGGTATGAATTCAAAGATTAAAAAACACCTCAACAGATTGCCTCGTGACCGAGATCAACTGTGGAAAATAGCTTTTCCATTTCGATGCCGCTCAGGTAGAATGACCAACTATGTTACTGGTGCGAATGCAAGAAGTCCGCTCCAACCAGTGATTGAGCTGGACTGCCGGCCTCGAGGGCGAAGCAACATTTAGAAAGCTTGCAATCAAATGAAATTGTCAGTCAACGACGGGTACCTCGTCCTCAAACTCTCTGACATCTCTTCCGTTTGGAACATCCTCAAGAGTTGCTGTATAATTTTTTAGATCTTCCAGGTTCAATTACAGTAGCTTGCCCAAAGTTTGAACTTGGATATTCTGCGAGCCTGTGCGATGTATCTCGTTTGTACAAGTAGCATGATTCTTTTGTATCTCTATCTCGCGAGATCGAACAGACCTCTTCATAGATCGCATTGAACGAATATCCTCAATTATATTTTTCCACTTTGACCGCACTTCTACTGCCCGGATTGTGACCGTACACTCGTAAACAAAGACCGGCCTATGGCGATCCGGGGATAAGAGATATTTACAGCAGGGCTTTCGTAGTCTGATTACCGACGTGGAGGATATACAGATCTTCCGCAGCCTTAGCTATCTCCTTCACAAACTCCGCATTAGGCATTTCTCTCCTTGATGTAATGCTGAATTGTAGATAATCTACAAAGATATCATGTAAGTCACAACTTATGCCATGGGCCATAGAGAACTCACTATCAAAACCGGTCATGTAGGCGACTCCAAAACCGTCTGGGACGACCTGAACAGCAACACTGGTCAGCAAGACCTCAAAGAACGAAAAGTAATTTCAAACCTCTCCCCAGCCATAAACAGGGAAATGCTTGGAGAAAATAGCCGAAGTACTCAAAGCCCAGTAGCTCGATCTCTGGTATACAGGATCACTGTAAAGTTCAGGGACCTCCTCACCAGGCGCCAAAAGCTGCCTCAATCCTGTATACCCATACATCAGTAGATTCAGTTGGGCCGTATAGACACTCACCAAGCATATGACGGTCGACACCTTGTGCATTACCAGCAGCTTTGGCAAGAGCAATATGTTTCTTCGCCGCAAGATCAAACAATCTCTTCCTTTCTCCATCACTGGCATTTTTATCATCCATACTTCTCACCCACTCATCAGCTTCACTTGACACGACACGAATGGCCTCTGTCCTTCCCTTGTAAAACTTCCTCGTCGCAGCAGCTTCATAGGTCCCGCCATACCTCTCCCTCTTGCCCAATAATCTCCTATATGCCAACTGTACGATTAGCTGAGCCCACGAATCTGGCGATATACCAAACTTCTTGATAGCAGTTTTACCGTAGGACGTTCTATAGAAGTTCAATGTATGGCTTTCAATGAGTTCGCGGGCTGCAATGTCAGCTTGGATGATGGCTTCCATTGAAGCTGTAGAAAGTTTGAAATCGAGAGATTCAGGAATGAAACCTTCGATGGCGTTCGCACCACAATCAAATTTAGGATCATACACGAGATCAAGAACATCATTACATAGGCGGACCGTAGGTGTACCATCCATGACGGAATGTTCGCCAACGAAACCAGCCTCAGCATTGTCGAAGATGACAAAATTGCAAGGTTTATCTGACCAACGGTTACGAAGGCCTCGAGGAGTACCGCTGGCAAGGTCACCATGCCAAAGGGCTCGAGAAAAATGAACAGCTTCGGAAGGTCTTGATTCATCTAGAGAGATGATGAATGCAGAAGATTGGATTTCACGGAGGATTTCACGGTTCTTAGGTGTAGATGCAAGTTCATTGTAGTCCTTGGCCCATATACCGCGGTTTGAGGCTGTCAAGATACCGACGCCAGGATATTCCTCCGTTGTGTTGTCATAAATATACTGGAATTGTCTGTACAGATATTTTCAGCAATTCTTGGTAAGAACAAACGAGAGCCGACCTTTCCAATTCGTCGATACCAAGAATGCGTCCATTATATGTTGTATTGATCTTCCAGAACCTATTCTTGCGGACAACGACGATATGTCCAGTATGACCGGTTTCACCTTCCTTGGAGTACGAAACGCTCCAATCCAAACCTGAGGGCCCAGGGATACGGCAACAATCGAACATCCACCTAAGCGTCGAAAGGTTGGATACTACTAGGGTTCAGTCTGTCGAAGGAAGTTTACCTATAGGTGTCCATACACAAAGGACCTTCCTTGGTTGCGTCAGGTTTGACCAAACCCTGTTTGAGCTTTTGACGGAAAATCATGACGCCACGAGCAATGGTTGCCGCTCTGCCAGCAGGTGTCTGTGGTAGATGTGTAGGTTGAGCATCGAATCCATCTTCACATTTCATTAAATGTCGCCCCGGAAGCTGTAAACCGACACTTACAGTAATATGATACATTGATGATAACCTGACCCAATCGGTGATGGTGCGTCAGTTCACCACATAGGCAAACGATATGCATCGTACCGAGTCACGATATCCAAGGTATGCCACATCATCCCACCATTGTTCGAGCCAGTGATCAATCTTGTTGTTGTGTTTCAATAATCTCTCTTGAAGCTCAACACCTTTTCCGGAGCCGAACTCGTCCATCTTCTTCTCAACGGCTTTGAACTCCGCATTGGACCACGCGATCGGCTTCAAAGACTCTTTGAGTCGTCCAAGAGTGTCAGTCAAATTTGGGACGGGTAATTTTGGGAGTTTGGATTGCCTGGCGAAGGTGATGGTCGAAGGAAGATCCGGAGCGACTGCTTTCCAGTTGTGAGGGCGTTCAAGCGGAGCTGCGGAGGTGGACATTGCACACCGGAGGCGAGAAAGAGTTCGAGGCAAAGAAACGCAGCTCTGGAAACGACGCACCAGCATTGTTCAGAGCAGATGCCGACAGCTATTTAGAGGCTCCGGAGCTCTGTCAGCTGATTTTCGTTCCATACAAAGATATCTGGCACGTGGCCATCCTCATACCTACTCTCACTTCATGGCTGAAGAAAATACCCAAGGGAACAAAACAGACACAGCACCACTTCCACCGGGAATGGTGTTGGGACCTGATGGAAAACCCTGTAAAATCTGCACGGCATTCCGCAACTGGAAGCCCCAGACATCGAGTAACATTAGTTCTGACGGAAACAACAAAAGTCGAGCCAGTAATATTCACGGACAGGCACTAGCAACAACTGCCCTTGCAGGCGGAACAGTCACAGCTGTAGCCACAAACTCTATTACATCTACTCAAGCCAAGACTCCCCTCGAACCCCCACCTGGATGTCCTCCAGATGTTGAGCAACTGGGCCGCGCAACGTGGGCATTCCTGCATACAACTGCTGCTTACTACCCAGATAAACCAACAACCAAGCAACGCGCGAACATGCTTTCGCTTCTCCGTGCGTTACCTACCCTATACCCCTGCACATGGTGTGCACAGGACTTTGGGCAGGATATCGAAAAGCATCCGCCCGATGTCAGCAGTCGGACAACTTTGAGCCGTTGGTTGTGTGAGAGACATAACGAGGTGAACGAAAAGCTCGGGAAGGAGCAGTTCAACTGTAGTAAGGTAGACGAGAGGTGGAAGGACGGTCCTTCCGACGGTAGCTGTGATTAATTCAGGTTATTAAGAAATCAAACCAGTTTACTAAAAATAGCTTGGCGGCCACATACACAGTACAGTACCAGACCTCTCAAACGCCATTGCCATCCGTCATCCTCACCACATCCATCTCAATCCAGAGAGAATGACTCTGACTAGTTCATGGACCCCGTTCTTCTGCAAGCGTCCGATTCATCGACTCTTGGCTATTTGTGGAGTCTTTGCCACTGTCTCACTCTTTTTCTTCCCTTTTGGCTCATCCAGAC
>Ga0157365_10001013_pt1 | contig 11771 bp, 6 predicted proteins | sample AttsexASBM3_FD_111478 | JGI IMG/M metagenome (GOLD analysis project Ga0157365, IMG submission 111478) | Fungus gardens microbial communities from leaf cutter ant in Ribeirão Preto, State of São Paulo, Brazil - Atta sexdens ASBM3 | ecosystem: Host-associated > Fungi > Mycelium > Unclassified ... | reverse complement strand
AGGCGCACCGGCAACTGATATCGGGATATACACGATCGACACATCTGAATTCGCGAGCAATGAAGATCTGGAGGATGTGAGCGTTCAACAGGGATCACCAAATTCAGACACACCGACGATCAACGGGTCTGGGGGATTGGTATCGTTTCGTGACCGCGACCCATCGCGCAAAATGGGTGGGTTGGTGGCACTCGGCTATGGCTCGTTCAACTATCATCGCGAATTCGCACGATTTGATACAGGCGAGATCGGCCATAGCGGCATCCGAACCTACGTTTCATACGCCAACCAAAGGGATAATGCGTGGCGCGGCCCGGGGCACGACTCAATCTGGAATCTGGACTGGAAGGCAATCAAGGAGTGGGGTGCCAACAACAGGATCAGCTTGGTCGGTGCGTACCGCCATTCTATCGAGAATACATGGCCTTCTATGACAATGACTGACTGGAAGACCTATGGCCGTAGCTTCACGTGGGACCGTCGATACGCCTTCGGATCCGAAGGCGAGAATTACTGGCGTCTCAACCGCAATCCCTATGACAACATGCTGCTAAGCGCGCCATCACATTTTACTCTGACAGATCGCTGGCACGTTGATTTCACTCCTTATTTCTGGCACGGCGAAGGCAACAATTCGACCGGTGCCTTCGTAAATAATACAAACGGAAATTTCCTGGGAAACGAACCCCTCACACCGGTCCTTACCCTTCCTTACGCGCAACCAGCCAGCGACGGGACCGAAAACGCCATGACCCTTATGGCCTACCGGAACATACAGTACCGAGGCGGTTTCACGGCCAAAACAGACTACAGGATTGGCAATCATCATGATGTCTATCTTGGATGGTGGTTTGATTATTCAAATGACCACGACTCTGCAGTTCTTTCGCCAGTAAACTATAACGGTACGCCACTGGATATTTTCGGGACCACAGACAATATCAAGCTCTCTGACGGCCAGCTTCTGGCTTATCAGAACATTTCCACCATTACGACAGTCAATGCTCTTTTCGCTGGCGACCATGCGACTTTCCTCAAAGGAAAGCTGGTGATGGATGCGGGGATCAAACTTGCAATGATCAACCGGAACGGCACCAACGAGCTTCCCGGGCCGCAATACAAGGTGGTTCTCAACGATTTCCAACCGCTTCCGGCCCTCTCGATGCGCTATCAATTCAACAAGAGACATCAGATATTTGCAAGCGTTTCGACCAGCTTTCGCTCCCCCTCAACCCCTACACTTTACGATGCATATTATGGTCAGGGTATCTCGTACCAAGGCGTGAAAAACCCCAAGGACGAATATTCCATATCCGAAGAAATTGGATATCGTTATAATGGTCCAATTCTTGTCGCCAGCGCGACTTACTTCCATTATAATTTCACGAATAGGCAGATCCAAAGTGCAGTGACCGGCACGAATGGAGGCGTTACCGTCGATCTTAACGCTGGTGGCCAGAACTCCAACGGGGTGTCAGTCGAGCTAGGAACCCGACCAATTAACCACTTTCGACCCTATCTGTCTGGTCAGTATTTGCATGCCACGATCGACAATAATATTTCTGGTTTGCCAACGGCTGGGATGACTGCAGTACGATCCCCGCGCTGGACAGGGGCGCTCGGTGTCGACTGGGACAACGGAACGTTCTTCTGGAACTACAATATCAGGTATGTCTCGCATCAATATTCGACGCTGATAAACGACGAATATATGCCCGCTTATTATGATATGAATGCCGCTATCGGCGCACGACTTCCAAGTTACGGTCCCTTGAAAAGCTCCACAATCCAAGTGAATTTCATTAATCTGACCAACAATCATTACCTCTCTGGCATTCAGACCGTAACAACAAATGCCACCACGAGCCATGGTGTTACGGGCACTGCACCAGACTATTTGGTAGCACCGGGACTTGCTGTGATCGCGACCCTGAAGGCAGGTTTCTGAGACCCAGCACCTCGAGCCGAACAATAACACTGATGGAGGTTCTAACTGTAAAGAACCATGCTCTTCCTGGTTAGGAAACGACGAACGCTTTCTAATAGGTAATCTATGTTTCCCCCTGGATGGGTCGAACAGAAGAAAGCGGCGCACTGCTCTTGGGTCCACCAGTATCAACGCACGGTTCCTGACTTGGCTGCGGCCATGATCGTCGGGGAGGCGGTCGGGCTCCTAGCGCTGATGACTATACGGTCAAGCAGATTGATCCTGTCGAACTGACCACGCTCGATCTGAATTAGAATTAGAATTAGAATTAGAAATCACTGCACCGGGAGCGTTCACTGTGAGACAAGCCGGGACCACATATTTATCCTTTCTCGTACGTGAGCTCGTGCACCTTGTCTGTATTACTCTGGCGTGCGCGATCACGGAGGTCGTCTGCTATCATGATGCTTCGCACGTCTATGCTGCCATTATGACCGGGAATACCATTGAGTTGGGTTGGGCTCTGGCAGAAGGAAACCTGTGCAGGGTGTTGCTCATTGCCATCGCACTCAGCTCTTTCTTTGTTGGGTGTATCATCGCCAGCATCTTTCGCAGTCAGTTAAAATCCGTCAGGCGTGTTTATTGGTTGATGGTATTATTACTTGCCTCGGCCATAGCGGCTCGCACCAACGCATCGTTGCGCATTCCGCTCGAACTTCCCCTGCTTGCCTTTGCCCTGGCCTTACAGGCAGAGGGCATTTCGCATTTTGCCAACGTTAATCTGCAAACAGTTGTCGTTACAAACAACCTCGTGAAATTCGCGAAAACCTTTACAGCGCGATATATTAATCCATCACAGGATATCTCCAGGATCCCGTCGCGCGAAGAAGTCCTTATTCCGGGAATTTGCTGGGTTGCGTTTTGTGCTGGTGCTGCCCTTGGAGGCTTACTGATTGTCCATCTTGCGTATCCATTGATTGTACCGCTTGGCCTCTTAATCTTCCTTGCCATGAGGCCGGGCTAAACCCGATTAAACGAGAATTCCGACGCAAATACTTTGATACCCACAATGGTCAATACAATGCATCTGCACTTAATCAGTTAATTATAATCTTATAATAAACTATATATGAATCATTTTTATTATATATACATAGTTATAATACATATCCATCGTAATTATATAAGATATTTAAAGCGATCATACCAAAGTATGATCGCCGATAACGATGATTTATTCTATTCATTGTTGTTAATCTACCGTGATCGTCCAATTTCGGAGTATCGGTATCAATCGCGGTTATGAAAAAGGAGGGCATATAATGACTGATGACCTACCATGGGGTGTCTCTTCAGCCGACGAAAATCCGCAGCCACGCCGTGACAACCGTGGTGGCACGATACAGGGGCCACGCAATCTATCCCTGGAGCGCGAAAATCCTGACCTCCTAGCCTCTCCCGACACAGATGCCGGAACTATCCCGAATTTGAAATTTTCCTATGCGATGGCACGAAATCGCCTCGGAACAGGGGGATGGGCACGGGAAATCGCGGTTCGTGAACTTCCAATAGCCACGACGTTGGCGGCAGTAAATATGCGTCTTAATCGGGGCGGATACCGCGAGCTTCATTATCACAAAGAAGCCGAATGGGGGCTGATGCTTTCGGGGCGAGCGCGCGTTACGGCGATTGACCCCCAAGGGCGTAACTTCATGGATGACGTCGAAGCGGGTGATATCTGGAATTTTCCCGCTGGAATTCCCCATTCCATCCAGGGGCTGGATGATGATGGCTGTGAATTTCTTCTGGTCTTCGATGACGGAAGTTTTTCCGAGAACGAGACTTTTCTCATAAGCGACTGGCTCGTTCATACGCCGCCTCACATTCTGGCCAAGAATTTCGGAGTACCGGAGAGCAAATTCAAAGATTTGCCTCGCGACGTAGAACATACGCGCTGGATTTTTTCTGGAAAGGTTCCCGGTCCTATCGAGCAGGATAAAGTGCATGCGCCGCAAGGGGAAACGCCAGTCAGGTATACCCACAAATTCATGCAACAGATACCCATCCGCACAGCAGGCGGAAAGGTCAGAATCGTTGACTCCAGAAATTTCCCGGCAGCAAGCACGATTGCTGCGGCGCTTGTTGTTGTTGAACCGGGCAAACTTCGCGAGCTTCACTGGCATAGCAGCAACGATGAGTGGCAATATTTTATCCGCGGAAAAGCCAGGATGACCGTCTTCGCTTCCGGGGGAAAGGCGAGGACCTTCGATTATAGCGCCGGAGATGTTGGCTATGTGCCTTTTGGCATGGGCCATTATCTTGAAAATATTGGGAACGAGCCTCTTGTCTTTCTGGAAGCCTTTAAAAGTTCTGTTTTCACGGACTTTTCTGCCAACCAGTGGCTTGCTCTCTCTCCTCCCGAGATGGTGAAGGCGCATCTCAATGTTGATGATGAAACGGTGGAAGCACTTTCAAAGGCGAAGCCTCTGATCGTTTGATGCCAGCTAAAGATCTCAGGGGAAATGGCTGCTACAAAGCGTCCTGCATGATAGCATAATGACGTCCCATTCGTCGGCAGTCCCTCCTCTGCATCCGCACGGGTCGATAAAAAGGGAAAAGGCGAACTGAAAGGAACGACCGTGCCTGTATTGATACGTGGCAACGAGCCGGGACAGTTTCAAATGTACTGGCTTCGACTGGCAGCCGGGGGCATCGCGTTATTCATTTTTTTGATAAACACGATGACACCGCTACGCGATGCGTTCGCCGTGCTCTATGTACTAGTCGTTCTCCTGATCGCCAATACCTGTGGTTTACGCACCATAATCATTACTGGGTGTGCCTGCATTGTCCTGACCTTCGTTTCCTTTTTGATCAAACATTTTGGCGAGCCGTTTAATGGCGCCTATCTACGGCTCGCGGTCAGTATCACTGCGATCGGGGTGGCAACGATGCTCTCCGTGCGAGATCGACGGACACGCGACGCGTTGTCCGAACAGGTTCGTATGTTGGCGTTTACCCATGATACAGTTATCGTGCGTGATGCTGAAGATACTATTATCGGCTGGAATGATGGTGCTACCAAACTGTATGGCTGGCGCTCTGACGAAGCAATCGGAAGCAAAGGTGCAGTTCTTCTTCATGGCAGGAATATTTCCTCGCGTGCGACAGAAGAACTCCAGGCTACCGGCCAGTGGAGTGGCGAAATTACAAGAAAACGCCGCGACGGACAGTGGATCGTCCTCGATGCCCGCTGGATTGCGCGGCTCGATAGCAGCGGCAGGGCCTGCGGTGTCATAGAATTCGGCGCGGACTTAACAGAACAGAAGCAGGCAACTGCCGAGCGGGAGCGTTCTGAGCAGCAATATAGCGCAATTTTTCAGGCTGTCGGGTTTGCTATTTATGAAGTTGACTGCTCGATCATCAATATTCTAGCACATGATGCAACCGGATTGTCCGTAGATACCCTTCAGAAACGTCTCGAACAGCTTTCCGACAAGCCTTATATCCGCGATGCAAACCATGCGGGGGCAGAACTGGCAGGTCAGCCCACCCCGCGCGATATGGCAGGAAAATCGATATCCGCACTGTTCATCGATCAGAAAGTCTGGATCGACATTCTATGCAGCATCGTAAGGGGGAAGATCGATTACACAGTTGAAACAACATTTACCGGTCCTGAAGGGCGTCAGGTTGATGTGGTCCTGCGTGTCACACGTCCAACGGCCGACATTGGGTTTCGCAGGATCCTCGTCATGGCACTCGACGTAACGGAGCGTAACGATGTGCAGATGAAACTACGGGCTGCCCACGCTGAACTGGCACATGCCGACCGAATTACAACGCTTGGACAACTGGCTGTCTCGATCGCACATGAGGTGAACCAGCCCTTATCCGCCATTACAACCTTCGCAAATTCAGGGCAACGCTGGCTGTCTCGAACCCCGCCAAATATCAGCGAGGCTCTCGCCTGCTTCGATCAGATCGCAGCTAACAGCAGCCGGGCGGCAGAAGTCATTACACGCGTACGTGCCCTGACCACAAAGGAAACAAGCTTTCACACGGAGTTGGATCTCGGAGACTTGGCAAAAGAAGTGACGCTTCTTCTTCGCCAGGAAAGTGCCGGAAAGCAGGTTGAGATCAGAACATATTATGACCCGGCCACCTCTCTGGTTTCGGGAGATCGGATACAACTCCAGCAGATCATCATGAACGTCATGATGAACGCCATCCAGGCAATGAGTGCTATCACGGATCGGGCACGGATTCTTGAAATCCACATCAAGCCAGCCCTTTTTCCCAGGACTGGTGCGCTGATGAGTTTCGAGGACACAGGGCCAGGATTCAACAGTTCCACCGAAGCGGATCTTTTCGAACCTTTTGTAACGACAAAGGCACAAGGGATGGGCATGGGACTTTCAATCTGCCGTGAGATAGCCTGTATGCACGGCGGAGCCATCGAGGCGGCAAACCACCTTCCGCACGGAGCAGTAGTAACGGTTACTCTCCCCCTCCCCGCGACATCCAATGACAGGCCAAATGATGCAGTTCGCTCCTGAAAGAGATGCAACTATAATTGTTGTCGACGATGATCCAGGCATACGGGCCTCATTGGACAGTCTTTTTCGGTCTCTGGATCTACGTGTGGCAACTTATTCGGACCCATCCGAATTTCTGGCTTCGGACTTACCATCTGGTGACTGCTGCCTCATACTGGACGTACGTCTCAAGGCTAGCGACGGCCTTGAATTCCAGGAATCACTTGCACAGTCCGGGATAAATATCCCGATTATTATTATTACGGGCCACGGGGATATACCGATGACTGTCAGAGGAATGAAGGCAGGTGCAGTCGACTTTCTGGCCAAACCGTTCACAGATGAAGCCATTCTCCACGCTATTGGCAATGCTCTCAAAGCATCGCGTCGCATGCGCCAGATTGCTCAGGAACGCACTGAAATCGAACAACGGTATGAACGGCTTTCAGCACGCGAACGAGAGGTCATGGCCCTGGTTGCGAGCGGCCTGATGAACAAACAAATCGCGGGGCGACTTGAGCTTAGCCTGATTACAGTCAAAATCCATCGGGCAAGCGCCATGAAAAAGATGGAGGCTGAGTCCCTGGCCGAATTCGTAAGAACTGCCGAATTTCTCGGCATCAGGGATGAATCCATTACGCGCTACCATAAGAATGGATGAATGGGCCGCCATGTAGTGGCTCCCCCTCATAAATCAGGGACGAAAACCTGACTGCGGATTGTGGCAGATAGAACCTAAACGACCTGGATTAACTGACGGACTAGAAAATGTTCTCGGGGGATTCTTTTTGTGAGAAACAATAACGAGTCCTGATTAGATAATAATCCTGTGTTGAGCGGAAGACGCCAGAGACATGTGAGCCGTTAGTCACTCTGCACCAATCCTGTTCGTTGGATTTAGAGTTTTTCGATAGGCGCGGCACGCTACTATGACACGTACTCGCTTGGCGTCTTTTCTGCCGCTCCTCCCGCGCCACAGCCGTGTTTCGGGCCATAAGGCCGAAACCTAAACGAATGTCCGACTGGCGCATTAAACCAAAGTACAATAGTCCTTCTTTTAGGAAACACTCATTGTCAGGGGGTGCAATAAAGGAAATGACAATGAGTTCAATGCAACGTCGAGGTTTTCTTTCTGCCGCAGGTGCTCTCGGATTTGCGGGAGCAGCCCGCGCCGCAACGTTTGGAAACCCGGATCGTCCAGCCCAAGGGGCACAAAACGCTCGCTCGCCCTCCAGTACGTCTGACCCAGGCCCTAAAAATCCTGCCCTCGCGTCTCAGTTCCCGAACTTTCAGTCTCCCCCCGCTACGGATGTGGACGGAATGCCCCTGTTCTGGGCTTCATTCAACAATGCACATCGACGTATCCAGAATGGTGGCTGGGCCCGGGAAGTCACGCAGGATGACTTCGCAATCTCGGAAGATATTTCCGGCGTTAACATGCGCCTCAGTGCTGGTGGAATCCGGGAGATGCACTGGCAGCAACAGGCCGAATGGGCGATCATGCTCTATGGAAAATGCCGGATTACAACGCTCGATGAACAGGGCCGCCCCAGTGTAGAGGACGTTGAGGCAGGCGATCTCTGGTATTTCCCTCCCGGTCTTCCACATTCCCTTCAAGGGCTAGGTCCTGACGGCGCCGAATTCGTGCTTGCCTTCGACAACGGAAAATCGTCGGAATTCAATACGCTTCTCGTAACCGACTGGATCGCCCACACCCCACCTGAAGTCCTTGCGAAGAATTTCGGCGTGCCGGCGGAAGCGTTCAAGGGTATCCCGCTCGACAATCTCTGGATTTTCCAAGGCGATACCCCCCCTGACCTCTCTATGGACCAGAAAAGTTCCCGGGTGGGACCTGGCACCGAAAAGGTCATCTATCGTCTGGCCAAATCCAAGCCAATTTCACGTACTCGTGGTGGGCAGGCTCAAATTGCCGACAGCCGGAATTTCCCGATTTCAAAAACTGTTGCGGCGGCACTGGAAACGATTGAAGCGGGGGGAATGCGTGAGATGCATTGGCACCCAAACGCTGACGAATGGGCCTTCGTGATCAAAGGCAAAGTGCGGGTGACCGTCTTCAACACAGGGCCCAAGGCACAGACGACTGATTTCAACCCTGGTGACGTCTGGTATATCAAAAAAAGTCTTGGGCACTACGTTGAAAATGTCGGGGATGAAGAAGCCCAGGTGATTTCGGTCTTCAAGTCAGACCGTTTTGCTGAGGTTTCACTGTCTGACTGGCTCACCCATGTCCCGCCGGAAATGGTGCGTCAGACCTTAAATATTTCTGCAGAAACACTTGCCAAGTTCCCGGTCAGCCGACCGGATTTTACCCCCATCTGACTGTTTGGACCCCTTCGATGATTCCGTCGAAGGGGCACTATCAAGAAACGTAGTTGAGGAAAATTATGGGCTCTTTAAGTGTCTGGCACTGGGCAATCGTTCTCGGGGTCATGCTCGTTCTTTTTGGCGGAGGAAAACGTCTTTCCTCCACCATGGGAGATCTCGGAAGAGGTTTGAAAACATTCCGGAAGGAAATCAGTGATTTCGGCTCCGAAGACGCGCCGCCCACTATTGAAGACAAGCGCGTGCCCGTTGCAATACATTCCGTAGAAACCGTTTCTAATCCGTTACGGGAACCCGAATCTGTGCCTCACCATGAAGTTGTGGTCGAGATATAATAAGGCTTCATGATTGTGTATCGAATGGTTTCCTTTTGCCCCATATTGAGGCGAGGTTTTTTATCTGCTGCCTATCCAGTCTTGAGGTTTCTCACTCCAAAGCAGAGATTATCACTAGTTTTCGCAGTAAGTCCTTCATGCACAAGGACAGCAGATCACACATGCCTTCCTACAATCGCAGGAGGGCTAGATAGACCCTCGCCGAGTTCGCAGCAGAACTGTTCTATGGAGGAGAATATGTCGGTGCACATATCCGTGGGCCACAATGGATACTTAGCGACGAATCTGAAACGTGAAAATCACTAAAAGAAAATCTCGAAAAAAAATGGCCGAATAGCTTCAGAATTTAGGGAATAAAGAAGAAGAAATGAACATCACCCCCGAAAATACAAATTTATGAAGGTTTCATCTAGTCCGCCTCCCTTTTTATGCACAACGCACAACTCTTCCCTATATTGTAAATATATCTGCCATTCGACCAAACCGGTCAATATCTAAGTGTATCAAAAGACGGAAGAGCGTCCACTTATCCGAATTACTGTAAGTACTATACTTCCTCATCGTTCATGGTTGGCCTCCCCATTCATAACTGCGCCGAGAGCAGGTATTTGTAAGACGCGCCTATATCCGGGACGACCCATGATTACGATTGGGCACGCATGAATGCGCCCTCTCGTATTGCAGATTTCCCTTAAAATAACAGTCATCTGTCCGGATCGTGTGTCTGTTTTCCTTGCCTTGCGGTCGGAAGAGAGCAACGATGACAGACAGACCCAGCCAGTCCGTTGCCCCGGCGTATCGGCCGCCGGAGTCCGAATTACGGCTTGTCATAGGACCCAATACCCCCGACCCGCGCCTAGTGGCATTCGTCCACTTCATGGGCCGCCGCGGGGCACGGGATTGGTTCCGGTCGCAACAACAGGAGCAGCGCCGCCGTCCTGGACCGTAAGGGATGCCCTATCATGAAGGCCGTGCTTTATGCCCGCTATTCGCCCGAAACCAGCCTGATGCCTCGATCGAGGATCAGTGACGGCCTCTACCGGCTTCATGCAGAGAAGCAGGACTAGACGATCGTCGACAGCTACACTGACCGGGCGATCTCCGGCGCCTCCCTGCTCTGCCCCGGCATTCAGGAACTGATCCAGGACGCCACGCGCAGCCGCTTCACGATCGTACTAGCCGAAGCCATGGACCGGTTTTCGCACGACCAGGAAGATATCACGGGCCTGTTCAAGCGGATGACCTTCTCCGGCGCGCAGATTCCGAGGGAGACGCCCCACATCTGCATATCGGGCTCAAGGGCACCATGAACGCCCTGTTCCTCAAGGATCAGGCCGAGAAGGTCCGGCGAGGGCTACGCGGACGCGTCGAGGACGGCAAGTCCGGCGGTGGCAATTCCTATGGCTATGATGCCGTGCGCCAGTTTGACGCCAGGGGTAAGCGCATTCGCGGCGACCGGACCATCAACGAGGACGAGGCCCGCACAGTCTGGCGGATCTTCACCGATTACACGCGGGGCAAGTCGTCGCGCACGATCGCCATGGAGTTGAACCGTGACGGCGTTCCGGGGCCACAGGGACGCGAATGGGGGCCATCCACCATTCACGGCAATCGGGAACGCGGCACCGGTATCCTCAACAACGAGATGTATGTCGGGCGCCTGGTCTGGAACGGGCTGCGCTATCTGAAGGATCCGGATACCGGCAAGCGCGTTTCACGCCTCAATCCTGAATCCGAATGGGTGTTTCAGGACGTGCCGGAACTGCGGATCGTCGAGCAGGATCTGTGGGATGCCGTGAAGGCGCGCCAGGCCGAGACAACCTTCAGCCGGCCGGAACGGGGAAATGAGGCCCTCAGTGAGCGGCGGCGTCCGCGCCATCTTTTTGCCGGGCTGATCCGCTGCGGCTGCTGTGGCGGTGGTTATAGCATGATCTCGAAGGATCTGCTCGGTTGCTCGATGGCGCGTAACAAGGGCACCTGCGACAACCGCCTCAACATCCGTCGCGACGCACTGGAGGCCTCGGTGCTGAGCGGCCTGCGGACGCACCTGATGGAACCTGACCTGTTCAAGGAATTCTGCAATGAGTTCACCCGCGAGGTGAACCGCATGCGCATGGAACTGGGTGCCGACCTTGCAGCGATGCGGAATGAAATTCCTCGCATAGACAGGGAGTTGGATAAACTGCTGAATCTTATCCTTGCCTCAGATGACATTGAGGCCTCCAAGCGGGTCATGAAGAAAATGACGGCACTGGAAGCCCGCAAAGAGGAGTTGGAGCAGAAGGTTGCCAACACGGAGGAACCGCCTCCCCTGCTGCATCCGAACATGGCGGATATCTACCAGCAGCGGATCGCATCTCTCTATGAGAGCCTTCAGGCCGACGAGACGAAGACCGAGGCAGCCGAGCGCCTGCGCACACTCGTCTCGCAGATCACGCTGCAGCCGGGGCCGACGGCGAACTGGCGATCATCCTTCGCGGCGACCTGGCGGCGATCCTGCAGTTCGCGGCGCACAAGAAAAACGCCACGGTCCATCCGGACAGTGGCGTTCTTGATGCGTTCGTATCGCAAGTATCGTTGGTTGCGGGGAACCGCACACTACGATCCCGGCGAAATGTGGCGAATGGT
>Ga0157365_10001012_pt1 | contig 11772 bp, 17 predicted proteins | sample AttsexASBM3_FD_111478 | JGI IMG/M metagenome (GOLD analysis project Ga0157365, IMG submission 111478) | Fungus gardens microbial communities from leaf cutter ant in Ribeirão Preto, State of São Paulo, Brazil - Atta sexdens ASBM3 | ecosystem: Host-associated > Fungi > Mycelium > Unclassified ... | reverse complement strand
TCAGCTGCTAACAAAGAGCATCGAGCCTCCTATTATAAATAAAATGAAAGAAAAAAGTAAAAACAAATATCAGCTTCAGCTGTTGACAATTAACTGTTAGCACCAGCTTTAGCTGCCAAATCATATAAGCCTAAGGCCCACCTTTTTATTCAAAATGTAAAAAAAAGTTAAATTTAACATCAGCTTTAGCTGTTTGCAAAACATGTCAGTAACAATTAGAATCGTGGTTTATTTTTTGTTTTATTCTTTATATTTTTTTCCCATTCAGTCCATAATTCATGATTGAATGATTGATGCCGATCTAATGCATAGACGCCGGTAGTGAAGCAACAACAAGTGTTTGATGAGCGGATACCGGCTGCGAACGATCATCATCATCAAACCTTCTAACCTTCTGGTCATGCCAATGGGAGATCTTTTCAGTGGAATAAATTCACCTGTCTTAGTGATGGACGGCGGACTTGTTTGCATCCCTGCGCCAGACAGATAGGCTGGTACTCACATATAGCCGGATGTTTGCTTATAGGGATCTACACTGGAGGAAACCTGCAGGACGCCGATAGCAGCTAAACCTTTATGGTCAGCGGAGGCACTCGATAAGGAGCCAAAAGCCATTGTTGCGGCTCATCTCGCGTTCTTACGAGCTGGTGCTAAAATTATTGAGACCTCAACGTTGAGTGAACACTACAGGATAGTTATGCCCGGCTCAGGTGTTTACTTCTTCCATTAGGTACCAATGCTCTTTCGACACATTTAAACGGGCAGGTTATAGTCGTGGCCAGGCGTGGTTGCTGATGCGGAAATCTGTTCTACTAGCACAACAAGCCCGGACTGTGTTCGAGAACGAAACTCAGCTGAACAACGAAGAGCAACAGTTGAGGAATGGGACATCCGACAGTCCTCGGATTCGACTATGCCTTTCGTTGGGCCCTTTTGGTGCTTCACTAAAACCAACTCAGGAGTTTGGGGGTTTCTATCCTCCGCCTTATGGACCTCGGGAATACTCTGCAGATGGTCCGAATACCAACTTCATAGGCGATGAAAAAGCAGAGAAAGAGGCCATTGAAGCCTTGACAGCGTATCATTCAGAGCGACTGTTATTGTTTGCCCAAGACAGTGAAATTTGGTCGTATATTGACATGATTGCCTTTGAGACGGTACCCCTCGCACGGGAAGCCATTGCTATCCGACAGACAGTGGCTCACTTGGAGGAGAAAAACATCGATATAGATAAACGCAAACAATGGTGGATATCGTTCGTCTTCCCAAAGGGTCAATGTCCACAGATGATGGACATGGCAGGTACCAAATTAACCATTCCATGTTTAACTCGGGCAGTCTTATCCTCACCCTTATGTGGAGGAAGCAGTTTACCAATTCCCCATGGGTTTGGGATCAATTGCACGGATGTCGGCTACTTGCCTCGCATCATTGACGAGATGAAGGGTGCCTGTGAACAGATCCGGAAAAAGATAAGACCATTCCTTGTACTCTACCCGAACGGAGGAGGCGAATTTAATGAGGATCTTGGGGTCTGGAAAGAAGGTGTCAGCGAAAAAGTCAAAAATGAATGGGAGATTGCATTAGCGGACCTTGTGGACAGTATTCTCAGCTCTCCGGATGTACAATGGTCCGGAGTGATTGCTGGAGGGTGCTGTCGGTGCGACGCGGAACAAATTTCCAGGTTATCGAATTTGTTGAAATATATTCAGATTAAACAATAGAATGTTATTTTTGGGGGGAAAAGTGTATCATCAATTTTGATTCTAAACTCAGCGACACAGTTAAGCTTTCTTTTAGCCCTCTTTTTTCTCCCTTTACCACTCCTGCCTCTCAGATTCCCTATCCCCGAGCTGCCTAATTTTCATTTTCCGTCTGCCTCATTCACGTATCAAACGCGTACCTACCTTAGAGATTTCCACAGCATCTTTCACACCTCGATGGAAGCCTTCTACAACGAGAACAGCATGGATTTCGATGACTATGAGCCATTACAGGATACACAGCAAAGTCAAGATCCTCAGACACAATCAACGCAAGAAGATAACTCTCAACAACAAGATGATCTCGAGAGGCATCTGTGGGGAGCTCTCATCCCGTGCAATTCCCATATTGCTCGTGTCGATCTTTGGAAAATACAGACAACGTACTGTGTTGGTCGTAATCCGCAGGGTAACCAAATTGTGTTTCCAGGTCCAAAGATCAGTTAGTGGTCGCGATCTCATGTTCTTCTACTCATTGCTTACAAAGTATATACAGGCAACTTTCACTGTCAGATGACTTGGGATGGTAATGACTCTCAGGATTCTGTTGTGACGGTCCTCGACCTATCAAGTAATGGAACTTATGTGGGTGTTTCAGGTGCAGTTCGTTTTTTTTTTTTGATAACTCAAGGCAATTCAGATTGGCGGCGTCAAGATTGGAAAGCACTGTACAAGAGTCTTGAGGGAAGGAAATGAGATCGGTTTCGGTTCGCATCAGCCACAGTCGGATGGGAATCAGGACTACAGTGCGTATATCATTCATCTTTCCAATTCTGCGAAAATGACCTCGTGATTTTCAGGATTTATCTTTCGACTCATGTCAGGCTCACCACCTACTGATGGACTTCATGTTTATTATGATGTTACCAACGAGTTGGGCAAGGGTTCATTTGCGACTGTGATGAAGGCTATTGAACGCAGCACTGGCACATGGTATGCCATAAAGATCATCACTGAGAAGCCTAGTCGACACGGGAACAACCGTAATGCATTCAAGCGGGAAATTGACATCATGAAGAAACTCAAGCATCCCAACATATGTGAGCTCAAGGAAGTCTTTTACCAAGACAGTGGTATCAGTAAGTCCCGATTGCAGCCAAACTAATAGGCAATCACCACTTAAAAAAAGCCTTTTAGACCTTGTACTGGAGTTGGTTGAAGGCGGAGATCTTCTTGAGTACATTTTGCGTCAGGGTGGACTGAGTAAGGGGATCATATCAGTTTGCAACATTTGATCTGACAATGTTTTAGGCGAGGAAAGCGCTAAGCATATCACGTATCAGATTTGTGATGCCTTGGCTGTAATCATCCACATCTGTGTTCCTTGATACGTATTAACAGTCACTTCAGTACATTCACGCTCAAGGTGTAACTCACCGGGACCTGAAACCTGAGGTTCGTTGTGATTGTGGCTTTGCATTATGTACTCATAATTCTACAGAACGTATTGTTGACGAAAGATGATCCACCGATTGTCAAGGTCGCCGACTTTGGTCTTGCTAAAGCCGTGCGCGACGATGAAACTATGTTGCGCGTGAGTGAAGTGAAAAGAGACTTTGTCTTTGATGCATTTAACTGTAGCTCAAGACGATGTGTGGCACGCCAGCCTACTTAGCACCAGAGGTGATTAATCAACAACAAGGCGGAGGCTACACCAACCTCGTTGACAGTTGGAGCTTGGGCGTCATGGTGTTCTCCATGTCCGTGTCATTTCTTCCATGTTCTTTTCACAGCTCATTATGAATGCCAGGTTGACAAGTGTCAGCCCGTTTATAGAGGACGACAGAGAAATGGACCTTCGGATACGCATCTCAACGCGCAAGGTTGATTGGGGATCTCTTTCAATGTCTCATGCTTCTGACAAAGGTAGTTTGAATCATGATCGATCCTTCAATTTTAATGACATCTTGTACCTAGCTGTCCACTTCATCCAATGTCTTTTAGAAGAAGATCCTGCAAATCGCATGCCTCTCACTCGAGCTCTTCGTCACTCATGGCTCAAAACATATACCCCCCTCAGAGTTTACGATACCATCAGCTCCCTTGATCCCCACGATTTCTCGATGTTGACCTCGATACCTGGTTTTGACATAAGCAAGAGTGTCACTACGAATCTGAAGGGATTGGACCTCGATAGGATTCCCAATGGGGCAGGTACCTCCAATATAGGTAGGAAAATCATTTTTCACTCGGAGGTTTTCCATATCTGAGTATGCTCTCAGACAAAGAGGAAGCGACTGTGGGAAATGGTTCGGAGGTTCACGACAGGCACGTTGCAAATCCGAGTGGAGCTTCATCATCAAACGGTACAAACAACAAGAAACGTGTGTATGCCGATCTAATGCTACAACAAGAGGAAGATAACACAGGTGTTGGGAGAACAACTCGCTCACGAGCTCGAGCTCAGCAACAACAACAACAACAACAACAATCTGAGGAATCATTTGAAGTACCCGGCCTGACCAATACCCGGCGTGGCGGCCCACCGAATAAGATGGCTCGTCGCAGATGAATGATTTGTATTGGGGCGTATACCATACCCGATTCGCTGCGTGGCCGGAAGCTTTTGTCATCGGCGAATTCCTTTTCAATGTATAAAACTATCTAACTTGGTCAACTCAGTTGTTCATATGCTTGTATATACATACCATCTCTGCTTTCGGATCTTGAATAATGGAACTTGTAAATAGATTATGCTGCATCTTGGCTACTACTACCTTGCGTTGTCTTCCTGTTCGGGAGCACTATGGAATTAAATACATACAGGACACAATTTTAGGAAGAAGCGACATTTCAGGGTTGTTAGTCATATATATGGAAGGACCATGGCCATCATTTGGTTAGGGATAATGTCACATGGCTGGGAAAAATGGCAAATGGCGGTCAGTCCCAAAAATAAGATAAAAAGGGATGGGCGAATTAAAGAACAAGTTTGTTAATTAGGGTACATGAAAGTGATTTTTTTCTTTTCTTTTCCCAAAAGTTACAGACAGAGAGCAAAAAAAAAAGCAACAGCAGACAACATTCATCAAAGATAGCAAGAAGACCGGCCAAGAAAGAAGGGTAAAAGAAACTGTCAAGAAGAGGATGAGATGCCGTGACAGCAGACCAAGAGGTCCAGGCTGCCGACAAAACATAGATATCTCAAGCACGTCAGACGTCAGACGTCAGATAGAGACACCATTTCAGGGTGGAAAGAAGGATCAACGTTTCTTGGTGGTGGTTTTGAGAGTAGTCGGGTTAGGTTTGGGGCCTGTATCGGATCTCCTAGCTTTAGTAGCTGCGGGAGCAGTGCAAGTACCTGCAGGCTTTTTGCGCATGCCTCGTCGACTCTCGGTGGGGTATTCGCATCGGAGAGAGCGACGCTGGCATTGGCTAGAGGATAATATAGACTTTTGAGTTGAAGAGCGAATAGATAAAGATGTGGACACACTTGCAAGTCTTGCCATCCCCATCTTTGGTTGGGGGACCGCAGGCGATTTTGCGGCCTCGACAAAAGACGCAGGCGAGGGCAGGTTTCTTATCTGGATTGCGTTTACCGGAGATGGAGACTAGGCAACTGGTTCAGCTCAAAGGGATTGTGACATGGGTTGGAATACCTGGACGGCCACCTGTCAAGTCTGGGGGAGTTACTGGGCCAGGCATGGCACTGCCCGTGACATTGACAAATGGACCGACAACGGTTGGGTTGAATGAAGGCCAGGCAGAGTCATGGGGAGATCTAGGGTCAAGAGGACGAGGATATGGAGAGGGAGATGGACGAGGGTGGCGAGGAGGGTCGCGAAAGAGGCTGCGGGAGATGGGAGGAGTAGAGTGGGGGTAGGCGGGCTGTGGGAGGAAACATGGGTCGAGGGCCTGTGCAAGAGAGGAGTGGGAGGGATGGAGAGGGAGAAAAGAGAGAGGCTGCTTGTCGTTGCGGGCATCGGGGAAGGTTTGGAAAAACATCTCGTCCTGCTCCAGGACGGTCTGCTGGAAAGGTGAGAGGGAGAGCATGGAAGTGCAAGTCAAGAATCGCAGTGTGATCTCAGCTGTCACTGGCGCTACATATGTCTGTCTACTGATCAATCCTCCCACCCTTGGCTCGCAAAATCTCTATCTTCCCCCGTCCTCCTGCATCTTCTCCTATCTCCTTCAGAAACTCTCCAAGCGCACGCACGGCCTCAACCCGTGCCCGCAACACATGTCGCACAAGACGACGAGACGGTGGCCGTCGGACATGCTTCCTTTTCTCTCCATTATACAGTGGGCTTACTGTCCCATCTGACACTTCGCTGTCCGAGACTTTGCTCGATCGCTCGATCCATGGGTTCTTGGGGGATCTCTCCAGTGCCATGTACTGCGAAAGCGCATGCAGGGAAACATCCCATCTTTTTGGCACCCACACACCAACAACCACACGCCATGCTCCAACGCAGCGCTTCGCCCTATCAAAGATCCCTCAGCCATGCTTTGCTGCCAGCCCAACACACCCACCTTTGATAATTATCTGTCCGGTATTTTCCTTTGTCACTTTCCGTGTACGTAAGGTGCTTTGCAATATATTCCACACTCACCATCTATCATCTTCCTGTGGTATTTCCCAAACAGATACACCATGCCTCCCGAAAGCAGAGCACCAGCTGCTGTATACATCATGAATCTCCAAAGCACGAAAAACACCGTCGAATATGTCAATATTGAGGCCATCAGCCCAAGTACCACTTTGTTCTGCCCTTGTACTTCTTCCTCGTCCTCTGCCAGCTTTCCACCATACCAAGCCAGCACGTACGTCGGTATGTGTATCATCAGAGGCACAATGAACAGTGGAAGATGGACCATCATCGATATCAAATCTCGAACCAGAATGAGAATGGTATACAGCCGACTCGCCACTGCCTTCGCTTCGACTGACTCAGGCAAAGCAAGTTTACAAAGCATCGAATTCGTCAGATGCGATGACTTCAACAGTGAATTATATTCCAGTAGGCGTCTTTCAACTGTCTTCAACTTATGGGTCTTGTCCACTTGTGCAAAGAGATCGACAAGGCTACAATGTCTATTTTAAGATCATTTCATTTCATTGTCAATTTTTGCTTACGTTTGCGAAATCATAACAAAATCCTCGAGCTCGATTTCTTTCTCACCCTCCCAGAGAATATCTCGCGCTATCCGAGCTGCATATAGTGTATCCCTAGAATAGAGACCCTCGTTCCCATCACAGGTCATAGAGGACAGTTCCCTTCAAACCCACCAGTCTGGAGCATTGATAGTAGCCTCGATCAGTTGTTCCTTTATTGCTTGCGTCAAACGTTTCACAGCTGCACGAGGTGCTCCCTCTTCAGACGAACAGAATTGCTCTTTGAAGGGCTCCATCTTGATAGGTGGCCTAAACCTGTATCAGAGTATGAATCTTGTATCAGCAATAGACCATATTGAAAGTCACCGACTCCATGATAACCTAAGGAGTGATGAATCCTCACAACATACACCGACCACAATCAACTCACAGAGCTTCTATATTTGGATTTATTGGTATACACAATTCCAACGGGGATAACCTGAATCTCTTCATCAACTGTTTTTCCGGGATTTTCCTGAGCCCATTTGGCATATTCCAAAGCCGCCCAAGCAGCACCATCTTTGACTTGCATAATCCCAGGCTCTGTATAACTCGTACCTTCAGGAAACAAAGCAACAGCACCTCCTTTAGCCAGAGTTTCCAATGTTCCTCGGAGCAGTACACGACGGTCTTGAGATTTACGGTCCACAGGGATGTTTCCAGAAGAGAGGAGAACCCATCGCACTACGGGATGAACGAAAAGACTCGCTACGAATGAATTTGTCAACCAATATAATGTCCTGGAGAGGTGGAGTGAGAAACATACCTTTGGTCCAGTAATTCAGTATACGCTGAAATGGGAAACCGACAGCTATCATAAATCATAGATCAATTCATGATCAAATTTTGACCTCGGAAAACTCACAAAGAGTGACGGGGTCAAGTATCATATTATGGTGAGTGGCACAACTTGTGTCCGTGCACAATAAACACAATGAAGAGAGGATAGAACTAGGGAACATACACAATAATGGGTCCTGTCTTGGGTACATTCTCTCCTCCAATAACCCTCAACTCCATAAAGAACGATTCGAAAGCCAAGCGAGCTATTGTACGGACAATCCGATGAACCAGCTTATACTCCGCCATGAATATACCAAATCAAGTTGAAATGGATCAAACACGCAGGGATAGTTGGCAAATTAAAAGTATGTCGATGATCCCACCACAGAAAAGAAACAAGTGGTCAGGAAAACAGGTCTAACAGGTTAGCCCGCCGTCAACCCCAAAGTCTTTCTGATCCGTCACGTGTTAATTGAGAAAATCTCAGTATTTATAAATGCAATAAGCAACGAACAAGCTAAGGAGGCAACGAACAGGATATGTAGGCATGTACGATAGAAGAAGCATGACATGTGTCACAACTGGCAGGGTGGTGGCAGATCAAGACACCATGTCCCCAATTCAATCAGACAAGTCCCTCCCACGACGATGAGCCAATGAAACTCGGTACAGGGACAGGGTGAGGTCACTTGTCCGCCGCAAGGTATCCAACTCTCCCCAGTTCCATTATACGTACTTTGCATTGCTGTCGGTGCATTGCGATTCTATGGTCGATGAAGGTGGGAGTTGCCACTGGAGGCAGCTGTGTCGCAGTGAGGATGTTGCTGGCAGCGTTGAAACAACATGATTTGGGGCTGCAGATCGGCTGGCAGGTTGAGCAGCGTGGGGTGCTAACAGGGATGCCGGCATTTTTCTGAAGGGAAGAACAGGACTGTGGGAGCGCCTGCACAGCGATGTAAAATCACGGATTGAAGCCTTAAAACGGTTTCCCACACCACCAAGATTATTACAATGTATCGAATTTGCAATGAGGTAGTCCCTAGAAGCATCTCCTATCATCTACTAAACCATCATTACCAAACTTTCCTATTCTCGGTTGCTCGGTTGCTGTTTACTTTTCTTTGTTGCATCTTATTTTGAATTATTTCGATGATGGTCATTTTATTCCTCTGATGAACAACTGTAGCAGAATCTGAAATCCAAGCTTCAGGAAAAGCTGATCCCCAACTTCAACACCTAGGTCCAGGTCTTCACGGCAGATTGCCTTGAGCAATGGAGGGATAAGCACGATAAAGCTTCCACTCTCTCTCTTCCGAGACTTTGAACATGTGCTTTTTCCCTGACAACACTCTCATTGCATCGATCATTGGCTTCAGGTCAGAACTAGCATTCATCTCTGTCGAACATGCATTGAATCTCGTGAATTAGAGTAATGCGATGCGCGTACCATGCAACACAAGATAATTGGGGACTCTCTGAGCCTCAGAGTCAGACGATATAGTGACACCTGACTTTGAGTTCTCTATACATTTCAGCAATCGCGATCGGAGCAAGCTTGGCATTCGATTTCCCTCCGCAACGATAGTTTGCCAGATCTCATCCAGAACATCTGCACCCCCGTGAGAATGCTCTTGATCAATGTCCAATCCATGAGTGACAATCCACTGCGTTGGATTATCCATGGCTAGTCCAGTACTCAACTCCCCCGCTTTCATGTCCGTCTCTAAAACTACTTCGTACATGCGCCTATCTAGAACATCGAGACGCTTGACAAGAGCTGCTTCCCGAGGACTCCGGGTTTCTCGAAGATGAGTGTAAGAAGGATGTTGGAAGATCGACGGAGAGTCTGTATCGTATAACGCAATCCAGCCCGGCTTTTTGTCATCGGCTGCCTGGTATCGAGCACCCGTGAGAAATTCAGGGATGTGATTGAGACGCAAGGGGACGTGTTCGTTGTTGTACCAGTCTGCAACTGACTGAATGTCAAAAACTTGCAGTGTCGTAGCAGGACGCACCCTGGAATTCATCCAAGTCGACTTCGCCGGGCTCAGAAAGAACTGCTAGAAATCCTTTGGGCATGAGATGGTATTCACAGGATAACAAAGGTTTTCCAAAGGTTCACACGGATGACCATACGGATGACTATTTGACAGCTGATTGACCATGGTTCTATTTGATATACTTCCTCTGCCAAAAATAACTTTGAATGGTGAGTAGACAGGATCCAAGCTCTTGCGTATATACTATCTGAATGAGCTCTGAACTGTAATCCGAACATGTTTGCCGTATCTGTCCATTTTCCAACATCATATTTTACATAATCATAGAACTAGCTTTTCCGAGATTCTGGGGTGACAAGACACTGACCTTATTCAGTTTCGAAAGGTCTGCAAGTCTCCTTATCTGCGAGATAGAGGGCCTTGCCTTTGCAGCACTCAGCCAATTATGGCGGCCTCCCTACTAAACCCGAGTAACTACCTTAGTTACTTGTCCCCATCTGAAGCCTATGATTTCGAAGTAGTTCGTAACCTCTACATTGCTGTGCTTGGTGTGAGTATCATTTGTTGGAGAGACCGCTTGGAAGCATTGCGACTAATCGATAAATTTTACAGGCTACAATATGGGATATCCTCATTTATATTTCGGATGATATTGGAATTCTCCGCAGGCAAAGATCCATTCGTGCGGTGAGCATCTGCTTCGTGACATCCAGGTTTGCTTCCTCTACCTCTCCAAACAAAACAATAATATTCATTGAGATCGAATAGACTTTTCTCCTTTTGCTATGTTTTCTTATCCTGTTTCGCAAAGAGTGAGGTCCGAGCCATTTGTGATGCCCACATGCACTCACGCCTAGAGCCCCTTTAGCTAGCTCGCTCGATAATTGCAATCCCATGTTCATTGCAATTGGTTGTTGCTGCATTCTGTCCATCTCATCATCTTCCTTCCTATTCCTCCGTCGTGTGCAAGCAGTCTGGGCAGGGAATCAATGGATTAACAGAATTTCTACTGTCCTGTGGGTCTTCGATTGGGGCTCAGAGTTCACCATACCCACTGGCGTCCGTGCTATACATATTCCATTCACGAAGCACTGCATCGACTCGCAGCTTCAGCCTTATGTGTTGGTCTCTGTGATCTTCCCGCTCGTCTTTGACACCTTTGTCTTTCTTGCAATTTCATACAAGGTCATCATCATGCATAGCAATATCGACGCCAATGTGTCCTGGAATACGATAGTCTCAGGGAAAGCTCTTCCGAGACTGTCAAGGGCTATTTTGCAAGGGGGACAACAATACTATCTGTAAGAGAGAATTCTTCCTCTTATCCATACTGTTTCCTGAAAAAAAAGTTTGGTAGGATCAACCTATTAGTATATATCATCCTCCTCATCCTCCTTGTGCTTCCATCAATTCCTCCGGTATTCCGAAACATGCTTGCCTTCCCCTCAGTGTCTCTTTGCGCGTCCATGGCTTGTCGTGTGTATAGAAACATCAAATCATTTGATCTCGATAAGGATACACTTCAACTACCTGTATCGACCCTCAGGTTTTCTCCGGGCTATTCCAGTGGATATGACCTGAACTCAACTACCACCCAGTCTATGGCGCATCAAAGTCGCTCCAAGGATCCCACACCTTTCATCGCTCTGAATACTATGTCGACGAGCAAACCTCAGGATGCCTTAATGGAATCCCCACCGGCTGCGGTCGAGCACCTTCACATCAATTTATGATTCTTTATTTTTAAATTCATTTTGCAGAAGCAAAGAAGGTTTCGTGTTAAGTATAAATAACTACAGACAGTGTATTAAAGATATAAACGAATGATATTGTTACTCAATATGAAACAAGGGTGGCTGGTATTCAGGCATCGCGATGAGCACGCACCAGTCACCAAAGAATATCCAAAATACATGTACAGTGATACTCGGAAGGAAAAAAAAGTAGTCAGATGCATGCACAAAGATCGTTACCTAGTCGTCATCATTGTCCTCATTGGCTCTACTCTTCTCTCTTTGGCGGCTCGAAGGTCCAGCCTGCTGAGCCAACATCATTGAGCCAGGGATAGACGATTGAGTTTGTTCATGCATTGCTGCTTCCGGTTCCTTGCACTTGCCTTTTACATCCG
>Ga0157365_10001011_pt1 | contig 11791 bp, 10 predicted proteins | sample AttsexASBM3_FD_111478 | JGI IMG/M metagenome (GOLD analysis project Ga0157365, IMG submission 111478) | Fungus gardens microbial communities from leaf cutter ant in Ribeirão Preto, State of São Paulo, Brazil - Atta sexdens ASBM3 | ecosystem: Host-associated > Fungi > Mycelium > Unclassified ... | reverse complement strand
TCTGCTTCTCGGCATACGCTACGGGGTCGGCATCTCCTGGCTCATGCTGGTTGTCGCGGAACAGGTCAACGCGGAGAGCGGCATCGGCCATATGATGATGGATGCGGAGGATTTCCTGCGCACTGATATCATCATGGTGGGTCTTCTGATCTATGGCCTTCTGGGCCTGGTGTCGGATCAGATCGTGCGCGTTCTTGAAGCATACCTGCTCCGTTGGAGGCCCATGAGCATCGGGGGGACTGCACGATGAACGCGATCGTCAACGAACCGCTCCGCGCGCGCGAAGGTTACGAAGAAGCAGTCATAGTCGAAGGATTGACGCGCCGGTTCGGCAACGGGCCCGCCGTGCTCGATCATCTTGATCTCGCGATCGCGCCGGGCGAATTCGTGGCCCTGCTTGGTCATAGCGGATCGGGCAAATCGACCCTTCTGCGCACGCTGAGTGGCCTTGATCCGGTCCATGAAGGCCACGTCCGACGTCCTTCGGAAGTATCCGTGGTCTTTCAGGAAAATCGTCTCCTGCCCTGGCGGCGCGTCTGGCAGAATGTCGTGCTTGGGCAGGATGGACGGGACGGCCGTAGCCGCGCCGTGACCGTGCTCGATGAGGTCGGGCTCGGTCATCGTATCGACGCATGGCCCCTTACATTGTCCGGAGGCGAGGCGCAGCGAGCGGCGCTGGCGCGCGCGCTGGTACGCGAGCCCGGGTTTTTAATGCTGGACGAGCCTTTCGCGGCGCTGGACGCGTTGACGCGTCTGAAGATGCAGCGTCTCGTTCTTGATCTGTGGGCGCGACATCGTTGTGCGGTCCTGCTGGTGACGCATGACGTGGACGAGGCGCTCGCCCTGGCCGATCGCGCCGTCGTACTGGAGCGCGGCCGCATTCGCGTTGACCTGACCATTCCCATGGATCGTCCGCGTATTCACGATGCCGCGTTCGAACGCCTTCGTATGACGCTGCTCGACGCATTGGGCGTCACAATGTAGATCAGGGCGCCATTCGCGGCGCCCGCTGGCTCGGCTCTCTGCGCGTCCGGGCATTGTTGTGCAGGCCGTCAACGGCACGCTGTCCGGCAACCGCGTTAAGGCGGAAAGGTCACGTGCTGAAAGGATCTTCAGCGGCGCAGCCGTCCTGACAGGGCATCCGAAAATACCGAGGCGATCCGGATATCCGGTGGCAGTACGCCTGTCGACGCAAATGTGTCGGCGACCTGCTGCGCCGTGCGAATATCGGCATCCACCCAGGCACGCGTCGCGTAATTGTGGTTCTGACCGTTCAGATAGTCGAGAACGACGGGTTCCGGAACCTGGATGACGGGGGCTACCACCTTTGCCCAGCGAGGCTTGTCAGCACTCAGAATTGCGTAGGCTCGCCCCACGCGACGAATATAATCGGCGGCGGCGTCCTTGAAAGCCGGGTTGTCCAGTCGACGCGGATTGGCGCCAATGAAGTAATGGCCCGAGAGGATATCGGCCGCATTTTGCAACGTGCGCGCTGTCCCGTTCGCCTTCAGGGTCTGGATTGCGTAGCCGTAGGTCGCCCACGCGTCGATGCTCGACGCCACCATAGCTGTCAATCCCGCGCTGATAGTCAGCGGGACCGGCTCAATGTCATGAAAGCTCATGTCGTGTTGGGCCAGCATGCGTATGAGAAAATAATGCGCGGTCGTGGCGCGGACGTAGCCGACGCGTTTGCCGCGTAAATCCGCGATCGAGCGAAAGGGGGCCTGGGTTCCTACGAGAACGGCCTGATCGGTCGTGGGGCCGTCGAGGGTTGCGACGACAGCGATGTTCGCGTGTGCGGCGGCGGCGAACACCATCGGAATCTCGCTCCAGCCGCCGAGGTCGATCGCATCGGCGTTGATGGCCTGCGCGATCAGATTGCCGGAATTAAATTCGCTGTACACTACACGATATGGAAAATCCGCCTGCCCGGCAGCGGGCAGAATCGTCGAGTCCTGACCGCGAAATGTCGCGATCCGCAACGTTACTTCGGCAAGGTCCGCAGATCGCGCACGGGGCGTGGTCAGCGCCGCTGCGGTCGCGGTTGCAATCACCCGGCGACGTGAGACAATGCCGCTCACAGGTCGAAACCCGGCGACAGGCGCTGCACCTTGCGCAAGGCCGCCTCCCAGATCAGGTCATCGAGCGGGCGGCGTCCTTCCTCGGGGCGTCGCAGCCGTTCCGCCTGACGCCCGACGGCGTCCTGTGCCGCCGCGGGGGCGAAAAGGACGCCGTCCCGCCGAGAGCGTAAGGACCTGCGCGGTGCAGGCAGTTTCGATCTGGTAGATTCGTCGCCATGCAACACCGGGCGTCTGTCCAAGCGCGAGCGTTCCATGATTCCGGAGGAGCATGAAATGCGCCTCTCCCAGATCGGCGACGATGCGGGCGCGCTCATCGAGTTCCACGGCAATTCCCTCATAATCATGATAGGCGAGACGTGGGATCACTGTCAGTGCGCGCTGATTGAGAGGAAGAAGGCCCTCGCGGTGTGCTGATACCGCCATCCCGTCGGGCGTGTGGAAGTGGATGATGAAGCGGGCATCCTCACGGGCTGCGTGAATTGCGGAATGGATGACAAATCCGGCGTAATTAATGCCGAATCCACTCTCTTGGATGATTTTCCCGTCGAGTTCGACTTTGACGAGGCTGGATGCAGTGACTTCCTCGAAGAAAAGGCCGAACGGGTTGATCAGGAAATGATGGTCCGGTCCTGGAATGCGGGCAGAAATATGTGTCGCAACCAGATCGTCCCATCCTTCGATGGCGGCCAGCCGATACAGGACCGCCAGGTCGACCCGGGTGCGCCATTCTGAATCAGTTGTGGGATTTTCAGCGATCGCGAAAGACATGAGGGCTTTCTCCATTCCCTGCCGGACATTTTCGGTCGGCAGGGTACAAAGGCCTTCCGCTGCTTGAGAAACAAGTAATACTCAAGCGATGGTCGCTTCTTTCTGCTCGATCCGGCATCGAATGATTATTCGAGGGCAGAGTCAGAGTTCGAAGCGCGCGCTCAGCGAGACTGTCCGCGGTGCGCCTGGGAAGAGTTGAAGTGCGCCACGGCTGACCCAGTAGCGTTCATTGGAAATATTGTCGAGGGCTGCGCGAACTGTCAGTCTATGCCCGTCGATACGGGTCGTGTATTGTGTGCCGATCCGACCGATCAGATAGGATTGCAGGTAAAAGCTGTTTGACGGGTTTAGCCATCCTGATGAGGCGTAAGTGAAACCACCGTTGAGTGTCACTGCGCGGGCAAAAGGCAGCGTGTAATAGGTCGCGAAACTGGCCTCAATGGGCGACGTGGATTCGACCTTGCGGCCTGCATACGGGGTGCCACTCCCATAGCGCGCATCAAGATAGGTGAAGGAGCCGGAAATCTCGAGATCGCGCATGGCCTGGAAGGTACCTGCGGCTTCGATGCCCTGATAGCGCACGTCTCCGCCCTGCTGTTGTACATTGTTCGAATCGACATAGGCCGCGATTGTGTCAAGGCGATAGGCGGCAAGGGTCGTGGTCCAGCGGCGGCGTTGCATCTTGACGCCAATTTCGTATTCGTCACTGCGAATGGGCGAGAACACCTGATAGGCATTGCGTGCCGTTGCCGCTGCCTGCGTGCCCGATTGCATCGCCTGAATATAGCTGAAATAGGCGTTGATCCACGGAACTGGCTTGTATGACAATGACACAACCGGCGTTACCGGGTTGTTGCGTCTGGCCGCCGTGCGGCGACCGCTCCCGTTCGTCGCGTAGTCGTTTTCGATATAGTCAGTGTAACGCGCGCCTGCGAGCAGTGAAAATTTATGCCATGTGATCGTATCACTCCAGAACGGCGCGACCTGGGTATAATCGACGTAGTGATAAAGCCGGGGGCGGTAATTCGTCCCGTTTGTCGCGGTGGGGCGGGTCGTGTAGATGTTCCCATATTGGATCGGTGCCGTGAAGCCGGCATTCGCGTCAGCATCGAACCTTTGATAAAGCCACATGACGCCCGCGACGACGTCGTGATGCAAGGCGCCCGTGCGGAATCGCCCCTCTGTTACGTCCTGCGCCTGATGGTAGCCGAACACGCGCGTCTGTTGAAATGGCTGATTGAGGTAATCCCCGCGGTTGTCGAGAAACGTAAGGCCGTTCGAGGGAAAGCGTTCGTCGAGATGCGTGTAGGCGTATGACACTTTCGTCGACCAGTTATCTGCGAAGTCCCAGTCAAAGCCCGTATTGAAGTGTTTGAAGTCGTTGCGTTTCCAGGACTCTGCAGAGCCCAGTGGAAGGCGTCCCGAAATTGGAGTCAGCGACGTAAGCTTACTGCTGACCGTGACGCCGTTAATCATGCCGTCCTGCAGGGTATTGAGATAGAATGCGTCCGCGTGCCATGCCAGATTCCGGGTGATCTGATCCCGCAAGGCTCCGGACACGGAAGTTTCCCGGATCCAGCCTTGATTATAGATCTTGCCCACCTCGTTATTGGCTGTCAGCCGGGCGGTTATGTGCCCTGATTTGTCGAGAGGGCCGCCGACGTCAAAACTTTGCCGGAACGCGCTGTCCGAGCGATATCCGGCTTCGACGGAGGCCACACGCGTGTCGACTGGTTTCTTGAGCTGAAAATCGAGAACAGCCCCCGGGGAACCGAAGCCGTAAAGAAAGGCCGACGCGCCTTTCACCAGCTGAAACTGCTGAAAATTGCCGATCGGCAAATCGATATACCAGTAGGGAATCGAAAAACCGTCGATCTTGTATCCGTTCGTCCAGTCGAGATCGAGTCCGCGTACGCGAAAGCTCGCACCCGAGGCTGTGGCGCCTCCATTGGAATTTTCCTGTACGCCGGGTTGCGTGCGGAAGAGATCGTTGATGTCGATTGCCTGAACGCGTGCGGCCGCTGCTGCGGAAACCGTGCTGATGGCAAAGGGCGTGTCGAATTCGGATCGCGTCCCCAGCGCTCCCAATCCCGTATGTGCTGCGAGATGCGGGTGATTGGGCCGGGCATTCACGGTGATCGCCTCGGTGCGTGGCGGCGAGATGACCCGCGCCGGAGTTGCTGGCCGAGCCGGTGTTGTCTGTCGGGATGCGGCGCCGTGAGGGATCTGGGAGGCCGAGGCGCTTGAAAAGGCGACGATGCTGCTCGCCATTACGGCGATCGGAATGTATGCGGACCGGGAAGGATAGGACATGTGTGCTCTCAGAAACGATATTCGGCGGTTACGAAGATCGTGCGTGGATCGGAAAAGGACGCGGCCGCATTTGCCGGCAAGTAGCCCGAGCCTGTCTGGGGGCCGAGAAAATAGTTCAGGCTTTGCGGATAGCGATGATTGAGAAGATTGCGGACGGATCCCGTGACATTCCATCGTGTGTCCGGGCTGATCCATGCGGCGAGTAGGTCGATATAGGTCTGGTCGGGCAGACGTGTCTGGGCGTTTTCGTTCCCGTCAGTGAACAGGCTCGACTGGTAGGACACGGTCCCGCCGATGCGCCAGCCGCCCGGGAAACGCGGGAGCGAGAATTTGTAGAATGAGGACACGCTACCCTGGAAACGTGGTGAATAGGGCAGGGTCGATCCGGGATGGGGCGAATTGGCGAGCGTGCCGCCGCCTGCGATCTGATAAATCGGCAGAACCGTGCCACGGAACGTGTCGAGTTCCGCATAGAGGTAGGACGCCGTGATATGAACATCCCAACTCCGGGTCAGACTCGCGTCGAGTTCTCCCTCGGCGCCGACCGAATGTCCGTTGCCTGCGTTGAAGCGGTGCGACAGGGCCGTCGTCGCATCATAAGTCGTCATCTGGATGTTGTTAAAGCGGTTATAGAAAAGATCGGCGTTGAATTGCAGGATGTGCGGCAGCAGGCTCGTCTTGGCGCCGATCTCATATGTGGTGACGAGCTCCGGGGAATAGGGAATTGTGGCCTGCCGCTCGTTGGCGCTGCCGGGGGACTGCGCGCGATAATCGAACCCGCCCGATTTGCTGCCCTGGGAGATCGAGACATAAGGCATGACACCCGGCAAAACCTGCCATGTCAGAGCTCCTTTTGGCAGAAGCTGATACCACGAGGCCGAAGCGGAGGCGGGATGCGGCCAGGCGGGCGCACCACCCGGTGCGGTGTAAAGTGCCGCGAAGTCGCCGGGCCACCCGACGACATGACTTGGGCCCGGCGCCAGATAATCGAGCGTTTCTGCATTGGAATGGCTCTCGCGATTAAATCGCAAGGCCACCGTCGCGGTCAGCGTCGATGTAATCCGGTATTGAGCCTGGGCATAGAGCGCCCAGATCCGCGTGAGCTGATCGATATCGGCGAGAACAGGTGCGTAAGTCTGCTTCTGCGCTGCGACGATGTCCGGATACCAAGCGCTTGCGGTGTTGTTGGCGCGACGGTCGGTGAACCAGTCCTCGTACATGAAATAGGCGCCGGTCGTGAAACTGAGTCGGCCGTAGTGACCGCGCAGACTAAGATCTTCGGAATAGGCTCGATCCTTGTAGTAGAGGAGTTGCGATCGCTGGGCATAAGGAGAGCCGAAATTGTCGTAATACCCCTGGTCGTCGTAGCCACGCACGGCTGACACGGAATGGATATGAAGGTGATCCGAAAGGATATAGTTCACGTTGCCGGTAAATCCGGCCTCGCTGTAATTGTTTTTTGGGTATATCGAGGAATACAGGCCATGTTCGTAGCCGTTGAGCAGGTTTCCATAGCCGCGATTGGTGCTGCCATCGGACGTGCCGTCTAAGGAAAGGGTGATGTCGAGCCTCTCATTGGGCGTAAAGCGGATTTTGCCGCGCGCCTGCGTATAGTCGATGGAATTTTCAAGGCGATTGACCGTGTAATTTCGATCGATCCCGTCGCGTCCATGGCGATCGAAGGATAGGCTGCCGTAAACCTTGTCCTTGACGATCGCGCCACTGACGGCTGCTGCTGCGCGGTATTCGTTATACGTCCCATACCCGCCGAGCACGTGAACATGAGTCGTATTCGTCGGGACCGCCGTGTTGATTCGCACCCCGCCCCCTTCTGCCTGATGGCCTGAATCGAAACCGACCGGGCCTCGGTCGATCGTGACGTTGTCGACATCAAGCAGTTCCTGCATCGTGCCGATCGTGCGCGGCAGATAAACGCCATCGATATAGGTGCCGACCGACGGCTCACCCTGCGGATCGAGTTCACCGATCCCGCGGATGAAGTAGTTCGTGGCCGAAAACCCGACGGTCACGCGGGGTTCATACAGATTGGGGGTCAGATTTGCGAGCTGACGGACGTCCGTGACATTGAGTTCGCGTAGACGCGCGGCCGACAGGACTGAAATGGATGCCGGCGTGGTCTGCACCGCGTCGCGCAGGCGCGCGTCATGCGATGTTCCTTTGACCGAGATCGCTTCTTCCTTCGGTGACGGCCCATGTATTCGCGACGGCGAAGTATGTCGCGCGGCGCGGGGGTCATGTGACTGATGGGCCGTATGGCGCTCTTGTGCGTCCACCGGCGCCGCACAGGCCATCGCCAGCCCCGACAAAGCCGCCATCAGGCTCGGCAGGCAGCGCGTGCCGATGTATGGGATATAGAGCATAGCAAGCGGGAAGTGGCGCCGCGGCGCGCTTAAGCGCATCAGTAAGGCCTTGTCATGTTGTAAGATGACACTTTTTACACACCAGAGAAGTGATTTTAATAGAAGGCACTCGTTGAGTTCGTGCAATATGTCGATTTCACGATCGAAATAGATTGGATATGACTTGTGCCGCATCGCTGCCTATTTCGATCTTTCAATAACCCGATTGCAATTTCTCAACAGACATACCGTTTCCTCTAGGGCGATAAAGAAGGAGCAACGCGGCAGGAGAGCAGCATAATGTCCGTCAGGTTTATCGGGTATATCGGCTTTAACAACACTTCCGAGATCCATGGAGGGACGCGAAGCCGAGCCCTTGACGTCGACTACGTGCGCGCGGCGCTGGTGGCTCAGGAAGATGGTGGCTTCGATCGCGTCCTGATCCCGTTTGGGTCCACCTCCCCGGAAAGCCAGATCGTCGCGGCTTATGGTGCGGCGTTGACGAAACGCCTGGGGTTCTTGGTCGCGCATCGACCGGGATTCACCCAGCCGACGCTTGCAGCGCGTCAGCTTGCGACATTGGACACGTTGTCAGGTGGTCGGGTCGCAGTTCACATCATCACCGGCGGCGCCGATGAAGAGATGGCGCGCGACGGCGATGTCGGGACAGGCAAGGCCGACCGCTATGCCCGGAGCGATGAGTATCTCGAAATCTTGCGGAAGGAGTGGAGCGCGACCGCACCCTTTGATCACGACGGGCGTTTCTATCGCATTCGGCAGGCATCGAGCTCCATACATCCACGCAATCTCCCGGTATTTTTTGGTGGCACCTCGCCTGAGGCAATTGCTGTCGCGGGCAGGCATGCCGACGTCTATGCGACCTGGGGAGAAACCCTGGACGCCACGCGAGAAGTCGTATCACGTGTGCGCGCGGCCGCCGCGGGCTACGGACGTTCACCGGGATTCTCGCTGTCGCTTCGCCCGGTTATCGCCGATACCGAGGCGGCTGCCTGGCGTCGTGCCGCAGAAATTGTCGAGCAAGTGCGGGAGCGGCGTTTACAGGCGGGTCTTCCGATTAGTGGCCATGTTCCACCCAATGACGGTTCCCGACGTCTCCTGAAGACAGCGTCAGACCTGAAACGTGATGAGCGTCTATGGACTGGTGTCGCACAGCTTACTGGCGCCGCCGGTAACTCCACCGGCCTGGTCGGAACACCCGAGCAGGTCAGTGATGCGCTGCTTCGCTATTACGAAATCGGTGTCGACAATTTTCTTATCAGAGGCTTTGATCCTCTGGAAGATGCAAGACTTTACGGTAGCGAGCTGATTCCCCTGGTGCGGCGCAAGGTGGCGGAACGTGAAGCTGCCTACAGCGCCGCAGGGTGACACGTCGCATCGGGACGTCTTCAAAGCCGTCGAAGTGGGCGTCTCAGTATCGGGTGCAGGGCTGACGATCGTTCACGCCCGCAAGGTTATTCGACCAACCAATCGGTTCGTTTTCTACGTCCGGTGGTGAGGAATGGGTTCGCCGGCAGCGGCTGGCGGCTGCGCCGGTCTCTTATGCAAGTGTTCCGATGAAGTCGGTGAGAGACGAAAGTCCGTCGGCCCAGTTGCCCAGTTTCGCGGTTGTGCCGATATGGCCCGCGAAACCTGCGTCGATGAACCGGCTGCCCAGCGATCGTGCAAAGAACGTCGCGCGGTCGAACGAAAGCCAGTCATCGTTGCGGCTTGCAACCATCATGCTTGGAACGGGCAGTTCTCGGTCGAGGCGAATGGCGAAATCCAGCAGCCGTGCTGCCTCGGAACACTGAGCCTGCTGCACGTCGGCAATCGCCACCAGAAAGGCGCCGGATACCCGATCATGACATCGCGTTTCCTGCAACCAGCGGACGGACAATGCCGCGTCGAGACTATGGGCGATCAGCAGCACAGGCTTGTCGGCGGACATGATCGCGCGATCCAACTGGTGATACCAGCGATCGACCTCCAAAGCCGCTCACGACTCTTGCTCGACCCGCTTGAAGCCAAACGCCTTCGCCCAGCGAGACTGCCAATGTTCCGTCCCGGAGCCGTAAAGCCCCGGGACAACAAGGAGGCAGAAGGATTCGATGATGCGGCCCGGACCATACCGCTGGACGGCAGATACGATATGAGGACGTGCCCGAACCTCCGGAGTGGCGCCCGCATCGCGCTCCCTCATGATTTCAGTCGGCGGTGTCGAGCAGATCTTTCAGCTTCCTGATCTACTTCTCGAGATTTGCGATTTTGCTTTGCCGTTTGAGGATCGCGACGTTTTGAGTCTCATCGCGGGTCAAAAAGCAGTCCTTGCCGATGCGCAGGGCGCCGCGTTGCCTTTGGGGGTGAACCAGCCGTCACCCCGCGCAAGGCCATCGACGGGCGATATGTCTCCATGCAAGGCGGTCTTGATCGTCCAGACGACGCGGATCGGCTTGACCGTGCCCAAGTTAGGCGTCGTCTCACGGTAGTTTTCCGGGCTGATATCAGCGGTGTGCGTGACGTCGGATGGTCTGTACTTTGTGCGGGCCTTGGATGGTGAGAGCCGGGCCCGGCTCTCGGGCCGCGATCTGAGCGAAGCTGACATTGTCTATCCTTTCAGGGGCTGATTAATTTCCGTTTTGTAGGGAGACGAGACGCAGATAAGGTGTCGGGGCTGTCCAACCTTGCGGGAACAGCGTGCGCGCCTCATCGTCGCTCACGGACGGCGCGATGATGACGGCCTGACCAGATTCCCAATTGGCGGGCGTCGTCACCCTTCTGCGATCCGACAGCTGGAGTCCGTCGAGCGCGCGCAGAATTTCGTGAAAATTCCGACCTAGGGACGGGGGGGAGGTCATGATCAGCCGGACCACCTTCCGGGGATCGACGATCACGACACTCCGAACCGTAAGCTGCGGGTCGGACGCCGGATGGATCATGCCGTAATGCGCGCTGACCCGTCCGTCCGGATCCGCGATGAGTGGAAAATCGATCTCCGTGTGCTGCGTCCGCTCGATATCGCGGACCCATCGGTAATGGTCGTCCAGCGGGTCTACGGAAAGTGCGAGAACCCTGGTGTTGCGCAGTGCCCATTTCGGTCCGAGACGCGCGACCGCCACGAGTTCCGTCGTGCAGACGGGCGTGAAATCCTTCGGGTGGCTTAACAGGATTCCCCATGAGCTTCCGAGCCATTCGTGGAAGTGGATACGTCCGCGCATGCTGTCCTGAGAGAAATCGGGCGCGATGTCGCCGAGAAGCAACGGCATGATGTCTACCTATTCGCTGGAGGGGTATGTTGGCGATGAGCGCCACCTGTCGGCGCCATTGCCAGAGCATGTCGAAGGCGCCCTTGCTCCGGTGGCCGTATTTCGTGCGGAGGGCCGCACCGATCCTGAAGGCGCGACCATAATGCTGAAACTGGATTTTATAGAGATCGAGCCATGTCTTGTCCGGAGACCACATATGGATCGGTTCCGATCCAATTCCGTTCACCTCGATGATTTCAAAGCCGTGCCCGTCCTGCAGTTCCCCGAGAGACGAAAACTTCGGATCAATGCGACCATGATGAAAATCGGGGAATGCCCTGAGAATCGTATTGATCTTCCGTGTCAGCGCTGCGGTGACCAGATGCATCGCGTCGCGGAACTGGGCGCCCTTGGAATGGTTTCCCGTAAAAACGAGAGAAACTACGGCCCCTTTTGGAGGAATCTGGTCCAGTCTTGGACCGAGACGTGGCAGGTAGAGATCCGGCGCACGCCCGGCATGCGGGTGGGCCAGCACGAGCGCACGTAATGTGGACACCCCGTCACCGACGACTTTCGGCGTCGACTTGAAGGTCATGGACAGGATGCGGCCTGTCTCTTCCGTTGGCAGGCGCGAGTAGAAGATGCCCGCCTACGGCTTCGTAGGGAATGAAACGTTGCAACATGACGCGCGTGCCGGGTGCGTATGCCGCCAGCGCAACGCGCAAGGCGGCCGGAGTCCGGATCAGCCTCACCCTGGACTTGTGACGGTTTTGTGCCGGTGCATTGAGCATTTTAAGCTCGCATTTGGAGAAGCACAAAACCATGGCTGTAAAGCAAACAGAAGAATTCCGTCGTGAGGCGGTGAGGATTGCCCTGAGCAGCGGGCTTGTCCCGCGAGCAGGTGGCGACTGACCTGGGGATCGGCAAATCGACGCTGGGACACTGGATTGCGCACTATCGCACGACCGATCTGTCTTCGGCTTCGGCTTCGCCGGCAGATCTGTCCCGGGAGAACGAGCGTCTTCGC
>Ga0157365_10001010_pt1 | contig 11804 bp, 9 predicted proteins | sample AttsexASBM3_FD_111478 | JGI IMG/M metagenome (GOLD analysis project Ga0157365, IMG submission 111478) | Fungus gardens microbial communities from leaf cutter ant in Ribeirão Preto, State of São Paulo, Brazil - Atta sexdens ASBM3 | ecosystem: Host-associated > Fungi > Mycelium > Unclassified ... | reverse complement strand
GAGGTGGCGCGGCAGCTGGCCAAGGCCATGGGTGTGGAGCTGGTGCGCTTCGACATGTCCGAGTACATGGAGCGGCATACCGTGTCCCGGCTGATCGGTGCGCCCCCCGGCTATGTCGGTTTCGACCAGGGTGGCCTGCTGACCGAGGCCATCACCAAGACGCCGCACTGCGTGCTCCTGCTCGACGAGATCGAGAAGGCCCACCCCGAGGTGTTCAACCTGCTCCTGCAGGTCATGGACCATGGCACCCTGACGGACAACAACGGTCGCAAGGCCGACTTCCGCAACGTGATCCTGATCCTGACCACCAACGCCGGTGCCGAAACCGCATCCCGTGCCTCCATCGGCTTCACGCTGCAGGATCACACCACGGATGCCATGGAAGTCATCAAGAAGAGCTTCACGCCGGAGTTCCGCAACCGTCTGGACACGATCATCCAGTTCGGCCGACTGAGCACCGAAGTCATCAAGAGCATCGTCGACAAGTTCCTCACCGAACTCCAGGCGCAACTCGAGGACAAGCGTGTGCAGCTCGAGGTCAGCGATGCGGCCCGTGGCTGGCTGGCAGAGCGTGGTTATGACGTGCAGATGGGTGCTCGTCCCATGGCGCGCCTCATCCAGGACAAGATCAAGCGGCCGCTGGCCGAGCAGATCCTGTTTGGCGATCTGGCCGACCATGGCGGTATCGTGCACATCGATGCGGTGAACGACGAGCTGGAGTTCGAATTCGAGACCACGGCCGAGCCTGCCTGAGGGCAGGTCGCGGTTTACAATCGCTCATGAAAAAGCCCGGCATCGCCGGGCTTTTTCATGAAAGGATTCGCTTAACGCGCGCGGTAGGTGATCCGGCCCTTGCTCAGATCGTAAGGCGTCAGCTCCACGCGAACCTTGTCCCCCGTCAGGATGCGGATGTAGTTCTTACGCATCTTTCCGGAGATGTGCGCGGTGACGACGTGCCCATTTTCCAACTCCACGCGAAACATGGTGTTGGGCAGGGTGTCGACGACAGTACCTTCCATTTCGAAGCTGTCTTCTTTCGACATATATAGAAAAGCCCTCGGTGACAAGATAGGCCCAGAGCAGTCCGGGCGAAAAAGGCCCATATTCTGACAGAAATTCAGAAAAAGCGCTATTTCGTCAGGCCAGGGCGACCCAGCGCTGATTGACGAAGAGCTCGATGGGGCGATACTCGGTCTTATAGGACATCTTGCGACACCCTTTGATCCAGTAACCGAGATAAACCGCATCCAGGCCGAGGCGCCGGGATTCCGCGATCTGCCAGAGGATGCCGAAGACGCCGAGGCTGCGCTTCTCCTCGCTGGGATCGTAGAAGGTATAGACGGCCGACATGCCGTTGGGCAGGACATCGGTGACGGCGATCCCGATCAGACGATCTTCCACCCGCATCTCATAGAAGAAGGCGTAGGGCAGATTGCTGACCAGGAAGGTGGAGAACTGGCCGCGACTCGGCGGGAACATGTCGCCGTCGGCGTGCCGCTCGCTGATGTAGCGGGCGTACAGCTGATAGCGTTCTTCGGTGAAGCCCGGGTCGCAGCGGCTGACCTTGATGTCGAGGTTGCGCTTGAGGACGCGATTCTGCTTGCGGCTGGGGCGAAAGCGGGCGACGGGAATGCGGGCGGGGACACAGGCCTTGCAGAGCTGGCAGTGAGGACGATAGAGGTGGTCGCCACTGCGGCGGAAGCCCAGTTCGGACAACTCCGCGTAGATCTGGCCGTTCATGGGCTGCGAGGGGTCGAGAAACAGCGTGGTCGCCTGCTCGTTGGGCAGGTAACTGCAAGCGTGAGGCTGGGTTGCGTAGAACTTGAGTCTCGCCAGCTCGGTCATGTCGAACCTCTACATAAGCCTAGCCTGAGTGTAAGTCACCCGCAGGAGGTAGGCCAGGCGGCCATGCTGGCCTGATCCAGGTATTTGGCCAGGTATTCGGCAAAGCGTTCCCGAGAGAGACTGCTCGCACCGAGACTCTGCAGATGTGCGGTTTGCATCTGGCAGTCGATCATCACGAAGCCCCAGGCCGCCAGGTCCCGGACCAGGGTCACGAAGCCGATCTTGGAGGCGTTGTCGACGTGGCTGAACATGGATTCGCCGAAGAACAGCTTGCCCATGGCGATGCCATAGAGGCCGCCGACGAGCTGGTCGCCGTCCCAGACCTCCACGGAGTGGGCCCAGCCCTGGGTGTGCAGCTGCTGGTACGCCTGACGCATCTCCGCGGTGATCCAGGTGCCGTCCGCATCGCGGCGCGGACCGGCGCAGGCCAGGATCACCCGCTCGAACGCCTGGTCATAGGTGACCCGCAGCGGCGTCTTGCGCAGAGTCTTGGCCAGGCTGCGAGAGACGTGCAGATCCGGCGGAAAAAGCACCGTCCGCGGATCCGGCGACCACCAGAGCAGGGGCTGGCCGGCCTGGTACCAGGGAAAGCAGCCATGTCGATAGGCGCTGATCAGGCGCGCTGCACTCAGGTCGCCGCCGATGGCCAGCAGGCCGTTGGGTTCGCGTAGCGCCTGCTGCAGCGGCGGAAAGTCAGGGCTTTCGCGGGTCAGCCATTTCACCATGGTAGGGGAGGGCGCCTTCTGATGGGTGGAGCCGAAGCTGTGCCGCTTGTGCGTAACAAGCTCAAGAAATCGTCATAACTCTTTGTCAGGACAACGAAAGAATGCTCCAATGTTGTGCCTGAAGGCGGTTCCGGTACGGCCGGCCGCTATCGTGCCATGTTTCGCCGTGGGACTGTAGAAGCAGGGCCCGGGCGATCTAGAATGGCGCACTGTTTTTGATTCACGGTCACACGTTCCGTGTGCGGGAAAAGCGCGCTTGAAGCAATCCAGTTCTGTCAGCCACGTCAACCAATGGCGTGAGCATCTGCATTATCGTCTCAAGGAGGTGGTGCTCATCGCACTGGCCGCCTTGTGCCTGTATCTGCTCATGGCTCTGCTGAGCTACGACCCCTCCGATCCGGGCTGGACCCACACCAGTCGCATCGATCAGGTCCATAACACCGCGGGCCGCGCCGGCGCCTGGCTGGCCGACGTGCTGTTCATGGCGCTCGGCTATTTCGCCTTTGTGTTTCCCGTACTGCTCGCCGTCAAGACCTGGCAGATCTTCCGCAAGCGGCATCTGCCCTGGGAATGGAGCGGCTGGCTGTTTTCCTGGCGGCTGACCGGCCTGGTGCTGCTGGTGATCTCGGGTTCGGTACTGGCCTATATCCACTTCCATGCGGCCTCGGCGCTGCCGGCGTCCGCCGGCGGCGCGCTGGGCGAGAGCCTGGGGCAGCTGTCGGTCGCCGCCCTCAATGTCCAGGGCAGCACGCTGCTGTTCCTCGCGCTGTTCCTGCTGGGGCTCACCGTCTTCACCGACCTGTCCTGGTTCAAGGTGATGGATTTCACCGGCAAGGTCGTGCTCGATCTGCTGGATCTGGTGCAGGGTGGCTTCAGCCGCCTGGCCGGCGGTCGCCGTCAGGCTCCGGAGCTGGACGTCTTCGACGAGCCGGTGTCACCGCCGGTGGCCCGCAAGAGCAAGGCGCGTGACGTGCCGGTTCCGGTCGCCGACGAAGACCTCGACGACCTGCTCGACATCGCGCCCCCGCCACGGGTCGAGCGCGCCGCGCCGCGCATCGAGATGCCGGCGCCCAGTCGCTTCGTCGCCGAGCCGGCGGAGTCCGCACCAGTTGCAGCCGCACCCGTCGCGGCGGCTGCCAGCGTGGCCATGCCCAGCCCGCCGCCGCGCAAGGCTGCGCCGGCGCCAGCCCCTGCGCCTTATGCGCCGGCAGCCGCCGTCACCCGTGTCGATGCGGACCTGGAGGGCACCCTGCCGCCGCTGTCGATCCTGGATCGCGCCGAAAAGAAACAGCAGAGCTACTCGCCGGAATTCCTCGAAAACATGTCGCGCCTGCTGGAGGTCAAGCTCAAGGAGTTCGGCGTCGAGGTGCTGGTGGAGAGCGTCCATCCCGGCCCGGTGATCACCCGCTTCGAGATTCAGCCGGCGGCCGGGGTCAAGGTCAGTCGCATCTCCAACCTGGCCAAGGACCTGGCGCGCTCCCTCGCCGTGTTCAGCGTCCGGGTGGTGGAAGTCATTCCCGGCAAGACCACCGTGGGTATCGAGATTCCCAACGAGGATCGCCAGATGGTGCGCTTCTCCGAGGTGCTCGAATCGCCCGAGTATGCCGCGGCCAAGTCGCCCGTCACCCTGGCCCTGGGTCACGACATCGGCGGCAAGCCGGTCATCACCGACCTGGCCAAGATGCCGCACCTGCTGGTCGCCGGTACCACCGGCTCCGGTAAGTCGGTGGGCGTGAACGCCATGCTGCTGTCGATCCTGTTCAAGTCCAGCCCGGAAGACGCGCGGTTGATCATGATCGATCCCAAGATGCTGGAACTCTCGATCTACGAGGGCATTCCGCACCTGCTCTGTCCGGTGGTCACCGACATGAAGGAAGCCGCCAACGCTCTGCGGTGGAGCGTGGCGGAGATGGAGCGGCGCTACAAGCTGATGGCGGCCATGGGCGTGCGTAACCTGGCCGGCTTCAACCGCAAGGTGAAGGACGCCGAGGAAGCGGGCACGCCGCTGACCGATCCACTCTATCGTCGCGAGAGCATGGACGACGAGGCGCCGCTGCTGAAGACCCTGCCGACCATCGTGGTGGTGGTGGACGAATTCGCCGACATGATGATGATCGTCGGCAAGAAGGTCGAAGAACTGATCGCGCGGATCGCGCAGAAGGCGCGAGCGGCCGGCATCCACCTGATCCTGGCCACCCAGCGTCCCTCGGTGGACGTCATCACCGGTCTGATCAAGGCCAACATCCCGACGCGGATGGCCTTCCAGGTGTCGAGCAAGATCGACTCCCGGACCATTCTCGACCAGGGCGGCGCCGAACAGCTGCTTGGTCACGGTGACATGCTCTATCTGCCGCCGGGTACCGGCCTGCCGATTCGCGTCCACGGCGCCTTCGTGTCCGACGACGAGGTCCATCGCGTGGTCGAGGCCTGGAAGGAGCGCGGCGCCCCCGACTACATCGAAGACATCCTCAGCGGCCCGGACGAGGGCGGCGGGGCAGGCTTCGAGGGGGGTGGTGGCGAAGGCGGCGAGAGCGACGAGGACGATCCGCTCTACGACGAAGCGGTGCGCTTCGTCACCGAGAGTCGTCGGGCTTCCATCTCCGCGGTCCAACGCAAGCTCAAGATCGGTTACAACCGGGCGGCACGCATGATCGAAACCATGGAAATGGCCGGTGTCGTATCGCCCATGAACACCAACGGCTCGCGTGAGGTCACAGCGCCTGCTCCGGTGAGAGACTGACATCCATGAGGACCTCGATGCACAAGCTGCGTTGCTTCGCCCTGGCCGCCCTGGCCGCCGTAAGCTTTTCCGCCCATGCCGACCAGGCGTCGGTGGGTCGCCTGTCGCAATTGCTGGACAAGGCCCAGACCCTGACCGCGCGCTTCTCCCAACTGACCCTGGATGGCTCGGGTACCCGCCTGCAGGAAACCGCCGGCAACATGAGCCTCAAGCGTCCCGGGCTGTTCCGCTGGCATTCCGATGCCCCCCAGGAGCAACTGCTGGTGTCCGATGGCAAGCAGGTCTGGCTGTACGACCCGGACCTGGAGCAGGTCACCATCCGCAAGCTGGACCTGCGCCTGACCCAGACGCCGGCGCTGCTCCTGTCGGGCGACATCTCCAAGATCGAAAGCAGCTTCGACGTCACCAGCAAGGACGCCGGCAACGTCGTCGACTTCGTGCTCAAGCCCAAGACCAAGGACACTCTGTTCGACAGCCTGCGGCTGTCCTTCCGCAACGGCGTGATCAACGACATGCAGTTGATCGACGGTGCCGGTCAGCGAACCAACATCCTCTTCTTCAACGTCAAGCTCAACGAGCCGGTGGCCGCGTCCCAGTTCACCTTCCAGGTGCCCAAGGGAGCCGACGTCATCCAGGAGTGATCGCACCCCATGGATCTCTTCAGCACCGCACCCGTCGGGCAGCCCTTGGCTGCCCGCATGCGTCCCGAGACCCTCGATGAATACGCGGGTCAGCAGCACCTGCTGGCACGGGGCAAGCCCCTGCGCGAGGCGCTGGAGCAGGGTGCGCTGCATTCGATGATCTTCTGGGGGCCGCCAGGGGTGGGCAAGACCACCCTGGCGCGGCTGCTGGCGCAGGTCTCCGATGCCCATTTCGAAACGCTGTCGGCGGTGCTCTCCGGGGTCAAGGAGATCCGCCACGCGGTGGAGGTGGCCAAGCAGCAGGCCGCCCAGTATCGCCGCCGCACCATCCTCTTCGTCGACGAGGTGCATCGCTTCAACAAGTCGCAGCAGGACGCCTTTCTGCCCTATGTCGAGGATGGCACCCTGATCTTCATCGGGGCGACCACCGAGAATCCCTCCTTCGAACTCAACAACGCGCTGCTTTCGCGGGCGCGGGTCTATGTGCTCAAGAGCCTGGACGACGAGGCCCTCGCCGGCCTGGCACACCGGGCGCTGACCAGCGCCAAGGGACTGGGCGAGCGCCAGCTGAGCCTGCCCGACGACGCCCTGGCGCTGCTGCTGGCCGCCGCCGATGGCGACGGTCGCCGACTGCTCAACCTGCTGGAGAACGCCGCGGACCTGGCCGAGGACGGTGGTGTCCTGGATGCCGAGCTGTTCCAGAGTCTGCTGGGCGATCAACGCCGGCGCTTCGACAAGGGAGGCGAGGCCTTCTACGACCAGATCTCCGCGCTGCACAAATCGGTGCGGGGCTCGAATCCCGATGGTGCCCTCTACTGGTTCGCGCGGATGATCGACGGTGGCTGCGATGCGCTGTACATCGCCCGGCGCGTGGTGCGCATGGCGAGCGAAGATATCGGCAACGCCGATCCGCGCGCCCTGAGCCTGTGCCTGGACGCCTGGGACGTCCAGGAGCGCCTGGGCAGTCCGGAAGGCGAGCTGGCCATCGCTCAGGCGATCGTCTATCTGGCCTGCGCGCCCAAGAGCAATGCCGTCTACATGGGTTACAAGGCCGCCCTGGCCGATGTGCGCCAGAACGGCTCGCGCGAGGTGCCGCTGCACCTGCGCAACGCACCGACCAAGCTGATGAAGAATCTCGGCTACGGCGACGAATACCGCTATGCCCACGATGAGCCTGAGGCCTATGCCGCGGGCGAGGACTACTTTCCCGAAGAGCTCGAGCCGCGCCGCTACTATGAGCCGGTTCCCCGTGGGCTGGAGCTGAAGATCCGCGATAAACTGCAGCACCTGGCGGACCTCGACCGGTCCAGCCCGCGCCAGCGCCGGCGGCGTTCCTGACCCCCCGCCCGCGCCGTTGCCCCCATTCCTAAGCAAGAGAAACGGACATGCTTGATTCGAAACTGGTTCGCACCCAAACCGAGGAGGTGGCCGCGCGTCTGGCGACCCGTGGCTACGCCCTGGACGTCAGCCTGGTGGAGTCGCTGGAAGCTCGTCGCAAGGCCGTGCAGACTCGCACCGAGACCCTGCAGGCCGAGCGCAACGCCCGCTCCAAGGGGATCGGCCAGGCCAAGGCGCGCGGTGAAGACATCGCGCCGCTGCTGGCCGAGGTCGATCGCATGGGTAGCGAACTGGAAGAAGCCAAGCGCGAGCTGGATCTGGTCCAGGGCGAGCTGGATGCCCTGCTGCTGGGCCTGCCCAACCTGCCCGACGCCTCGGTGCCGGTCGGCAAGGACGAAGACGACAACGTCGAGGTCCGTCGCTGGGGCACGCCGCGTGAGTTCGACTTCGAGATCAAGGATCACGTTGCCCTGGGCGAGACCCACGGCTGGCTGGACTTCGAGACCGCTGCGCGTTTCTCGGGCGCCCGCTTCGCCGTGATGCGTGGCCCCATCGCCCGTCTGCACCGCGCCCTGGCGCAGTTCATGCTCAACCTGCACACCGGCGAGCACGGCTACGAAGAGACCTATACGCCCTACCTGGTGCAGGCCGAAACCCTGCAGGGCACCGGTCAGCTGCCCAAGTTCGAGGAAGACCTGTTCAAGATCGGCCGCGAAGGCGAGAGCGATCTCTACCTGATCCCCACCGCCGAGGTCACCCTGACCAACCTGGTCGCTGGCCAGATCCTCGACGCCAAGCGTCTGCCGCTCAAGTTCACCGCCCATACCCCCTGCTTCCGCAGCGAAGCCGGGGCCTCGGGGCGCGACACCCGCGGCATGATCCGTCAGCACCAGTTCGACAAGGTGGAGATGGTCCATATCGTCGAGCCGAGCACCTCCTTCCAGGCCCTGGAAGAGCTGACCGGCCACGCCGAGACCGTACTGCAGCGCCTGGAACTGCCCTACCGGGTGCTGTCGCTGTGCACCGGCGACATGGGCTTCGGCGCCACCAAGACCTACGACCTGGAAGTCTGGGTGCCGAGCCAGGGCAAGTATCGCGAGATCTCGTCCTGCTCCAACTGCGGTGACTTCCAGGCGCGCCGCATGCAGGCCCGCTATCGCAATGCCGAGGGCAAGCCCGAGCTGGTGCATACCCTCAACGGCTCCGGCCTGGCCGTGGGTCGTACCCTGGTCGCCGTGCTGGAGAACTATCAGCAGGCCGATGGCAGCATCCGCGTTCCCGACGTCCTCAAGCCCTACATGGGTGGCCTCGAGGTCATCGGCTGATGGACTACCTGCCGCTCTTCCACAAGCTCGACGGCCGTCCGGTACTGGTGATCGGCGGGGGCGATATCGCCCTGCGCAAGAGCGTGCTGCTGGCCGAAGCCGGCGCGCTCATCACCCTGGTGGCGCCGGAGATCGAGCCGGAGGTACGCGCCTTCGTCGAGGCGCGGGGCGGCAGTTGCCGGGTCGAGCGCTATGCGGCGGACCATCTCGCCGGACATTGCCTGGTGATCGCGGCCACCGACGATGACGAGGTCAACGAGAGGGTGTCCCACGACGCCCAGGCCCTGGGCCTGCCGGTCAACGCGGTGGATGCGCCGAAGCTGTGCACCGTGATCTTCCCGGCCATCGTCGATCGGTCGCCCCTGGTGATCGCCATCTCCAGCGGCGGTGACGCCCCGGTGCTGGCGCGCCTGGTGCGGGCCAAGCTGGAGAGCTGGATCCCGGCGACCTACGGGCAGCTGGCGCAACTGGCCCAGCGCTTTCGCGCCCGGGTGAAGACGCGCTTCGCCGATCTGCAGGCGCGGCGGATCTTCTGGGAAGAAGTGTTCCAAGGCGAGGTCGCGGAAAAGGTCTTTTCCGGCCAGCCCCAGGCGGCCGAACAGCTGCTGGAAGCCAAGCTGACCAGCGAGACCGCCACCTTCCGCGGCGAGGTCTATCTGGTCGGCGCCGGTCCCGGCGATCCGGATCTGCTGACCTTCCGCGCCCTGCGGCTGATGCAGCAGGCCGACGTAGTGCTCTACGACCGCCTGGTGGCCCCGACCATCCTCGACATGTGCCGGCGCGATGCCGATCGCATCTATGTCGGCAAGCGTCGCGCCGAGCATGCGGTGCCGCAGGATGATCTCAATCGCCTGCTGGTCAAGCTGGCCCGGGAGGGCAAGCGGGTCCTGCGATTGAAGGGAGGCGATCCCTTCATCTTCGGTCGCGGGGGCGAGGAGATCGAGGAGCTGGCGGCCGAAGGCATTCCCTTCCAGGTGGTGCCGGGCATCACCGCGGCCAGTGGCTGTGCGGCCTATGCCGGCATTCCCCTGACCCACAGGGACCATGCCCAGTCGGTGCGCTTCGTCACCGGCCATCTCAAGGACGGCTCGGCCGATCTGCCCTGGACCGATCTCGTGGCGCCGGGGCAGACCCTGGTGTTCTACATGGGCCTGGTGGGACTGCCCACCATCTGCGAGCAACTCATCGCCCATGGCAAGGATCCGGCAACGCCGGCGGCGTTGGTGCAACAGGGCACCACGCTCAATCAGCGGGTATTCACCGGTACCCTGCAGGATCTGCCGCAGCTGGTTGCCGAGCATGAGGTCCACGCGCCGACGCTGGTGATCGTCGGCGAAGTGGTGGCACTACGCGAGAAGCTGGCCTGGTTCGAAGGCGCCCAGACGACGGTCTGACACTCAGACCGCGCCCTGGATGCCGGCACTGCTCAGGGCCTCGCGGCCATGGGGCAGATCCAGCTCCAGGGCCGGCCCCTTGGGCACGATACCGGTCGGATTGATCTGCGCATGGCTGCCATAGTAGTGGTGCTTGATGTGCTCGAAGTCCACGGTCTCGGCGATCCCCGGCCACTGATACAGCTCCCTCAGCCAGCCCTGTAGCGCCGGATAGTCCCGGATGCGCCGCAGGTTGCATTTGAAGTGGCCGTGGTAAACGGCGTCGAAGCGAATCAGGGTGGTGAACAGGCGCCAATCGGCTTCCGTCAGCCATTCGCCGGTGAGATAGCGCTGGGTCTGCAGCAGCTTTTCCAGGTCGTCGAGGGTGGCGAAGACCTCGTCGAAGGCCTCTTCGTAGGCCTCCTGGGTGGTAGCGAAGCCAGCCCGGTAGACGCCGTTGTTGACCGTCGGATAGATGCGCTCGTTGAGGGCGTCGATGCGCCCGCGCAGGGCCTCCGGGTAGAGGTCCAGGCGATTGCCGGTCAGCTCGTCGAAGGCGCCGTTGAACATGCGGATGATCTCGGCGGATTCGTTGCTGACGATGCGCTCCTCCTGGCGATCCCAGAGCACCGGCACGGTAACTCGGCCGGTGTAGTCGGCCTGGTCGCGCTGATAGAGCTGGTAGAGACGCTCAAGGTGATAGAGGTCGTCACCACTGGAGCCCTTGGCCAGGTCGAAGGTCCAGCCTTCCTCGCGCATCAGCCAGCTGACCACCGAGACGCCGATCAGGTCCCTGAGGCCCTTGAGCTGGCGATAGATCAGGGTGCGGTGGGCCCAGGGACAGGCCAGGGACACATAGAGGTGGTAGCGCCCGGCTTCCGGGGCGTAGCGCGAGGCGCCTTGCGGAATGGCTTGCTCGGGGCGGGCGATCCAGTCCCGACGCTGGGCCTCTTCCCGTTTGAAATGGCCATCCTTGCCATTGTCGTACCAGCGGTCCTGCCACTGCCCATCGACCAACAAGCCCATATCGTCATCCTCCGCTGCGTTGCGGTTAGGAACCCGGGGAGCCGCTCCGGGTTCCTGAGGCGACGTCAGAGCGTCCGGTCGCGCGCTTCCCAGCGTCGCTCGGCTTCGCGCTGGGCGCTGGCCTGGTCCTGGCCCAGCGCGCGCAGGGCCACGGCCAGGGTGGCGATGACCGCCAGGCGCCCATAGGGGTCTTCCGCTTCCCCGCGCCAGGTGGCGGCGAGCAGGGCCGGATCGAGGCGCTCCGGCTTGACCTGGCGACGCTCGGTCAGCGCCGGCCAGCTTTCGTCCCAGGCTTCGCCGCCACGGGTGCCGTAGAGGTGGGCGATGACATCGGGATTGCGCTCGACTTCACCGCCTTCGCCCTTGATGACGATGCTGTCATCACCCAGCAGACGACTGGCCTCGCGGTGCACCTCCTGGTAACCCGGATGGAAGATGCTCTGCAGGATGCAGCGCGCCTGGCTGGGGTTGAGCAGCCGGACCAGGGAGTGGATCGGCGAGCGCAGGCCGAGCTCGGCCTTGAGATCGATCATCCGCTGCAGGGCCGGCATCCAGGCGGCCAGCGGCAGGAAGGCCGGCTGACCGCGATCGAGCAGGGCGTCGACGTCCTGCCAGTCAGTGGCGGTCGGCATCCCCAGGTCGGCCAGGCACTGTTCGGTATAGAGCCGGCCCGCGGTGTGGGTACCACCGCCATGCATGACCACCCGCACGCCACTGCCGGCCAGACATTTCACCGCCAGCAGGTACCAGGGCAGGTGACGCTTCTTGCCCGCGTAGGACGGCCAGTCGAG
>Ga0157365_10001009_pt1 | contig 11808 bp, 16 predicted proteins | sample AttsexASBM3_FD_111478 | JGI IMG/M metagenome (GOLD analysis project Ga0157365, IMG submission 111478) | Fungus gardens microbial communities from leaf cutter ant in Ribeirão Preto, State of São Paulo, Brazil - Atta sexdens ASBM3 | ecosystem: Host-associated > Fungi > Mycelium > Unclassified ... | reverse complement strand
GAGAATGCCGTGGTCAAAACTACTGTACCTATCACTGAGGTCGATTCTCCTCTCTCGACTGCACCTATTATTGTTGCAGCTTCGGAGCCCATAGCAAATAAATCGGCTTTTCCTTCAGGGAAGTCATTCAAAGATGAGACAGCTGCCTCCGCTCCTACTTCTGGTAGGACACCGGAGAACCCTTCTGAATTTACAGTAACTCAAGATCCTTCCTTCGCTTCTACTCGAGTTCAGCCATCATCTCGCCCGACAACACCCCCAGGTACCGCTGCCCCAACAGAGTCCGCAACATCAACTCCATCAGTCGTCCGAAGATCCAAGATTTTCAACTTTGGCAAGAAATCTCCATCCAGGGCCTCAACCATGGATGGAAGGACGGATGAGTTTGGCGTTCAAGATGGGAGGGAAATCGTTGGGAAGAAAAAAAGAAAGTCCTCAATCTTTCAGAGCCTGAAAAAGTTATTCCATCACGAACACCACGAGACGGAGAATCCTCGTTAGCTTCTCTATTTCCTCTTATTTTTTTTTTCGCTTTTGGATTGATTTGGATGTTATTCTGGTTTGTTTCCTCTTGCCTCATACCCACCCTGGACACACGGATACATTTGTGGTCTCTACCCATCAACTCTAGTATATCAATTTGTTCACGGCCTATTTATGCACGTATCCCTTGATGACCTCCACTCGTTAGACTTCTGTACACATTCTCTGGCTCTACTCTACAATGATACATTTTTTAATTGACCAACAAAATCCATTATCCAAGAATTTCTAGAACAATGCCTGGAAATCACAATTCAGAACGAAAAAACAACGACAGATTGATGAATCAATGTACCTGCTGCGATAGTCTCCCCGCCTCTTCGTAGTAAGACTCTTCCCATATCTTTGTTAGTTGAAAATTGTTCCAAGGGAATGCCCTTCAGTCCCGCAGTGTTTCCCGCACTTCGTAGAGATATTTCTACCTCTGCAGAGGTATTTTTCGTTAGAACACTGATGCGCAGCTTCAGCAAACGGATCAACTCAGGCCAGGCTAACAAGATTCACCGAGGATTCTTTTTCTTGACCTCTCCTGTTGTCCGATCGATCAAGGAAAGGAGCTTGCTGGTTGTCGCAGGGACATCTCTCGACTGATTGAACAACTCCACCTGGACATAAGATCTAAGTAGCCGTAGCTCCAGGGTACAGCAGGCGACCTACAGAAGTACCAGCAGTGATCGGTACTGCGATATCGAACACAATTATCCGCGCCGTAAACACGACAGCCAACGGAACAGTTTCGCCAGGGAAACAAAGCACACTTCCTATGTTCAGGTTAATGGGGTCAATGTTCGCGAGAGCAATCGTGACATTGGTTCCTGCCATCGCCCATTTTACAGAAGCTTCTTCCACTTCAATCGCTGGTCAAGTAAAATGAGTTTGGGTAAGCAAGGGAATCAATTTGACGTACATTGAACAATGCCGGTCACAGAATCATCACCTGGCATAACACGCACTTTTTCGCCTATTTGCACGATACCGCCCGCAATACGGCCAGCAATGTACACCCCGGACATACTTCGTGTTTTGAAAATATTGGATATCGGCAACCGAAAGGGACGAGTGTAATCGCGCGCTGGCGGCTCCATTTTATCTTCGGGACAAGCTCTTAGACAAGAAAAGTAGGAAAAGATACGACAAAAAAACATACCGAGACAGTCGACGAGTGTGGGCCCAGAATACCATTCGTTGAGGTGCTTGGCATCCTCGCCCTCACGCCCGATGAGATTCACGCCAAGCGTTGCGCTCACCGGTACAAAACTGGTTTTTGAAGGAGAAATCCCTGATTGCGCAAGGAACGGTCGCAAAGTTGATTCGATCTCCTCATAACGCACTCGAGTCCATCCAACCTAGAAGATGTTCCTGAATTACATGCTTGATCAATGGACACGGTCAACCTACTTGATCGAGTTTATTGACTGCCACGATAACCTGACTGACACCCAGACTTCTCACCAATAGAACATGTTCTCTCGTCTGACCGCCCCTCTCAAAGCCGGCCTCAAATTCTCCAGTCGCAGCATCGACGACAAGCAGCGCACAGTCGGCCTGAGAGGCACCTGAAATCATATTCGGGATAAAATCTTTGTGACCTGGTGCGTCGAGAACTGTGATCTGACGATGACGCGTATTGAAGAATTGCTGCGCGATATCCATTGTGATACCACTGTTCGTAGTTAGCTTGTTGAAAAGGGTATAAGTTGTTGACTTACCGCTCGCGTTCTTCAGTCAAGCCATCCAGCCCCCAAGCCCAGCTAAAACTGCTTTTGCCGGCTTTCGAGCTACCACGTTCATTCGCCCGCCTGGTCTTTTCGTCAAGTCTCCCCAACTCGTACAACAGCCTTCCCATCAATGTCGATTTCCCTGCATCCACATGACCTAAAAACTAGATTTACGCCATCATTACATGAAACGGAGAACGATAACTCACCAATAACAACGATGCTGACCGCCTTCTTCCCATTAATCGAATCAGTAATGGCTCGCTGAGCCTCCAACAGCAACTTCTCCCTCACCAGGCCAGCCTTTGGAACCTCAGGTGGTTCCTCGATTCCTGCTGTCTTTACGTTCAAACCCAAAGCTATTATATCTAAGTCTCTCTGATCCAAAATTCCACTTGGTGCTGTGATCTTGTTATTTCCGCCAGTGCTAATACTGGTGTTGATAGTGGTGTTTGTGTTGACTATATTTTTCTTCTTGGGTGTTACAGTGCTTGAAGGCGTCGGTGCTCTTCCTACTGGACCTGCAGTGGATCGATGTGATACATTCTTTTGCACCTTCCCTCGTTCTTGAGCGACTGTCAGAGTGAACATTAGTAACCATCAGAATACAAATCTAGAAATAATGGGATAAATGAATGAAGAACAAGAATGGGTAAACATGGGTGTTAACGTCAAGGTTTGGAGCTTGATAGCGATGTGTTAATAGGTTTGATATGTTTCGACTGAGAAAGAGACGTTCCACGACGAGCATTGAACACGATATCATCTGGACTGGGACTGTCAAATGTGAAAGTGGAAGGCGATGTGAGGCTTGAGACAATGGCATCTCTCTTCCTGGCATGCGAAGGTGGTCCTGACCCAGATCCTCCACTTCCGTTCCGTCTTTCTGGCTTGATTTGTTGGGAAGGCACGCAAAGCAGCGAGTCATCATCACACACAAGGACAGAAGCAAAGGCAGAAGGCAAAGCCCTCGAGTGCGATACACTTTCAAAAATGGGGGAAAGGGAAGTGGCAGAGAGCTCTTCAGGCTCTGGGGACGTTTTGATCATGGGCTTCTCGACGTTCTTCCTGACTTTCATAGCAAGCTTTGATTTGCTTGTCACCTGAGTAGCTGCTGCACTTGGAAGAGGAGTGACATCTAGTTTTGGAATGAAAGCGGGACGTTTTGGATCGGTAAGAGTGAAGAGGCTCTGGTAAGACGTCGTGATGGCAGTTGTGGCAGTAGCACCATTAGCTGTGGGGACAAGATATTCCGTCTTGGATGCAGGTAATTTCGGTGCCTTGCTTGCAGATACTTTTTGTTGTGCCAGAAGAGCAAGTTTCGACAGTGATTTTGCAGGACTGGCCGGTTCATTGGACACGTCAGCTGCAGGGGCAAGAGATGAAGTAGGGGAGTGAGGCCTAGGCGTGATAGTGGAGATCGGTGCCTTGCGAGCCGATGCTAACTTGACTCCCTCAAGAGTATGTCGCTGAATTTGTATCGGTGGCTGCTGTGGAGAGGAGCGGATTGACTGTATGGATCGCAGTGGCACGCCTTTGGCTGGTGCAGGAGATTGAGGTTGCGCCAGAGTCAATTTGGGTTTTTCGGGTGGTGTGGCATCTTGGTCCATGGCCTCCAGCTGAAGAGCAACTTGGATTGCTCTCTGCACTTGGGCAGTGATTTCAGACACTTGGGAAGATGTGTCTCTTGATGTAGCAGAAGAAACAGAATTGATTGCAGTACTTGGTGCAATATTAGAGAATGGGGAAGGTCGAAGGGCAGGAAACGTCTTAATTGAGCCTGATAAGGAAGTGCCATCATCCCGCGAACTACCCGGGAGTGAACTAGCAGCGATGCTCAGACGAGAGTTCACCAATGACGCGAGTTTTGACTTCTTGGACGCAGTCGATGGCGGCCGGTCAGGAAGTGGTTTATCCTGTGGAAGGGCATCCTCAGATGAAGGAATCATAGGCGTGATAGATGACGTCCGAATCGAAGGAACAAGGCTAGACTCAAGGGACACTGGCCTCTGGCGAGATCCTTCATTCAAGATGTTCGCGAAAAACCGTTGAGTATGAGAACTATCAACTATCAACTCATCAGCAAGGAATGAAGACACCAAGATAGTATGGCATACCAAGTTCTTCTCCATATGAAGTTGTTCTGCTAGAATCTGCTCCACCTCTACTTCGACACGAAGTCTGCGATGCCTGAGATTGCCTGCTAGGTGACGGAACCGTCATGTGCTCAGACTGCTCAGTGAACTCAGTCTTTTCGGTAATTGTGCTCAGCTCCGTCCAATACTGACGGGCAATGAGCGATTCTGCCCTTTCTGAATCCTCTATCGTGAGGTAAGGTTGCTCTTCGTATGCCCCTCCTTGCTCAGCCAGTTTCTGAGCCTGCTGCTGGGCGAGTATAATTTTGGGAACGCGCGAAAGATCTTCATTAACACCCATGTTACGGCTTTTCCAATACTCTAAAGCCGAGTCATCCGTTTCTGTTGAGAAGGCCCGGTAAGTAAAAGATTGAGGTCGATTAATTGGAGGGGAAAAGGAGGTATAGACAGGCACCTTCTAGTGGCAGCTGAAGATGAGAAGAACGTTATGTAGGAGAGGCAAGGATATGCTAGGATGCAAGGAAGGAGACAGTAAATAGTTTGATCAGCTCACCTTTCCGTCCCTGCGCAACACGTTGACGGTCTTGTCTCTCTATGATTCATTTACATTATTCTTCATGAGACAGATCAATAGAACACGTATATCTCGCACCAAGTGCCCAATCTACGGCCTTCTGAACATCGTAGTATTCAAGCCAGAGACAGTCCTTGAGCTCTTTGTCGGAGAGACCTGATGTTTGTGCACTTCCTATAATTCCTCGAACCTGGTCGAGGGCCTCATATAACTGATCTGGTATAGTATATGAGGATCAGTCCGGCAGAAGATAGACGATCAACACACCTTCTTCTTCCTGTGTCATTGGCTCCTCGCCTCCGTCAGATAAGGCATCATCGTCAAGTTCATCTAAGAGATTCAGTCTATGGAAATGGGAGTTCTGAAGCCAGCATACCCTGAATATTGAGATTTCGGATATCCCTGTGTCTGGACATTATTGAAGGCGCTCGAGGAACGGACGTTTGATGATGAACCAGCGGATCGGTAGCCAAATATACCATAATAAAGCGGGTTCAAAGCGGGTGCGCGTTTATTGTTCATTGTTTATTCAGTACATTTTTTGCTACGCACATTATGTTCAGCGCTCTCCGTGTCCTTAAGTCGTCCTCTCTTACAAATGCCTCTAGGGTGAAATGCGTTCATCTCTTCAGTGTGTTGGCAGATTTAACACGTACTCATAGGCCTTCTCAACATCACAACCCCGCGCGGTGGCCCAATTGACTCTCATTGGAAATGTCGCGCAAGATGCTGAAATCAAGGTCTCAAGGAAAGACCAGGAGTTTGCACTGTACGTTTCTACAGTTTCTGTTTCTATATTGTTTGAATGCCGCCGAAGGTACACCGTTGTGACAAACAACAACATCAATCAAGACGGCGGTGAGCGGGCGACCTGATTCAAGTCTGGTCTGAATAATAACTTTGCTCTTAGAGTATCGCACTGTGCCTACTTTCCACCGAATCGTTTGCTTCGACGTGACCGACATCGAGCGCCTCCGCAATTTGAAAAAAGGCGCCCAAGTTTTCGTCCAGGCAGACTTCAGTATCAAGGAACCTGAACCTGATGCAGATCCTAGGACTCCCCATGGACAGAAGCAAATTAACCTTATGCATAGTATGTCTTTCAAGTGTTTTTGATATTTGGAATTATTTCTCATCTTTCATTTCAGGCTCTTTCAAGGTGCTTAGGAACCCCAGACCTCAGCTTTCAGAGTCAGAGTCAAACACCCAGGTGTCTGAACACTTCTGATGGGGTGAACTTCTTATGATAAAGTGAAATAATTCGATGTTTATTGTTTACACTCGTCTTCAATTTGCTCGTGATATTGCTCGTGATTTTCGTGATCAAAATGAGATCCTTCTGGGCGTCGTGGCGGCTGGTCTTCATTACCATATCCGCTCTCGGACACCCATTCCTGGGGCACAACTGGGTGAAACAGATGGAATGAACAAGTAAATTTGCAATCGCGTACCGAAATTGATGGATGAGGGAGTACTGGACCTGGTTCAGGCATACTGGGTGCCTCACTGTTTCTTTGCAGCTTCTTTATGTAGTCGCGGACTGTATTGACGACAAGCTATGCACAGTCTTTGAGCTAACCGTTGATACGAGAATAGACTCACGTTATGATCATCCTGAGATGAACCAGAGTACGCTGCGACAATTGCAATGGGGCAACATAGTGCATTCTGACAGACATCTGTACCATCTCTTCCAGGGAACGGTTAATACATACCTCCAACCAGATTGGAAACGCTACGCTTGCCGTCAATAATCTGAACAGAGGTTGAGGAAACTCCCACCTCCTCCAGTGACTCTTGTATCCTTGTCTAACCCTATCTGCTTAGCAGTTTTGCCCATCGCAGACATACCCTTTTCTACGAAATAACTGGAATGACTGGTTCTCTTCACCACGTCGACCATCCCCTCTAGGCAAGCCCAAGAATCCAAACTGACGTCAGCGATTCCACTTGGATGTCCCAAATCACCAACTGTGCATGAGAAGAGAGAGTGCCCTGCAATGGTCTGAATTGATATCACAAGGCCTTTTCCTTTTCCGTGTCGGGAAGAGGCGCGGAATCGTTTTCGGATCGACAACCCCTGTAAAGTTTTGAAAGAGAGTGAGATGCTGTACAAGAAGTTGAGTGAAGGATTACGCTTGTACCAATGTGATAGCGTCGTCCGCAGAAAAGGTGTGAAAGCGGTATGTGTTCTCTTCCGAGAGTGCATGGTTGGCAAGATTGGCATCTGTTGGGACTGCCATTATCTGTATTCCGCTGAACATTGAGTCCACGCCGTAGGCTCAAGCTAACAGCAGAAAACAGGAATGTAATGAGTCCAAACGACGTAAAAAATGAAGTATAGTATGAGGCGCACAGTGATGGTATCTTGCAATGAGGCAACTCTGCCTATCTTCCATTTTCTATGACCTTCGACAATTGTCTCGTTGGATTACTCTAACCTTCCCAGAGTACCAAATCGACTGCATGATCAAGTCAAACTTGAAAGTCAGCGATAGGATAGACGTGCGCACTATGTATGTAAACTCCCGGTCCGGTTATTTGAACTTACCTTAGAACTCATTCTATGGAATTCTTCAATGATGTCGGGTCCTCTCTCAAACCTTCTCTCTTCGAGCTCATCGCACAGGAACAGCTTCGAGACTTGCTACAACCAGCTCTAAAATATGTTCTTGCGGTGAGTCCTTCGCAACTCGTCAAATTTAATATGACTTAACAAACGACCACTAGGTTTTTGCTCAAAGATACCCTCGTTATCTATTGAGAATAGTCAATCGACATGAGGAATTCTACGCTACTATCATGCTTGTCATTGAGGAGTTCTACCTAAGGAAACACAGTAAGCCATGCAGCCTGAATATTGATAGTCGAAAGTTCATTCATAGGCCCACTTTGCAGATGCCTCTTTTGCAGAGAATTTCTATGGGTTGAAAAGGAGACGGAGGCCATTCATTGAAACGGAACGAGCGCAAGCTGCAGTCGGAGGGGTCCCTCAGGGTGAAGCCTTGAGAAGATCTGAAATATGGCGCTCTCTCGGGTTTCTGGTGTGTACCACGATTTTCTATGTCTTTGCAGAGAAATTCATGAGAGGATTACCATCAGGTTGGAATACCCTACTTGCGTGCAAAGGCTCACGACTATTATGAAGAGCTGGGTGGTAGCATCAGTTCTGACATCCTTGATGAGGGAATGGATACCAGACAGTTACGGGCTTTGACAGAAGAGGTGTGTGACTGAAGGCTCATGATAAACACTTGCCTCTGACCGCTCTTGTAGAGTTGCAGGGGAAAGTTCCGTCGAATATTCAAAGCTGTCTATCCCTGGGTGAACATGTCCTTTGAAGTGTGGTTGCTGGTTTGGAACATCGCCTATCTCTTTGACAAGACTCCTTTTTACCGGCCATGGTTATCCTGGATCAGAGTGGATCTCCGTCGTCTTGGAGTTGAGGATTTCGTACGTATGATCTCTCACAAAGGAGCTTTCATATCTTAACTCCTCTCATTCAAGCGTGCTGCTAGCCTTGCCACTCAAAACCAGCCTTCTCCAATGCGAAAGTTCAGCCTCATTTCTCGTCTATGGAGACTTGTATCCACTGCTCCTCGTCTTCTACTTGATTCGCTCCGCCTTTTCCTACCCACTGCCATATTCTTCATCAAGTTTCTCGAATGGTGGTACTCACCCAGTTCACCCGCGCGCGCACTAAATACGTCACCACTTGGCCCGGCAATTCCTCCACCACGAATGGTACCCCCTCACCCGCAGGGCATACAAATTGACAGGCAAGCATACGGCATGTGTCCCCTGTGTAGAAAACAGATCAACAACGCGACCGCACTCTCATCTGGTTATGTCTTCTGCTACCGTTGTGCGTACGATTATGTAGAGAGACAGGGTAAATGTCCTGTGACCCTTTACCTGCCAGAACATGGCAGCTTAGAAAAGTGCTCGTGTGATCTTATCCAGGTTGATGACTTGACGCACGTTCGTTGGAGTAACGCGACCAGACCATATTTGTGTATTACTTTCGCATTCCGTCGATTATCCGATGAGATAATCGAAGGATAATCGAAGGCAATTTGCACCTGTAAATGAAAGAGAATATATCGTTCTGCAGATTTTTTCGTTCAATATCAATTGATACTTGTGATCAAGAGGTGATTGAAATAGTATACACGTGTATTGCTAAAGACATAAGGCCTGAAGTGAAGGATTTCCAAGCAACAAAAACACTGATTTTATGCCTATGATTCATTCATCTTGCCACGCGCCCCTTCGTTGACTCCTGCTTTCATTTACTAGGTGCTATTCTCATGAAAGTGAGTCGATTTACGACTCATTAGAGAGGCTTCATCGCAAATTTCTTTCCTGCGAAATAGTTTGGAAAGCAGATCCAAGCACAGCAAGTCCCAGGATGGTCGAATTACTATCTTGACTATAAGTCCCTCAAAAAGATCATCTCGTCCCTCACGACGAATCGCCCCGCATCTGAAGCTGCTGCTCTAGCATTAGGCCTTCGCGTTGATGACGTCTCAAACTCCATCCACGACTCTATAACGAGTAGTCTCCCCTTGGTGGCCACACCACGCAGTTTAGTCGAAGAACAAAACTCGACCTTCATCTTACCCGGGAACGACAGTGAGAGAGGACCAAATTTTCAAGCTCATAAAGCTGCATTTTTCTTCAAGTTGGAACGGGAGTTAGAAAAGGTAAGCCAATAGTTACTCGAGATTAAAAGGTACTAATCTATTGATTTTATCTCAGATCAATGCGTTTTACCTACAGAAGGAGGCTGAATTAAGGTTGAGGATGGAGACATTGCTCTCGAAACGGAGGGCGGCAGCAGCGAAGGGCATACCTGATGCTACTGACACGGCCACTCACAGCGAGTGGAGCGCTGTTGGAGAAGGATTTCGCTTGTTAGAACAGGACATGGGGAAACTACAGGTAAGACAATCCAGTCTCAGTAGAAAGTCACATTTGTACTTAAAGTGACTCGAAGTCTTTTGTGGAAATGAATGGCATCGGAGTTAGGAAGATCCTCAAGAAGTATGATAAACGATCAACTTCGACGACCAAAGAGCTGTACCTGGCACGCCAAGTTGATGTTCAGCCGGTTTTCAATTGCGAGGTTGATTTTGACGATCCCGAATTTCGTATGATATACTGAACCTTCATCACAGCTCATTTCGGAGTTATGCGATACTGTCGCGGCATGCTTGCTGAACCCTGCAGACCTTTCCTCAGGGCTCAAATTCGAGGGTCCAGCAGCAAATGATATACTCACTCAACAAATATTGTCTGACAACACCCTTCCTTCAGGTCCGTTTCGAGATCTTGAGAAGAATTTCCGTCTTGCTATCGCCCACTCGGATGCAGCCGCCATCAAAGACTGCGTGCATTTTTCCGAAAATTTAGGGCAGCAAGGTGGTAAAGCCGATGTGACTCGAATACTTTGGAATACGATCATTGAAACATCCCCAGACTTGGCAGAATTAATCTTTTCTATGCTTTCTGACCCCTTTGATTTCCACTTTATTGATGACATCAATGGTCGCACTTGTCTCCATGATGCCGCCATCGCCGGTTCTTGGCGATTAGTTGCTCTCTGCATACAGAACGGCGTCGATATTGACAAAGGCGACGTATATGGTCGGACCCCATTACACTACGCTTGCATGAATGGCTATCCGCTAATATCCCGGCAACTCTTGGAAGCAGGATCACCACCAGACGCTCTCGACCGTGACTGCTATACTCCGTTGGTCTACGCCACTCTGAAGGGCAATGTAGATTGCGTGCGAGTACTATTAGAGCAGGGCAAAGTTCCGGCCCAATCAGCATCTTCACCCAGTGACCTTGATCCGTTGTCCCTCGCGAGTCAGAGTGGACATGTTGAAGTTGTCAATCTTTTTCTCGATCATGGTGCGATCTGTGTTTCAAATACTAACGGCGAGTATCCCATACATCTGGCGGCGCGAGAAGGACACGCAAAAGTCTGTCAACTTCTTTTGAACATGGAGGGCTGGGATATCCCTGACAGATATCATGAGTGGACTCCTCTTTTCCACGCCGCACGGTATGGTCGAGCAGATTGTGTTAGAATTCTGCTTGAGGCTGGTGGTACACCACACGTGAAAGACGAGTTAGGGTTAACAGCTGCGCATTATGCAGCCTGGTATGGCCACCTCGATTGTCTAGCCTATATTTTGGGCGCCATTCAAACAGGCGCGAAATCACAGAGGACGATTTCCCCTCAGCGTAGCTCCACGACTCCAGAGACGGAACCTCTAGGAGATTTTGAGATAGACTCTATCCCTTTACTTTCCTTACCGCCACCTGCCATGCCACATCGTGTCTATGGTCATAATTTCCTTGATCGTAATCATCTTGTACAAATCACCGTTGGTCACAACTCTTCAATTCAAGGTGTACGACTTCATCATCGGCTCATTAGCAATGCATTCAGAGATGACTATCTGGTTTCTTCTGCGCCGTTAAAACTGGTGATGACGACGATGTTCCCTCAGGTCTCTGCACCTTACAGCATCTCACTCCCCCAGAAAGGAAAAGATGCATTTGCATTTCAGATACCTGACTTGGAAAGCTTGTCACTAGAATTCTCAGTCTGCCCGAATTTCGGGACGAAGACTATCGGAAGAGCCATTGCTTTGCAGTCGCTGTTCAGAGACTGTACAAATAGGATACATGAATTTACACTCCCAATCCTGGACACACGCTTGCATGTTATTGGTGAAGTATGCGCTTCTTCCACCATATTGATTGCGGATTGCTTACTTCAAGTAGGTTGACTTCGCTATCAGCATCATCACATCTTTCCAAGGTGTGCGATTGGAAATGGGTGGGAGCGTAGAGACTT
>Ga0157365_10001008_pt1 | contig 11812 bp, 7 predicted proteins | sample AttsexASBM3_FD_111478 | JGI IMG/M metagenome (GOLD analysis project Ga0157365, IMG submission 111478) | Fungus gardens microbial communities from leaf cutter ant in Ribeirão Preto, State of São Paulo, Brazil - Atta sexdens ASBM3 | ecosystem: Host-associated > Fungi > Mycelium > Unclassified ... | reverse complement strand
GTTGCGCGCAGGGCTTCGGGCGTCTGGGACTGGAAAAAGACGCGGACAGATGTCTCGCCCGCATCGTTGCTGTAGATCGCAAATCCGAGTGCCGAGCCGACAGGGATCTCGTCGGGCGCGTAGCCGGGCGCCTGCACATGCGTGTCCATCAGGCCCAGGATCGGCGCAATGGTGTCGTCATGGCCGACATAGAGACGGAAATCGGGGCCGCCTTTTTCGACCAGGTCCGTGAGAAGGCGCTCGCGCAGGTCACGAGACATTGGCGCGCCGATCGCGGGTGGACGGACGATGCTGTCCAGCATCGCGGCATGCAGAGCCGATAATTTTCCAGGCAGGCTGGCGTCAGTGGATATTCCGTCCGTCGATAGTTCCGGCTTGCCGTCCAGATAGGCCAGCATGAGGGCTTCGGCGATGGAGGAGCCTTCACGGATCGGACCGGACAGGGCCAGTCCATGGTTCGTATTATTCGCTTCGACATGGTTTGGCGAAGCGAGGAAGCCACACGGCCCTCCATTGCAGCGGATAATCCGTCCGAGTGCTGCCAGCATATCCTCGTGCGAGGCAAAGACCTGATCCGCGTCCGGCAGGTGCGACACGATGGAACGCATGTCGAAGCGCGCGGGATCGGCGTCCAGAGCCGAGAAGATCGGGTCTGGCGTTCCGGGGGGGAGATGTACAACGGTGACGGGGCATCCCGGCGCAAAGCCGCTCGTAAACGCCTGACCGCTGGCCACGGTGCGGAGCTCCGAATTGGAGCGGATCGCGACGCTTTCCGGTGCGGGGCAGCCATGTGCCGGGAGGAGGCCGTTTTCATCCAGCCATGCGCGCTCGAACCGGCCGATCGTGCGAATGCCAGCCGCGCCATGGGGCGTCAGGTCGCCGGGTGCGTCTTCCCATTGGGGCCACCCGCCGGGAATGGTCGCCGTCGCGGGCTCCTGCCCCGGAAGAGGTGAGCGGATGCCGTGACGCATAACCATGACGACCCGGCGCAGATGGAGCCCGTGCTGCGCGTCGGGCTCGATCAGCCGCGAGGCGCATTGTGCCGGGGCGGTGACGGGATTGCAGCGCACCGGGCCTCCAGCCGGAAAGCCGACCCGATAGCCGCTCCAGTGGGCCGGTTCACCATCGGGATAATCCGTACTGACGATCTGCGCGCCGCTTGCCAGCATAACGTCGCGCCGCGCGACGGTGCCGTCGCGGGCTTCAATCGTGTTCACGTCGGCTCGTGCGCGCACCAGCAGATGGCGGCGGACGAGCGGCGTGATCTGATCGGCCGGACCGTCATTGAGCTCCGTGAAAGCGGCGTCAGGCGCGTCGGGGGCCGCGTTGGTGAAGGCGACGCGTCCTCTTAGGGTGGTATGGCCCCTAAGATAGAGAGCCCCATTATTGCGCTGGTCGAGCAGAAAGACGATCTTGCCGCGGCTCCGGGCGAGGGTTGGCCAGCCACGGGCGCGGATCACCGGCGCGAGCGATTTCTCATTTCCCCGCACATCATCGGGAGTCAACAGGTCATGCGGTGTGAATACGGATCGGATCGTGGCGTCGAGTTCGTCAAACGTGCCGGCGTTGAAAAGTTCGACGGGCGTCGTGCCAGGAACGTCGTTGGACTGTTCGATTTCGAGAATGACGAAAATGGGAACATGGTCGGGGTGGGCATGTGACCAGCCACGGATTTCCAGCAGACACGTCTTGAGCGGCTGGCAGTTCGCGTGCTGGTCGATGTCCGGAATGTGCATGACCTTGAGGCCAGGCTGGCGCATGAGCGCTGCCTCACCCGGCGGCAGTGTCCATTTTTCCTCTGGATGGGCGGGGCGATGGGGATTGGCAAACCGGCCGCCCCGGCTGTCGGCGTAAATATCGAGCTCAAGCTGACGGACGCCTCGATTGAGTTGGGTCGAGAGTGGGGGATGTGCGTAATCAAGAAGATGCGCGAGATCGGGCGCTGTGCGCTCGATCTCGGCCAGGATGCCGGGCTCGACCCCAGCGTGATAGCTATTGTGTGACCCGATGACCTGCAACTGGTCGAGTCGCAGAGTAGCGGGATCGAAGGGCCCTTTGGCCCCCGCCGAGCCAGAGGCGAGCAGAAATGGCGCGGCCAGAAGGGCCGCGCTCCAGCGGAGGGTGCGTATGGGGATCGCCCTCATCAGAATTGTCCGGTGAGCCCGGCGAGATACATCCGGCCCGTCTGGACGAAGGCCCCATTGGCCGAGCCGTCATAGGCGAGATAGGATTTTCCCTTGCCCATTGTTTCCCAGTAGGCGGGTGTGTTCAGCAGGTTCTGCATCGCCAGCGTTCCTGTCAGGCCCCAACCGAACCGGTATTTCATGCTGAGATCGAGGCGCTGGGTCGGCTGGAGGTAAAAATCCGGCAGCGCCGAGTTGACGCTTAGGAGCTGCGTGCCGATGTAGTTGTAATTAAGGTCGAAATGCATCGGGCCGTGATTATAGAAGACGCCGAGATTGTACATCATCTCAGGTGCGCGCGGGAGAGCCGTGTTAGGATGTCCGGCAATGTTGCTCTTGGCGGTCGAATGTTGAAGCGTGATGTTGCCGTTCACGCCGAAGCCGCTGAGCCATTTCGGAAGGAAGTAGAGGGTCTGCTGGGCATTCAGCTCGATACCTTCGAGCGATGCGCCTCCGCCATTCGTCGGCATCTGATACAGCGTACCGTTATCCGTATAGGCGTTGGTCGGTACGTTCCCGCCGAGCGTAGAGCTATTTGACGTCCCGGACACGGACGTGAAAATGAATTTCTGGATCTGTTTGTAATAGATCGATGCCGACACGACGCCAGCATGGTGGTTATAGAGTTCGCCGGAGAAATCAAACACGGTCGCCGTAGTGGGCCGTAGGTTCGGATTGGGCTGCGAGACCGAAATGACGCGGTTTGTCACGGAGTCCAGAGTCAGCGACGTCGCGCCGTTGATCAGTCCGAATGCCGGACGCGTCAGGGAACGGCGCACCGAGAAACGCAGGACGCTGAGATCCGTAGGGCGCCAGTTAATGTTCAGATAGGGCAGCGGCGAGCCGTAGGATTGTTTGACCTTGATGAAGGCGCCGGTCGCGTCGTCACCATTCGACTGCCAGTGAGAACCGTCGAAATCGGTGTATTCGTAGCGGAAACCGGGATGGATATCGACCGGTCCGGCCTGGAGGTTCAATTCCACGAAGCCCGCATAGATCTTCTCGGACCCACGGCTCGTATTCGCGTTCCAGTCGTTCCGGGTGTAATTGCCCGCGCCGTTCGGGTCGTTCTGGTATTTGTAGGGAACCGTTGTGTTTTTGATCCAGTCGCGATCCAGCAGACGGAAGTCACCGGCGGCACCGCCGAAGGCGTTTACATTCCTGCCTGGAATGTTCCCGACGACCGGACCCGCGGCGTTGTTGTAGGCCCAGTTTTCGCCGCCGAAGAACGGGCCGTTATAGACGAAATTATTGTCGTCGTGGAAGTAGGGGTGGTGCCAGGCCTGACGCTGCGTATCGCTGACCTTGAAGCCGAACGCGATCGATTTGAGGATATCGGAATGGAAGCGATAGGCGACGTCGGCGTGAATGCCGAACATGTCGGCCGTGCTCTGGGAATCACGACCCTGCGTTTTCCAGAACCGGTTGGTGTTCTGGTTATAGAGTTGGGACAACGCCCCGGATGAGGCGACAGCGCGCGGCAGTGTGGTGTTCGCGACGTCAAACGTGAACGGGCCGTTGACGGTCGTATTGCCGTACATGCTGGCCTCGACTTGGTTCGGGCTGGCCTGCACACCATAGCTGTTGAACACGTCATAATTGACGGTCCAGTCGCTGGTGCGCGTGACCCCGCCGAGCTTCTGTGTCGTCATGAGCTGCGCCGAGTCGTCGGTCTCGAAATACTGCCCGCGCGTGGCATCGGCGGACTGATAGATGCCGTTCGCGTCATATCCGGAATTGGCGCCACGCAGCGAAACCTGGTTGTCGTTCATCTTGAGGTTGTATTGACCGTACGTCCCTAGAAAATAGACCTCCTGGTTTTCTCCCTTGTAGCCCAGCGCAAGAGATCCGCCGTAGCGCTTTATGGAACTTCCGAAGAGGTCGTATTTGAGTTGCTGAGTCGATAGCTGCGATGCCTGGTTGAGGCTCGTCACGCCCGCCTGTGTGAGAAGGGTCGGCGAATAGGACGTATTGGGAGCGACCGCATCGGCCAGGACGCTCTTGGAAGAATAGTAGCCCGTCGCGTAAACGCCGAAACGCCCGTCCCTGCCGAACCGCCGGGCAAATTCTACTTGCGCGGTTCCACCCAGATCCTGCGTACCGATCTGCGCCGCCTTGTCGTTGAGCTGTCCCTGGAGGGTGATTTTCTGATAGGGGCCGGCGAAATCGAAGGCCGTGGGCGTCCGGATATCGATCGCTCCTCCGATGGCATCGCCATCCATATCGGCGGTCGTGCTTTTCGAGACCTTGATGGAGGTGATGCCGAAGGGCGCGAGCATGTCGAAGGAAACGGCGCGCGTCGCAGGGTCGGCCGGGGCGATCCGTTCGCCGTTCAGCGTGTAGGCGTTGTAGCTGGAATCGAGGCCTCGGATCGTCATGTACTGTGACTCACCGGTCGCGGCCTGACCGCCACCCATGTCGCTATAGGCGGAAACACCCGGAAGGCGGGTGAGGATATCCGAGAGATTGGTTTCGGGCGCCTGTTCGAGCTGCTCGCGCGACATAACGCTCGCCACGCCGACGCTGCGACGCTGCTCGTCGAGTGCGGCCGCGACGGTGCCACCGCGCAAGGCCGTCACGTTGATGCTTTCGGTCTTGCCGGGTGGCATGATGTTCTGGTGGGACGCCGCAGAAGCCGACGCTTTGGACGTCGCCGCCGCCGTTGCGCCTTTGGTCTGGCTGATGGCGGGCTGTCCTGCTTTTTTGCTGTGCGACTTGATCTTGTGCGCGGTTGGCTGCGCCATCGCGGGCGCGATGACCCCCACCGTCGTCAACGGGATCAGATATCTCGTCAGAGCTTTTTTAAACGATATCATCGAACGGATCCTCTTGGAGGAAAGGGACGAACTGCGCCCTGATCGGAACGGACACCTGGCTGTCGCCACCGGCTGGGTCGCAGGAAATTCGGAGAACGGGAGACGTGAGGAAGTCACGCTCGCTGCCTTGGATTGATGATTATAAAGCAACCGTATTGATCTATTTTCTTCTTTTCCGGAATCGCAACGAAAAGCCTAACGGTTTGATGATTTTTCGAATCTCGCCTCCACAACCCTCTAGAAATGCGCAAAATAACTACCGAAGCGGCTTTAGGACGTTTCGTGGGAGATTTGTGTGAAGGCTATGTTAAATGTCGATCAATCTCGATTGATGACGAAAATCCAAAAAGACTTGGATATAAAATACGGATCATGTAGTTAAGCGAGCATGACGCTGTCGTGCGGCGTCTACGGTTTCCTATCGTCTGTCGGGGCCGAGCAATGGGAGAAGGTGGTGAAGTGGGGGGCCTTCGAAAATCTCTGCGAGTTCTGGCCGTTGGCACGTGGGGATTTCTGCCGTGCTCTTGTCCCGCCGCGGCGGAAACGCTTCCCGCGACGCCGCTTCTTCAGCACGCCGGGCTAGCGCTGGATGTGCTTCCCAAGCGCTATGACATTGAACTGCACGCCCATCGCGACGGGGGCGATTTTCATGCCTGGCAACGTTTCGTAACTGTGAGCGGGCTGGCCGATTACGAGGCAGCGTCGGGCGACCGCCGGTTTCACGGGCTTGAACGGCGCCTTCTTGCCGACCGAAGGGGGCTCGACGGCAACGATGACGACCTCTGGGTCGTCGAGGCCGACCTGGATATGGCCGAACGGGAAACGGCGCCAACACAGCGGCAAGACGCGCTTCGGGACGCCGCCCGCATCTTCAACCGTCTTGCGGGAGAGTATTGGGACCGAACGTGCGGTGGTGGCATCTGGTGGGATCACGCGCGGACTTACAAGAATGCCATCACAAACGAGCTTTTCATGGATGTCGCCGCGCGTCTGTACGGGGCGACGGGCGTATCCCGCTATCGAGAATGGGCGGCGAAGAGTTGGCGTTGGTTCGACGGCAGCGGCATGATCGGGCAGTCTCACGCGGTCAATGACGGGCTGGACGCTCAGTGCCGCAACAATGGCGGCGCACCCTATAGTTATAATCAGGGGGTGATTCTCGATGCCCTGCGGAATGTGTCAGTTCTGGCGGGTGATCCGCACCTGCTAGATGCGGCCGCCCGGATCGCCCGGCAGGCGATCGAGGCACGGGCAGCACCCGACGGAGGTTTCGATGAGGCGATCGAGCCGATGAGCGTAGACAGCCAGATTTTTCGCGGCATCTTCGTGCAGGCTCTGGGGCGTCTCGTGCGGGTTCTCCCGGTCGGCGAGGATCGCCGGTTCCTGAGTACATGGCTGACCAACGAAAGCTTGCGGCTCTGGGCCAACCGATCGCGCGACATGCGGTTCAATGGCGACTGGGACGCCGTGCCTCTTGAGCCGTCAGCGCAGGCACAGGTGACGGCGGCGGCGCTGTTCGTGGCGGCCGCGAGGGCTTCAGGAGACGCTGTTCGATGAGAGGGCGCCGAGTGATCTTTCTGGCGAGTTGCCTGTTCCTTTCCTCCCGAGAGGCCATCGCCGGAAGTCTTGCGGTGTTCTGTTCGTCGAGCGGTACGGAAATGGCCCTGTGCCAGGCGGAAACGCGGGCCTGGGCGCGGGCGACCGGAAACACGGTGACGCTCGTCCCGCTGCCGTCCGACTGGGGCACGATCCTGCCGCTCTATCGGCAGCTTCTTTCCGCGCCGAAGCCAGTGGTCGATGTCATGGTCATGGACGGGACATGGCTCGGCACATTGGCTCCCATGCTGGGCGCGATCACTCCCGTGCCGGAGGACGATGATCTAGAGCCGGGGCCGTTCGTCAGTGGCGGGCGTGATGTCGCGCTTCCATGGTATCGCGATATTGGCCTTCTGTTTTATCGGCGGGACCTGCTGGAGAAATATCGGCTTCCGGTGCCGCATAGCTGGGACGAACTCGCGGCCGAAGCCAGCACGATCCAGACTGCGGAGCGCGCGCGTGGCGAGGCAGCCATGTGGGGGTATGTCTGGCAGGGGCGTACGGCGGAAAGTCTTATATGCAATGTAATCGAATGGCTTGGCTCCGCCGGTGGGACTATGGTTTCCGAAAACGGAAGGCCTGATCTCGACAACGAGCACGCACGCGCGGTTTTGGCGCGGGCGTCGGGCTGGATCGGCACGATTTCGCCCGCCGGTGTCCTGTCGGATGACGAGGAAGCGGCGCGCGGAGCATTTCAGGCGGGTCATGCTGTGTTCATGCGCAACTGGGTCTATGCTTGGGCGCTCGCCAATGATCCGCAGAGTGCGATCGCTGGGAAAGTGGGGGTTGCGCCGCTACCTCGCGAAAATGCTTCCGAGCCGCCGCGCGGTGTCGATGGCACGGTCTATCTCGGCATGGCGCGCGGTACCGCTCATCGCGTCGAGGCGCTCTCGCTGATGCGCTATCTGACGTCGCGTGAGGTCGAACGGGCACGCACCGTGGCAGGTGCTTATATCCCGGCTCGTCGATCGCTTCTCGACGAGCCGGACGTGCTCGCCGCACTGCCCGTCCTCGATACCATCCGGCCCGCCCTTTTCCATCCGGTCCTGCGTCCGGTCGCGCAGACAGGCATGGATTATCCGCGCGTGGCCTGGCTCGCGGCAAACGGTTTTCACGAGACGTTGCGCGGGCAGCACGACGCCTCGAACACGCTGCACTGGCTTTCGGGTGCTTTCGAGGTCATGGCCCGCGTTGGGCGATGGCCCGGCATCTTGGTAGAGATTAACGTTCCTCAGGAGAAGACACAATGACTATTCACATTGGAACGGCCCCGGATGCCTGGGGCGTGTGGTATGCCGAGGATCCGCGCCAGACATCCTGGGAGCGCTATCTCGACGAGGTGGCGCAGGCTGGTTATGGCTGGACCGAACTGGGGCCGTGGGGCTATCTTCCCACGGATCGCGCCCGTCTGAAGGAGGCGTTGGAGTCTCGCAATCTCGGCCTGTGTGGCGCAGCCGTGGTTCACCCGCTCGCAGCGGCGGATGCCCTGGAAACCCTGCGTGCCCGCCTGAAACCGTTGTGTGAAACGCTTATGGCCACCGGCACCCCCTGGCTGCTGCTGATGGATGATTCCGACGTTTACCCGACCCGGCAGGCCCGTATTGCCTCGCCGGAAACATGGCGGCACATGATGAGTGTCATCACGGAAGCCGGCCTCATGATCGCGCAGCAGTACGGGCTTCGGCTTCTCTTTCATCCGCATGTCGGTACGGCAGTGGAAACCGAGGAGGAAATCCTTCATCTGCTGGCGGATACCCCGGCACAAATCGTCGGACTCTGCTACGATTTCGGCCACCATGCCTATACGGGTTCGAATGCTCTGGCCTTCATGCGCGCTCACGCGGATCGGATCCCGTATTATCACTTCAAGAATATGGACGCTTCCGTCCACGCCCGCGCGATGGCGGAGGGAACGCCCTTCATGGAAGTGTTCCAGAACGGCGTGATGTGCGAACTGGACAAGGGCGTGATGGATTTCGCGGAGGTGGTGGCCTTTCTCAAGGCGCGGAATTTCGACGGTTTCGCCGTGGTCGAGCAGGACATGTATCCATGCCCCCCGGAAAAACCGCTGCCCATCGCCCGGCATAATCGCGACGTTCTGCGGCGGCTTGGTCTGTGACAGAGCGTATGCCTTCTTCCTACGCCCTTGGGATCGATGTCGGGGCGACGAAGATTGCCGCCGCCTGGGTGGATATGGAAGGGGGAAGCCTCGGTCCAGTCTGCCGCATTCCGACCCGCCGTGACGCGCCGGGCGAGACGATCGTGGATGATATCGTCGCACTCGTCGGCGCGGTCGAGCCGCCCGAGGGCATGGGGGATTTCGTGGCGGTAGGCGTTGGCGTGGCGGTTCCCGAGCTGGTGGATCTCCGTGGTGAAATCCGCAGTGCGTGGAATTTCCCGCTTCCCGGTCTCATCAAGCGCCTTGCGGCCGTCACGGGCGCTCGGGTCCGGGCTGAGAGTGACGTCCGGGCCGCTGCTTTCGCAGAGGCGCGTTTCGGCGCGGGGAGGGGGTGCGACAATTTTGCCTATTTCTCTCTCGGTTCGGGAATGAGCTACACGCTCTGCCTCAACGGCCGACCCTATGCGGGCGCGCATGGTTTTGCGATCCACTTCGCAAGTTCCGAAATGGCTGTGCCGATCCACGATCGTTCACGGCTGGCGGCGGCCATTCCCGAAGATTACGCCTCGGGACTAGGCATGGCGCGTTTGTGGGAAGAGCGGGGCGGCGAACAACTGCCGCAGGGGGTGCACACTCTCGAAGAACGGGCGGACTTGGGTGATCAGCGAGCGCTGGGGGTGATCGCCGACAGCGCCGGAATGGGTGGCCGCCTGATCGCGCAGGCGGTAAATATGCTCGACCCCGAGAAGATCGTGCTCGGTGGAGGGCTCGGCTGCTCCACAGGCGGCTATCGCACGCAGTTAGAGACGCAGATTCGTGCCCATATCTGGGAACGTTCCTGTGCCGACATTCCGCTGCTCGCGGCCGGTCTGGGCGAAGAGGCGGGTATCATCGGCGCGGCGCTGGCCGCACGCGCAACACGATAGGCGCCCGATGTCGCGCGGAAGCCTGACACACAAGAGGCCCTTCTGGCAGCCATGGGTCCTGCTGGCGCCCGCGCTCGTCGCGCTGGCGGCTCTCGTGCTCGTGCCGCTCGTCCAGACGCTGCATCTCGCGTTCAGTCATGACCCGCACGGTTTCGTTTCTGCTCAGGCGGGTGCGACGCTAGAGAATTTCCGCATTCTGCTGGACGATCCCGGCTGGTGGCGCGCGGTACGCACGACCGTTATCTTCGCGCTCGGCGCGGTTCTCGCCGAAACCGTGCTGGGCGTGGGCCTGGCTATGCTTCTTCAGAAACTGGGCACGACATTACGCGGGATCGTTCTGGCGATCATGCTGCTGCCCTGGGCTGTGCCCGGCGTGGTGGCCGCACGGCTGTGGGGCTGGATGCTCAACGACCAGTACGGCGTTCTCAATGCCGTGCTGGTCGATGTCGGCCTGATGCGGCACGGCGTGGCTTGGACGGCAGGTCCGAGCGGCATGCTCGTAACCCTGATCGTGGTTGACATATGGCAGGCGACGCCCTTCATGACGCTGCTCGCGCTGGCCGGACTTCAGGCCGTGCCGATGGACGTGCTGGACGCCGCACGCATAGACGGCGCGACGGGCTGGCAATGCTTCCGCCACGTCACCCTGCCTCTGCTCTGGCCGACGTTGACGGTAGCGGTACTTTTCCGCTTACTCGATGCGCTGAGAATGTTCGATCTTTCGAGCGTTCTGTATGGCGCCGACATGAACGGCATGACACTATCCGTCTTCGTCCAGGCGCAGATCGTGCAGTTCGGCGCACCGGGCTACGGGGCGGCGTCCGCGCTTGCGACGCTCGGCGTCATTGCGCTCATCGTCGCCTTGTTCTGGCTGTGCGTCACACGGCCGCAGCGTAGAGGCGCGTCCTGATGCCTCTCTCCTGGCAATGGCCAGCTCTAGCCGCAGCCCTCGTCCAGACGCTCTTTCCACTCTACTGGGCGCTTGTGACGTCCTTCCGGCGAGGACCGCAACTCTTTTCCACCGCGCTGTTCGCCCGCCCGGATTTCGGCAATTATCGTCTGGTTCTGTCGGACACGACATGGTGGCGCGATGCGGCCAATTCCCTGATGTCGGCCAGTGCGGTCTCGCTAATCGCCCTGCTGCTGGCGCTTCCGGCGGCCTATGCGCTGGGGCGGATGTCTTTTCGCGGGCGGAGTACGGTTCTCGTCGTGCTTCTGGGCTGCTCGATGCTGCCGCAGATCGCGATTTTGTCCGGCCTATTCACCGTCATTTCCTGGCTCGGCCTGTATAACCGGCTCGGGAGCCTGATTTTCGCGGACCTGTTCTTCGCGCTTCCCTTTGCGATCTGGCTTCTGGCGGGGTTCTTTCGTGATCTGCCGCGTGATCTCGACGAGGCGGCGTCCCTGGATGGATGCGGGCCGTTGCGGCGTCTGACGCATATTCACCTGCCGCTGATCTGGCCGGGGATGGTTGCGACGGGTCTTCTGATCTTCATGAACTGCTGGAACGAATTCCTCTTCGCCCTGACCTTCACCCTGAGCGATTCCGCGCGTACGCTGCCTGTGAGCATTGGCCTCATCTCCGCGCCCAGCCGGTTCGAACTTCCTTTCGGAATTATCATGTCTGCTTCCCTGCTCGCGACGTTGCCTCCCATTTTCCTCGTCCTGCTGTTCCAGCACCGCATCGCGGCAGGACTGACGGCGGGAGCGGTCAAATGAGCGAGCATGACGCCCCTGATGGCGCCGGCCAGGCCTTTTCGCGCATCTACAATCGCCGCCTGGTTTTCGAACTGCTCCACCAGAACGGCCCGTTGAGCCGTGTGGATATCGCCCAGCGCGTCGGTCTCAAGCCACAGACGATCTCCGGTATCACGCGTGAACTGCTCGATCAGGGGCTGATCCGCGAGGCCGGGCGTTCCACGGGGTTGCGGGGCCAGCCGCAGACCTATCTCGCGCCCAATCCCGAAGCCGGATACGCGATCGGCATGCACGTGGATCGTGGCCGGATTTCCGCCGTTCTCGGCGATCTTCTGCTCAATATCGTCGCCCGGGTCGACTGGTCGGGCGACACCAGCAATCCTGTCGCCACCATGGCGGCCATGGCGGGGATGGTCGCGCAGCTCATGACGCGCAGCGGAGCCCAGCAGTCGGCCGTGTGGGGGCTGGGGCTCG
>Ga0157365_10001007_pt1 | contig 11812 bp, 10 predicted proteins | sample AttsexASBM3_FD_111478 | JGI IMG/M metagenome (GOLD analysis project Ga0157365, IMG submission 111478) | Fungus gardens microbial communities from leaf cutter ant in Ribeirão Preto, State of São Paulo, Brazil - Atta sexdens ASBM3 | ecosystem: Host-associated > Fungi > Mycelium > Unclassified ... | reverse complement strand
CTGTTCCAGAACCTGCCAACGCCCTATCCGCGACGCCATGATGCCGCCGTCAGCCTGATCGACCCGGAAATCAACCGCGCACTGTTCGAGACGATGGTTGCTTTCGAGATCCGCATGGGTGCCCCCGAGGCGCAGGCCCGTAACGCCGTAGCCACCGCACTGAATGCGGCCGCAGGTAGCCCGGCCCAGAAATGACAAAGATGAAATCGCTCTTCCAGTTTTTCCTGCCGCCCCTTTTCCTGCTCGGGTTTGTCGCCGCCCTGAGGATCAATACCTTCGGAAATCCGATGCTCGACTGGGACGAGCAATATTATCTGTTCGGCGGGGGACGGCTCCTGCATGGAGACATTCCCTATGTGGACTTCTGGGACAGGAAACCGGTCGGGCTGTTCCTGATCTATGGGTTTTTCCATCTGTTCGGCCCTTACCGGATCGTGGCCTATCAGACGGGTGCGCTGCTGGCTCTATGGGCTACCGCCCTGCTGATCCGCCGTATGGCCCGGATCATCGCGCCTCCCGGCGGAGCATTCATGGCAGCCCTCATTTATGAGATCTGGCCCATACTTGCGCGAGGCGAGAGCGGACAGTCGCCGATCTTCTATAACCTTCCTGTCGCAGGCGCGATGGCGCTCATCATGACGCATATCGCCGGTCTGCGGACCACCGATACTGCGTATCGCAGGAAGATCGGCACACTGGCCATGCTCCTCTTAGGGCTGGCAATACAGATAAAATACACCGTCATCTTCGAAGGTATATTTGCCGGGGTCTATCTGCTGTATCTCTCCATCACATCAAGGGATGGTTTGTACCGCACAATGCTGAATGCTCTGGTGTGGATCAGTGTGGCCCTTGCCCCAACCGTTGCGGTCTACCTGTTCTATGCCGTGATCGGCCACGGGCATGAATGGATCTACGCGAATATCCTGTCGGTATTCGGCCGTGCCCCGGAAGATACGCATGTTCTGCTTCACAGGGTCTCCAGGATCCTGCTGGTGACAGCCCCGTTTGCCGCAGCGCTCCTGCTGGCGCGCGCGCTTGGAATCCCGCGTCCGCGCGGCAAGACGCCAGAAATCGGTTTCCTGAACATGTGGACCGTGGTCTCCATTGCCGCCGTCGCGGTCTTCGGCACCTGGTATATTCATTATGTCCTGCCAGTTTTCGTGCCGCTGTCGATCGAGACCGCGCCGCTATTCTGCAAGGGCACCGGCAAGGTCATGCTGTACCTCATGTGTGGCACGGGCATCATCTGGGGACAGTTCATGATAGCCAGGCACCTCGGAAGTGAAGGCAACAGTGCCCTGTTCCAGACACTGGAAAAGCAGGTCGCCTACGGCAGGGACGGATGCTTCTTCATCTACAAAGGGCCGGTGTCGCTCTACGATGACCTGCCCTACTGCCATCTGACGGATCATCCCTTCCCATCCCATTTTTCCCTTGAGAAGGAAGCACAGTCCACAGGTATGGATCCGGTAAAGGAAATGGGCGCAGTCCTGTCCCAAAAACCGGCATATATCATAACCGGCGGAGAGGAAGTCCCCGGGGAAAATCGTGCGGTCCGGGCTGCCCTCTATGACGCCCTGACACGACAATACACGATGATATATGGCTGGACGCCAAAGCACGCGGGTTCGAATGATCGTGTCACGGTCTATAAAAGAGTGGACTGATGCCCATCGACCTGCGTGCATGTCGTAACCTGCACTGACCACGCAGGAGAGTAGCTAAAGCCCCTTCTGCAGTCACCGAGTTTATGCCACGTGTCGGCCAGCAACCGCCTCGACGGTTATCGGGCTCAAGGGTAAACACCGCATCAACGATAGGGGCAATAAGCGATAGCATATGGTCAGCCCAGGCCAGGGCCTGGGCGGGACCGTGAAGGACCATCGTGAAGCTCGACGTCATCCGCAGCGGGCGCTACCACCTCCCCAATCGACGGAGAGATATCTTCAGGGGCAACGCCGCAATCATAAAGCAATGCGTTGGCGATTTCAGGTTGGTCAGCGACGGAGCCCCACGCGAGGCCCGGCAACAAGCCATTGATGACTCCGGTGAACGCGTTGAGGGCCGTGCGTTCCAGCCGCAGACCAATCGTTTCATCGTTGCTGGAGAGAGCGGCTGTAAGCACCTCGGCAAAGGGCTTTTTTCGATCATAAGCGCTCCCCCCTGTCGCAAGCGCGTCCTCCAACGTCACCGACCACGGCGCGCCAGCATTCTGGTTCACCCATTGGACATAATGGCACCAGCCACCAGACAGCGTCTCCGCGTCAGGATCGACCCATCCGCGCAGCGCGGTCGCCAGGAAAACGTCACACTGAAGGTACGAATAGGGGGGGTAGAATAGCGAACCCGGGCCGTGTTGGAGCGCATTCTCCCGCAGTTCCTGAGCGTTAGGTGTGTTGTCCAAAATAGAGAGGATGTCTTCAACGCTCCCGCCACCCGCAATCCATCTCTTGATCGTCGTGATCGCATCCTGTTGCTTCTTGGCCGGTGTATCGTCTTGCGGTGTCTCCCTGGTATTTGCTCTGACCTCGTGGCTGAGGGAAATTTGTTTCCACATAGCCTCAGTCTGCGGTCGTTTGGCCTGAAACAGTGTAATCTTGACGTTATTTTCGCCGAAATGGGTCACTATCCCGAAGTCGTAGCCGGACTGAGCTTCCTGCTTCTTATTCTGATGAACCCAGTAGTAGCGCTTGCGTGGATACTCGTTATCCCGTTCCGGCCAAACCGGGTAAGCATCATCAAGGACCTGAGCATGCCAGAGGCTGCTAGCGAGCAAGCCGTAGAGGGCATCAGTCTGTGGCTCTTCCCATATGCCGTGCCGTCCCAACTGACAGGTCTGGGTTAGCACAGAAAAATGCGCGGCATAGGCCACCTCAGCTTCGGCTGGTTCGGGTGGTTCGACTTCCAACCACCATTCCACTTTATCCCGTAGCGTCGTATGGCCTTCTGACTGAACTGCACGATCATACGCGCCGGCAAGGACTAATAAGGGATGTGGCATGAACGAGGGTCCAACTGAAATTACGCGCCCAGATTACACCGAACAGTCACTTACGTAAATTTCAGTTGGCCTCTCAAAATCCGTCCTCTCCCCCAATACCCACTTGCGGTAAATCCGACATCGCAACCGACACTACAACCAAAACCGACTTTCCGCGCACCGGGTATCTCGGTTATTTTGTCCAACCATTCAGCCCGACCCACGCTTCGTTCAGGATCGCGCCGGTAACTGCGCGATCCGAAACCGTGGCAGCCAGATCTGGATGATCCAGCAGGACATCATAGAGTTCCTGCATATCACCCCGATCGACATCCGGGATTTGTGCGACCATCGCCCGGACGGTCCCCAGAACGCTGTCGTTCAGGGACTTCTGCCCCTCTCTGAATCGTAGATAGACGTCATGGGTCTCGATAGACTCTGCCTGACGCTCGGCCAGCACCAGCGGTTTTAACACATCAACAAACGCGGTTACGGCTTCGGGTCCAAAAATCATATCTTTTCCTTTTCGTGCGATGAACTCAACGGATACCAGTGGCTACATGTCACGCCCTGCCGTCCGCATGGGACGCCGATCGCGTTCACGCACCTGTTCTTCCCTTCGCTGTTTTTCCGCCTGCTCCTGCTGACGCCGCTTTTCGTCGACAACACGTTCCAGCTTCTCGGCCACATCCTGCGTCTTAAAAGCCATGCGTCTCAATGTACGGTCGATATCGTCCCATTTTTCCGGTGGCACCGCAGTAACCTCCCGAGCCGCCATACGGGACCTGAACCCTGCCCCCGGTGTCTTTCCCTGCTGCCGGGCCGCCTCATTGACATGGCTCTGTTGTATCCACCGCGTTGTATTCTCTTCATACTGGAGCCGAACCTGTTCAAGGTCGATGGCCAGGGCCTTGTACTCGTGCCGCCCCATGTCACCGGCAATCCGGTCCAACAGATTCTCCAGCGTCACGGGAGTCGCGTCCCCCAGTGGACGGGAAAATGATTCCGCCTCCCGTACCGGCGCTTCCGCCACCCGTGTCCAGCACGTATGGACATGCCTGCTCTCAGCCACATAGGCGGTAAACCCGGTGACGGACGAGCTGCCGCGCGGCATGGCGTTAATATGCTCGTCAGATGTGATGCCCTGCGCGGAATCAATCGTCATCGCATGGCCCGGACCCAGCCTGACACGCCCGGTCGCCCTGTCCGCCAGACGCTCCCACGGCACCATGCCGGTCACGCCCCGGGTGTTCCTCAGGACAATGCCTTTATCATTCCAACCCTCCACATCCACGAAATCGCCATTGGATCCAAGGTCGCGCCAGCGCCACCCCCTTCCATCAGCCCGTGCCACCTGACACTGCGTCCGCGAGAACAGCCTGACACGGTCGCCCTTCGAGATGGGCAGGTCATAGGTTTCCCCGCGCTGGTCGATGGCCGCGCGTATGATTTCCTCCTGCCCGATCTCGTTGCGGGCGCGCAGCCGTTCGCGCACGGCCAGACTCAGCGCCAGAACATCCTCATTCGTCGGCGCTGACATGGTTATGCCGCGCTTCGCGCCACTGGCGCGCAGCATGTCCCGCCGCCTGAGATAGAAATCGGCCAGTTCGGCCACGACCTGGGCGTGGTCGCCACCAACAAGACTGAACGTACCGTCGCGGCGCTTCATGTCGATCGCCTCCCGGACGCGCGCGGTGTCCTTCGCTTTCTGCTTCGCCTCGCTGAGATCAAGCTGCCTGCCAGGGCTCCGGAACAGCCCGGCAATTTTGCGGGCACGGGCCGATTTCTGACGGATGGTGCTGAGGAGTTCCGGCCGTGCCTCGGGTGGCAGCACACGTTCCAGAATCTCCACACTGTCGCCTGCCTCGATCGCCTGCGCCTGCTGGCGGTCTCCCAGAAGGCGCACCGAACAGCCGACTTCCTTCTGTAGTCGCAGGATTTCAAGGAGCTGGCGCGGGGCGATCTGACTGACCTCGTCCAGAACCAGAACAGTATCCCGATCGACCGCCAGCGTGCCCTTCGCGATGCCATCAAGAAGTGGGGTGAGAGCAAGCGTCCGGGCAATGCCGGCATCCTTGAGCGCATCCGCCTGCCGCCATGCGATGGCCGCCCCGATCAGGTTCCGGCCGTCCTCCTTCCATGCAGAGACCAGCGGCCTGAGAAGCGTGGTCTTGCCTGATCCCGCGACGCCCGTCAGAAAGCCAAGACCGCCTGCCTGCCCCAACGCATAGATGGCCGCAAGCTGGGCACGGCCGTGATCGGGATCGCGGTCAAAATCCAGTCCCGACCCGGCAATGGCGCGGGTAATCGCCTCATCAGACAGGGCGCCCTGCTGCGTCCGGGACGCAAGGCCCGCCAGATCGCCCATTTCCGTCTCGATCGCAACCTGCCTCGCCGTTGCAATCCGCACCTTCCGGTCCTGCTCACGGATGACGAACCCGACCCGTTCACCGTCGACTTCAATGCCCCGCGTCTCGACCATATCGGCTACGTGGTCGATATCCTGACGACCGTTGATACCAGTCGCAATCAGCGCGTGCGCCGCATGCATGCGAAAGACATCCCGGTCCAGCACGGCCGCCGTCCTGAACTCATCTGCGATCAGCCGGGCAGCGATTTCGTAAGCCTTCTCGTACCGCTCGGGATCAGGCAGTTCCTGACTGACGTCGCCCGTCAGGACGGTGCTATGCTTCCATCCGAGTTCCGCCGCCTCTTCGCGCCAGATTTCCCGGTCGTTGGTGCCGGTATATTTCTTCGAGCGATAGGCAAGGTTCGCCTGGTGCAGCACCTTGAACTTCTGTTCGGCTGACATGGCGTTCCAGTCGCCACCCTGTCGCTTCACGAATGCCTTGGCCTGTGTTTCGGCCTGATGGCTCCGTTTCGAGAAGGCGTCACAGACGGATCTCGGAATGCTTTCGATGACAATGGCCTTGCCCCGCTCGTCGGGCCGGACCCTGACGCCAAGCCCACGAAGCTGCTGCGCCAGTTCGGCCTGGAAATAGGCGCCGAACAGGTGAGAAGTCGTCTTTGTAATCCGGGCGCTGTCGAGGGAGCCGAGATGCCCGCTTTCCGTCGCCACCGCATTGAACATCATGTTATGGATATGGGCCTGCGGATCGCCGGGCACCGGGAGTTCAACCGATCCCGTCGGGCCATCCGGTCCATCCTGGATGACCATTGCCGGGCGCGCGGTGTAATGCCGGATCGAAACTCGAGCCACCTCTCCCGGCTCCATGTATGCCTCGTCGCCAGATCCACGCCGGGCGACACCAACTTCTTCGGCGATCAGTGCCATGGCCCGGTCATTGGCGATATGGATCGCCTGCCATATCAGGGCCTGCTCGGCCCGCGTGGCGGCGAACTCAGCCGCAAGCGTCACGGATTTGTCGGGCGATGCGGTAAAATCGAAACTCGAGATTTCACGCTTGCGGCCGGTATTGGCCCATTCCTCGCCGGTGTCCGCACGTTTTGCCTCGAACAGGCGTTCGAGACCCTTGTTTTCCGGTGGCCGGGACAGGTCAATTCCCAGGGCGTCAGCAATCCTTCCGCCCATATCAGTCGCCCATTCCCCTTGACCGTCGCGACCGATGTAATAGCTGTTCAGGCGCGCCCCGCTCTCCACATCACGGGACCGGTCGCGATCCGAGCGGACATCCGTCTCCGGATCGAGCTTATGCTCCCGGAGATAGGCGACAATAAGCTTGCCCGCCCCGTTCGCACTCACCTTCCGATAGGTGATCATGACCCTGCCCCCCGCTCGGCCCCGACCGGCGCCAGAAGCCGCACGCTCTCGGTAAGCTGGTTCAGCGTATCGGTCTGTTCGCTAACGGCTGCGGACAGGCGGTCCAGTGCGTCCGCGACACGATTGCCATCGTCATCTTCGCTGGGGCTGACATACCGCAGGATGTCCTCAATCCCCTGAAGGGCCAGGCCCATCTGCGCGGTCAACTGCAGCAGGGACGCTGCAATACCGGCCTCCCTATCTTTTTTTCTCTCGGGCATATCCTGTTCTCCTGAACTGTCAGGAGTTCAGGATAGGTCAGCCTTTTGTGGGTGCCGCCGCATGCGCGGCCGGATCGTCAGCCCGGCAGAATCCGGCGCATGCTATTACCCAACGGATAGAGAACGCCATTCATCACCCAGACGGGGCGACTGATCGACGCCAGAATGCCTTCCGACCCGTCCACCTTCGGCGCTTCATGAACATAGACCGCAGCCAGACCTACAAAGACCACGATTCCGATCAGGCTCCGCCGGAATGGAACCGCCCGCACGCAGCACAATGACCCATAGTACAGGACCTTCCATAAGTGGACGATCATGCCGAGGGTTGAAAACGCCAGTGCAAAGGCCACGGCGATCAGCAGTTCCGTCGCAGGCCGGGCATCATGCTGGAACGCCGTGTTGCCACTCCGCACGGCCGGTTCATCAAACAGACTGGAATATTCCTCTACCCGGGCGTCCAGCAGCGGACGCCAGACCCGATCCTCGAACTGGTTCGGCGGCATGTCAGCGGAAAGCACCAGATGAGGTGGGGCTTCGAGGGACTGGCGCCAGAGTTCCTGCACCGTATCCGTTGCGACAAAGGCCGCTTCATCCAGGTCGGGAGAGAGAGCTTCGCCAAAACCGTCTCGCGTCGCCGTCCGGAAGTTCGTCAGCGCCAGGTCACGCACATGCGTCGCCACCGCCGCGTCAAATGCCTGCCGGTCATCCGGATGCCAGTTTGGGGCAACCGGAATCTCGTGCTTCCGCACACGCCCTGCGACGACTGGCCAGAAAAACCGTGGAACAGATCCGGGCGTATAATTCCTGACCTGCAACTCGGTGATATACTCGGACCACGCCTGTTCCTGCTGCGCAGGGATTGTGCGCAGTCCGTCCTGATAACGTGCGACCATCTGCCGGTAGCGGTCATAAACGGACATGACCCGCTCCCGGCTTTGCCAGTAACCTCCATGATAGAACTGCTCCGGCGAACCCATCCCACGCGTAAGCGCATTCCGAATGACGCCCCGATCGGGCACGTCCGGGCTGGCGTGGGGAAACCCACCCATCCATGCCACGACCGGGTACCCGGCAAGCAGTCCGCGTTCAGCGTCCTGACTCCGCCCGGCACCGAAACGGGCCATGTCATCAGGCAGCGGCGCACTGGCAGACAGACCATGTGACAGGGTCTCGTATGCAAGGGCGGAAATGCGTCGCGCAGGGGTAGTCGCATCCACACATTTCCGGAACAGGAACGCCTCCCCCACATATACATTCACCACCGTCAATATACCACTCATGGTCAGTATGATGACGGCTTCCCTGGTAAAAACCCTCAGATCCCGTCCGTCACGGAAGATACGCGGCAGAAGCACACTACCCCATAGCCAAAGTGCCGCCGCCACTCCCGAGAGATAGCGTCCCATCCGTTCTACGGAGTGAACCTCGTCAGGAGAAGGCGAGCCCAGCGCGAAGTCAAGCAACCGGGCATTGAACGCGATTTCCACAACCAGATAGATGACCGTCATGGCCAGCATGGCAGGCGCATATATGACACGCCAGCTTCCGTACTCGTATTTCCGCCGGTTTGCCTCGTCGGGATCACTGAACCAGAGCTGTTTCAGGGCGCCGCGCCACCGCCAGAACATGACCCTCATGGATTAAAATCTCCCATCACGGAACTGAGCCTCCGTGCGCCTGTTGTGGGCACGGAATCCCGTCCGGAAATCAACCTGCCCCCACCACCAGCGCGATCTGGCGGCGGACCAGGGCAAGCTGTTCAGGGCATATGCTGTAATCGGTGCGCGTCAGGTGCCGCTTCGACGTCGTGGCCACCATCGCGCTGGCTGCCCAGCAGACCGACGCAAGACCGTTCATGGCGGTCGGTTCGATACGGACCGAGAGGTCCGGCACAACCAGATTTTCATTATCGGTCAGCGGCACCAGGATCACGTTGGGCCATTCAGGCGGGAACAGGTCATCCTCCACCACGACGGCCAGTTTATCCCGGCCTCGCCCCGCCAGCACGATTTCCTCGGCCCGAAAGGGCGCGGAGGCCGATCCCTTACTCCCCATGACCCTGTCCGCCACCGGCCCCATCGAACAGGGCGCGTGCCTCGGGAGCCCCGGCGGCATAGGCGGCGACACTGGCACCGTCCGCACGGATACGCTCCCGCCGGGCGAGGCTGACACCTTCTTCCAGAAGTTCGCGGACCAGGCGGCTCAATGGGACCCCGCGCGCATTTGCTTCCCGCTCCAGGTCATCACGCAGGCGATCGTCAAGACGGATCGACAGAGGGCTCGTCATGCTTCTTCTCCACACAGAAACAGTCCGCATTGTGTAGTACGTTAATGTAATACACTCAAGCCGTGACCCGGTGTCGCATGAGAACATGATCCAGATCCCCTGATGCCTACAGGCCATCGGCCTGTAGGCGGATGTAATCCGCGCGAAGCGCAAACCGAAAGGTTTGCATTTGTATATGGACTTAAGAAATTTCTGTAGTCCTTGTGTAGTCTTCATGTGGTCGTGGCGTAGCCGAACCGTCGTCTTGTTGTAATCGTGACGTGGTCGTGATATGCCTCTGGCAGCGCCACAGGGCGGGCTCCAGTGGGGTTGGGAGAGTGAGATGTCTGCGGGAACCATCGGCATTGAAGGGGCACTGACGGCGCTTGATGAAGCGCGCGGAACGCTGTCGCTGCGGGCGTGGATGGAACGGCACCGCGCGGAAATCCTGCGTCATTGCGATGGTCGCCGCATTGACTGGGTGGCCCTGTGTCGCTGGTTCACCGAGGTCGGACTGGTGAATGCGCGGGGGCTGGCTCCGACCGTAAAATGCGCCAAGATGATATGGTATCGCGTGGGCAAATGGATGGAGGCCCGTACGGAGCGAGCTGAAGTCCGCGCGACAGAAGCACAGCAGACCGGAACGGCGGCCGCTCAGGTCAACGCACAACGCTCCAGTCCTGCAACGGACCGGCGCAAGCGGCACGAAGAAGATGAAGATCTTCGCAACAGAATGGCAGAAGCCGAGCGTGCAGCAGCATGGGCACGCGAAAAGCGCGCGTCTGATGAGGCAGCCGCACTTCAGCAGAAGCGACAGGCCGAGTTTGATGCACGGAAGCCCATCGGGTCCGCAGCAGATCAGGCAACCACCCCCCCGGGTCAATATCCCAAACAGAAGATCCTGAGCGACGCGCGGGGCATGGCCCTACCGCCCTGCGAGGAAGAGAATTTCCCTCCCGCCAAAAAAGGGGAAATCAGCGGTGCGACAGGACATCCATGGGAGTTTGATGACCTTCCGGGCTACCCGAGCAAGTGGCATTTTGAATATGAACTGGACTGGGTTCGCGTCGTCTCGCGCATGCTGCGCCAGCGTCACGAAACAAACCGCACCATGACGATGGATGAGGAAGATGTCGTCATGTGTGGGCAGTCCTACAAATACGTCCTCTGATCTCCCCTGTCCGGACCCACAACTGGATGACGGATATTCCCATGAGGCAGGCAACAGGGTCTGTCCATCATGAGGAGTCAGTCATCCATGAGTGCTGAAAATTCAAAAGCCGGGAGCACCACCAGCTATCGCGCCGTATGGCGTCTGGGACGCGGTCGTGGAGGCGGCAGCCTTGGTTGCGCCATAGTGGCGCATAATGCGATTAACGCAGGACGCCCCGTCCTCGTCGCGGACGGAGACGTTAATAACCCCACACTTTCCCGGATTTTCGATCCTAAAGGCCCCAACGGTATCGAACGCCCCCGGAATGCGGAACTGGAGACGAGCAAAACGTGGCTGGCCACGGCTCTGGCAACCGCCATCAGTCGCCAGTCGTCAATTGTCATTGATATGGGCGGCGGGGACCGCGTCAGTGAAGAACTCGCCAACGAGGTACCTCTAGGCGACTTCCTTAAAGGAAACGGATTCACCCCGACGTTCATGTATTTTACCGGGCCGGAACGGGATGACTTTGATCATGCTTACCGCATCTGGTCATCCTCGGCATTTCGTAGCGTAGATTCCATTCTTGTCATGAATGAAGGGCTAAGCCGAACCCACAGCAAGCAGGCCGACCCTTTCAAGTGGGTGAGAAGCGATGAGCGCTACCGGGAAATGCGTCAGGCGGGCGTCCTTCCGATAAAGATGCCTGCTCTGACCTGCATGAAATATCTGGAAGAAGGCGGTCTGACGATTTTCGATGCCGTCGCGGGCAAGCCTACAAGTAACGGAACACCGCTCAACCCGTTGTGGAAGTTTATGTCCGAGCGGTGGCTGGAAGAATTCACAACTACGCTTGAGACCAGCGGAGCCACCAAATGGCTTCCCTGAGCAACAGTAACGGCAATCCGTTCCAGCAGGCGCGCGAGCGCCTGCTGATACGCCTTCATGATGCGGGCATAACGCCTGACAGCCCCCTGGGCGTGCTGTTGCTGGAATATCTTTCGATGATCCAGACCGGGGCCGCCGACACATCGACCGCGTCACAGAGCGCTTGTGACAGCCTTCGTTCGGCCGTGACGCTACTCGAAGCGTTCCGGCCCGAAATGGATAAGGCGCTAGCTGCCGTTACCCAGATGGAACAGGTTGGCAGGGGCCGTATCGAAAGGCAGGAACTGTTTCTGGAGCGCGAGAAACAGAACCTTGTCGGGACAATGGTCAACACAGTTACAAAAGACCTGCGGACACAGGTATACCACAGGATACGCGAGCAGCTCCCAACGCAGGAGGTGAAGTTTTACCGTGAAGCACGATGGCACGCCTATACGCGGCTTGTCATGGGCGGGGTCATTCTGGTGGTTCTCGGCTCGGCCCTGACGATGGCTGCGACGTGGCCACAGTTCAGGCG
>Ga0157365_10001006_pt1 | contig 11813 bp, 10 predicted proteins | sample AttsexASBM3_FD_111478 | JGI IMG/M metagenome (GOLD analysis project Ga0157365, IMG submission 111478) | Fungus gardens microbial communities from leaf cutter ant in Ribeirão Preto, State of São Paulo, Brazil - Atta sexdens ASBM3 | ecosystem: Host-associated > Fungi > Mycelium > Unclassified ... | reverse complement strand
GGGAAAGCGATGTCAGGGGATTGTCGGAGTTTATGTAGACAGCAGGCGGCACGCGCTCTGCGTTGTCCGGGCCTGACCCCGCATATCCGATATGGAAGACAGTAGGCTTGTGTCCGGTGATCGTCTTGAATGCCTCACGCTCCTCGGGCCATGCGACGCGCCCGAGTGCTGCGACATCTGCAGTCCCCCCTGCGAGCGCATTAAGGGCGACCGAGGAACCGCGCAGGTCGGCATGAAGGTGTTGTTCGGGTGCCTTTTCTGACAGGATTTTGTCCAGACGCATCATGAGGGATTTCATCTGGTCGCTCCCGATCACGGTCAGGTCCGACGTTGTCTTGACAGCAGTGGTGGGGGCCTGAGCCCGCGAGGCATACACGGGCACGCTGGAAGCAAGGCCCGCGCAGAGCGCCGCACGACAGACACGTGTCATGTGTCGAAAATTTACCATGTCAGTCGATTTTCTTTCGTTCGGAGTCGATCTCTGCCTTGGTGAGGGGCAGGTAGCCGCTGTTGGACGCTGCTACGGCGGATTGACCCTGTGGCGACAGGATGAAACGCAGAAAAGAGCAGACCTTGGCGCGGCTTTCCGGGTCGGGGGCCTCTCGCGCATAAAGATAGACATAGCGGCTGAGCGGGTACGTTCCGGCGCGGATTTCGTCTGCCGTACCCAGCGCAGGGGCGGCAGATCCGACTTGCACGGCGACTTCCTTCAGCCCCTCGGGTGGTGGGCCGAGGGCGGCGATGGCAATGCCGTAGGGGTCGCTTTGCAGTCGTTTCAGGATTGTTTCGGAGTTATCGAGAGTTGTCGTGCCAGCGGCCAATGGTCGCCGATCAAACAGTGTTTGAACCGACGCGCCAAAACCCGTGTATTCCGGAGTGCTGTAAATATGTATGGGCTCGTCGCGCCACATCTTGTCATGCGCGGCCGCCGCATTCACCTGGCCCCAGGTTCGGAGATCCCCGTCCGGTGCACCGGCCGTGACGATCTGGCCCAATTGCTTCAGTGTAATGGTTTGAACCGGATTGTCTTTTGAGACGTAAACGGCAAGCGACCACGCGACGTTCTTTGCGCCTGCTGCCGGGGTATGTGCCAGACGAAGTTCGAGGGGAGCGCCTTGCGTGGCCTTTTTGTAAGCGATCAGTTCGTTTGCAGTGATCCGCCGCCCCATCATCCCAAAATCGACGCGCCCGAAATCGAGCAATGCTGGTGTCGCTGTCGTCCCAAGTGATGCACCGGATATTTTGGCGCCCGGTTCTGCGCGCCCGAACGCTTCGCGCAGGCTCTGATCGAGTTTGTCAGTGCTTCCGGAGCCATTGGCCCGAAGGGTAAACGCCCGATCGGTCGGGATCGCGACGGACCGACAAAACGGTTCCGCGTGAAGTGGGGAGGTGACGCCGAGGATGACAGCGCCGAACAGAAGTCTCTTCACAGGCTTTCATTCCGATCTAACGATCAATTGAAATTGAGAGTTAATCGCAATAAGTGCGTAGGGGCGCGCCGTCAAGGGGGATTATCAAATTGAAATATCAATGCAGGGCCACGATGACCAAAAAACACTGTGGATTTTCACGGTCACGACAGCAGAGGCATGTCTGTCGGCCCCCCGTTCAAAGCATAGGGGGCGATCTGGGCCGTTTTGATTGACGATGCGAAGTGTTCGGGTTTCCGGGTATGTCCGATTAAGACCGTTGGCTTGCCCGCAGCGATTTGACATCAGTGCGTCGTCACTCTCAAGGGCGACTTTTCGTGTCCGCCAAGCAGAGGCAAGTGCCCCGCAGAAGTGCAGTCGCTATTTTGCTGTTTCAAAGCGGCAACGAAATCGTATTAAAGAGTGACTGTCGTCGCCACGATGCGTCGGATGGCACATGCTGCATCCGGTTTGGGGGCGTCGTCACGGCAGCATGAATGCTATTTTGTTTTAAGAGGCTCTTGACCTGATGTCATCTTACGAAATCTCACCATTGGGACCCAAGAACAGCCTTTCAGACGACGCGTTTGAAACCGTCAGGCAATGGGTCATTTCCGGTGAACTGGCGGCGGATTCGATCCTGAACGAACGCTCCCTTGCCGTACGTCTGGGTCTGTCGCGCACCCCGGTGCGCGAAGCAGTGGGACGGCTGGTTGGAGAGGGGCTGCTGCGCCGCAGCGGCCGAGCGGTCATCGTGAATGCTGTGCGTACTGAAGATGTGTTCGAGATATTGTCGCTGCGCCGTCTGCTGGAGGGGGAGGCTGTGCGACTGGCGATGAACAGGATCAGCAAGTCAACGCTGCTGAGTCTGAAGAGCAATGAACTGGATCTGCTGACGCTCGATAACGTCACTCCGGCCGATCACTGGCGGGTGGAGGATGCATTTCACAACACGATTGTCGAGGCCAGCGGCAACCAGCGGCTGGCCCGGATTGTGGCTGAACTGCGGGAGCGGACGCGGCTGTACGGATTCGGCCGGATACCCGAGCGTCTGGAGCCCGGTCGTCGCGAGCATATCGGGATTCTGGACGCAATGCTGGCCGGGGACACAGATATGGCGAGTTCGCGCATGCAGGATCATTTGCAGAGCGTTGCAGATGCGATCATGGACTCTCTGTCATCGCGACATGTGCAGGCACACGCTGCGAGCCTTGCCCGGGCGAGATAACGGTCTCCCTAAAAGACGGATCATTATCCCGTCGGTATACCACTTGCGTTCCGATGGGACTTATTCTACCTTCGCAATTAAATATGAGACGAGAAGGTTGAGTATGGCCGCCGACGAGCAGACGCGGGACGGGTTCAAATTGCCGTCCCTGGGACCGACCGCATCAGAGCACTACGCGCCTATCGACGCTGACGTTCGGCAGAAACTCCTGTCCGTGGCAGTGCCGACAATCTCGGCTGTACTGTTCCAACTGGGTTTACGGAGCCGCTATTTCCGGGGGCTGCGGCCGCTGGATACCGCGAAAGGGCGCTTTTGCGGGGCGGCATGGACGCTGCGCGCGATCTCCGTGCGTGAAGATCTGCGCGATGGGATCAGTGCCCGTACGGTTCCGAGCCTGAATCGCATGGCCCTGGATGCTGCTCCAGCAGGGTGTGTGATTGCACTCGGATCCGGCGGGAATCCCGATATTTCGTTCATGGGTGACATCATGACCACGGCGCTTCTGGCGCGGGGCGTCGTCGGAGCAGTGCTTGACACTGGCGTATCCGATGCGTCCCTTGTGTCAGAGATGGCTCTGCCGGTGATCTGTGCAGGGCGTGACGCGATTTCATCGTTCTCGAAAATCATGGTGATCGGCTGTAACGAGGCCGTCGATATTCAGGGCGTTGCCGTTTTTCCGGGTGATATCATCGTTGGGGACACGGATGGAGCGGTCTGTATTCCGCGCCACATGGCAGATGACGTCGCACAGCGATGCATCGACCAGGAGCGCCTCGAGAGCTTCGTGATTGAAAAAGTCCGTGCGGGTGCGCCAATCGATGAAGCTTATCCCCCCAACAAGGCTGTTCTCGCCGAGTATCGGGCGTGGTGTGACGCTCAGGGCGATAAAGCGTGACGGGTAGGGTTCTTGTCACGGGGGCGACCGGGTTTGTCGGGCGCAACGTTATCCTCTCCCTGCTTCGACGCGGTAAAACCGTTGTTGGCTTTTCGGCCGATGCCGTAGCGGGATTTTCGCCTCCAGCCTTGGTTTGTGAGGCGGGTGACTTTGTGGAAGTTACCGGTGACGTCCGCGACAGGGATCGCCTTGTTGAAATATTGCGTTCCTATAACGTGGATCAGGTCATTCATCTGGCGGCAATCACCCCGAGCGGCAGCGATGAGGTGAGGCTGGCGCAGGCCGCCATGGATATCAATGTCGGGGGCACTGCGGCTGTTACGCAGGCAGTTATTGAGTGCGGCATCCGGCAATTTGTTCTGGCCAGTTCCGTGGCAGTTTACGGCGGCGGGCACCCGGACGGGTCGTGGCTTGATGAAGAAATGCCGCATGCTCCGGCCACACTTTATGCGATCAGCAAGGATGCTGCGGAGAAAGTGGTGCAGCGTCTTGGGTCTCAGGCGGGTCTCGATTGGAAAATCGGTCGTCTGGGTCGGGTGTTTGGTCCGTTTGAGTATGAGACGGGCGTGCGGGCCACGATGAGCCAGATCTTTATTGCGACTGAGGCTGCGAAAGCTGGTCGGAAAGTGAAATTTAGCCGCCCGTGTCTCAAGACGTGGCACTACGCACCGGATGCGGCAGAGGCGCTTGTCATGTTGCTCGACGTCAGAAATCCGGCCTCGCGTATCTATAATCTCGGCAGTCCGCACGTCTGGTCGCTTGCCGAATGGTGTTCGCATCTGAAAAGTATCTATCCAGACTTTGAGTATGAGATTACCGCGAGTGATCCTGTTGACGACGAGATTCTGATCGACCTTAACGGGACGACCGATGGCGGTAATTTGTCGTCTGATCGCTTTGTCCGTGAAATCGGTTCAATGCCGACACGCACACTTGCCGCAGCGTTCGAAGACTATGTGGTTCAGCCGCCGACAGACAGGGCAGAAGGCGTTCACAGATGAATACTGGGTTGGAACAGCTTGAGGCTATTGTCGCACGCGATCTGAAAATGATTGCGTATCCGGAGAGCGCGTGGGTGCCGGCCCGGTCTCACGATGGGCAGGACGTTCTGGATGTGCTCGTGGTCGGTGCGGGGCAGGGCGGGATTGCCGTTGCCGCGCACCTGCGCAAGGAGCGGATCGAGCGTATTCTGGTCGTCGATCATGCGCCGCGCGGTGCCGAGGGCCCGTGGCTGTCATATGCACGGATGCACACGCTGCGGACTGCAAAATTTGTGACCGGCCCGGATATGGGCATTCCGAGCCTGACGTTTCAGGCGTGGTATGAAGCGATCAACGGCGAAGGCTCTTTCACAGGCCTGTTCAAGATCGCCAAGGAAGACTGGAGTGCGTATCTTCTCTGGTTGCGCGATGTTCTGGATTTGCCGGTCAAAAACTCGACGACGTTGAAAAAGATCGAGCCAGTCGAAGACTCCGGCGTGCTTCAGATCGAGCTTCAGACGCCCGAGGGGCTGCAGACGATTTACACGCGCAAGCTGGTTCTCGCACACGGAATCGAGGCGAGCGGCCGGTGGTGGATGCCGCCTGAAATCGCGGCACTGCCCGGTGACCGCCGCGCCCACACGGCACATGATATCGACTTTGAGAGCTTGCGCGGGCAGCGCGTCGCCGTGATCGGCGCTGGGGCATCAGCGTTCGATAATGCTGCGGTTGCGCTGGAACACGGTGCGAAATCGGTGACGCTGCTGTGCCGTCGACCGGAGTTGCAGCGGGTTCAGCCATACAAGGTCATCGCGACCCCGGGGTTTCTGGGGCATTTCGGCGACCAGAGTGACGAGCGCCGGTGGCGGGTCATGCAGCATCTGCTGTCCGTGCGCGAGGCGCTTACGCTGGAAACATGGACGCGGGTGACGATTCACGATGCATTTTCCCTGATGACGGGTGCACCTGTCCTGAGCGCAAAAATGATCGGGAATGAGGTTGCGCTGGAGACGCCGGCCGGTACCGTGGCGGTCGATTTCGTGATCTGTGGCACGGGGCTGGATATGGCGCTTGACTCCCGACCGGAACTTGAGGCGGTGGCACGTCATGCGGCGGTCTGGGGCGACCGTTATCAACCTGAAGTGCCAGATGCCAGAATGGGGCGGTTTCCTTACGTCGACGGCGGGTTCGCTTTCGTCGAAAAAACCCCGGGGACGGCGCCGTGGCTAAGCCGCGTTCATTGCTTCAATTTCGGTGCGACGCTCAGCATGGGGCCGTCGGGATCATCGATAAGCGGCATGAAGTATGCGGTTCCGAGGTTGGTGCGAGCGATCATGTCGGATCTGTTCACCGAAGATTTCGATGAGCATCTGAATACGATCGAGGGATATGCGCTGCCGGAATTTCCGCTTACTTTTGCGCGCGATAGTGAAAAGACTGGGGTGTAGGGCGATGGATCTTGGTCTGAGTGGCAAATGCGCGCTTGTTCTTGGGGCAAGCCGCGGTCTTGGCAAAGCGACAGCACTTTCGTTGCTGGCAGAGGGCGCAACGGTCATTGCAGCAGCCAGGAATGTTGGAGCAATCGAGGGGTGGAAAACAGATCTGCCTGCCGAGCAGGCGCAACGTCTGATTTCGTGCGCGCTGGATTTGTCCGATATCGTCAGTGTCGAGGCATTGCTGATATCTCTGGCCACGTATCCGCCGATCGATATTCTGGTCAATAATGGTGGTGGTCCGCCTCAGTCAAAAGCGGCAGATGTCGAATTGGCGACCTGGAAATTTCATTTCGACGCAATGGCGGCTCATCTGTTTTATCTTGCCGGGCGTATCCTGCCAGGGATGTGCGCGCGTGGATGGGGCAGGATCGTGACCATCGCGTCCAGTGGTGTGGAACAGCCCATTCCCAATCTGGCAATTTCCAACGCAATACGTGCGTCGGTTGCTGGGTGGTCGAAGACGCTGGCGTCGGAAGTGGCCGATAAAGGCGTGACGGTTAATATGGTGCTGCCGGGTCGTATTCATACCGATCGCGTTGACGCACTCGATCAGGCTGCTGCGACACGCAGCAATCAGTCTCAGGACCAGATCGCGCGGGAGTCGCAGAAAGCCATCCCCGCCGGTCGTTATGGAACGCCCGAGGAATTCGCGGCGGTCGTAACCTTTCTGGTGAGTGAGAAAGCGTCGTACATGACCGGAACGCAGGTTCGCGTCGACGGCGGCCTTATTCGGAGTATCGGATAATGAACCTTCGCATTTCGCGCCGCGCGGCCGTCTTGGGGGCTATCGCTCTGACTGCGACGCCGTCTCTGACGTTTGCGGCTGACAGTTCGCTGGCAGACATCAAGGCGCGTGGGGTTATCCGCATCGGAACGTCCGGCAGCGCGCCGCCCTATACGGGGATTGATTTCACCAATCAGCTTGCGGGCTACGACATTGCCTGGGGCAAGCTGATTGCCGAAGGGCTCGGTGTGCGTGTTGAGTGGGTCAAGATCGACTTTCGCGGTCTGATGATGGCATTGCAAAGCGGGCAGGTCGATGCCCTGATGTCTGGTATTCGTATCACGCCCGAACGGGAAAAGGTTTTTGCGTTTTCGAGACCCTATTCCTACGAGGCGACGGTTGCTGTTGCTCCGACGGTGCATCCGGGACTGACCCAGTTTTCCGATATTGCCGGCCACCGGGTGGACGTCGTTGCCGGCTCGTTTCAGGAGCAGATTGCCCGCTCCACCAAAGGTGTAACCACCATATCTGCCCTTCCGGGCGCGAGCGATGTATTCATGTCCCTGCGAACCGGGCATGCGGACGTTGCGGTGCTGGGCATGAGTGCGATCGCGCATTACCTGCATGTCGGTAACACCGATATGGTCGTCATCGGACAGGGCGCCGCGCCCACGCCGCAGGGTGTTGTCATGAGGCATGACTCGCTCGCCCTCAAGGCTGCGATCGACCAGGTCATTGACGCAAAGTTCGCCGATGGCACCTACCACAAGCTTTATCTGCAGTATTTTCAGCAGGAACCTCCGGCCGTAAACGTGGATGTCCACAAGGGCTGATACCTGCTGACGTTATTTGATAAAAAGGATACTTCCGAGTGACGATGACCCGACGCGAATGGATCACCCGCCTTGGCATGGTGGGTGGGATCGGACTGGTACAGGCAGCCCTGCAAGGTCTGGAGATTTCGCCTGCGAATGCCGAGACGCCCAAACCAAACCTTGCGCCCCATCAAGGTTCAGGCAAGTCCGTGGTTATCCTTGGTGCAGGTCTTGCTGGTATGTCGGCAGCTTACGAACTGCGGAAGGCTGGCTACCACTGCACGATTCTGGAGGCGCGCGGGCGTGTTGGCGGAAAAAACTGGACCATTCGCGGCGGTGACAAGGTTGAATTTACCGATGGTACCGTTCAGACCTGCAAGTTTGATGAGGGGCAGTATTTCAACGCCGGTGCAGGACGTATTCCAAGCCATCACTCGGCGCTGATCGGATATTGCCGGAAGTTCGGTGTCAAACTCGAAACCGAGGTCAACTCCAACCATAATGCGAGTTTCCAGAACGATGCGGTGAATGGTGGAAAGCCGATTTCCCTGCGCCGCGCCTATAACGATCTGCGCGGCCATGTGTCCGAGTTGTTGGCGAAGTCGATCAACCAGCATCTTCTCGACCAGCAGATGACGCCCGTCGATCGGGAGCGCATGATCGCGTTTCTCACGGCTTATGGTGATCTATCCTCGGATCTGACCTACAAGGGATCGGCCAGATCGGGTTTCACGTCGTTGCCAGGTGCGGCGAGCGATGAGGGCGTGATCGTACCGCCTGTTTCCATGGAGACGATGCTGGACCTCGATATGTGGCACAGCGTCATGTTTGACGAATTGTTCGTGATGCAATCGACCATGTTGCAGCCTGTCGGTGGTATGGACCAGATTGCTCATGCCTTCGCGCGTGAACTGGGCGATGTCGTCGTGCTCGACAAGGCTGTTACGAAGATTTCTCGCCGTGGAGAGGGTGTGAGGATCACGACGAAGGACAACAAGACTGGAGCAAGCACGATTGTCGATGCGGATTTTTGTCTTTCAACGATTCCACTTGCTGTTCTGTCTTCGATTCCAGCGGACTTCTCGCCCGATGTTAAGCGCGCCATCGCTGCGCCCGGCAGCCACATGCGCCAGAAAATCGCTTTTCAGGGGCCGCGTTTCTGGGAAACCGACTTCAATGTATTTGGTGGTATCACCTACCTGAAGTCGCCCGACGCAGTGATCTGGCATCCAAGCAACGATTTCCTGAGCCCCAAGGGTGTGCTCGTTCTTTATGGTGCCGAGAAAGAACTCAGCCCTCTCCCGCTTGTGCAGCAGCCTGCGGTTGCCCACAAGGCGTTTTCACGCATTTATGGCGATCACGCTGCTTCATTGACCGATCCGGTTTCGGTGACGTGGGGCAAGATCCCGTATAGCCTGGGCACCGGGGCGGTTTTTGAAGAAAATACGCAGTGGGCATATGACCGGCTGAACAAGGGCGACGGCCCGTTCTTCTTTGCCGCCGACTATCTCAGTCACATCAACGGCTGGCAGGAAGGGGCAATTCGCTCAGCCTATCACGCGATCAGCTTGATGACTGTCGGCTCTGCGGCACAGGCAGGATAAATCACGCATGAACTGGGCGCTTCTCTGGAATTACCTACCATATTTGCTGCAGGCGAGTGGCATCACGCTGTTTGTATCGTTCATGGCGATCGCGGGTGGGACTATCATTGGCCTATGGCTTGCCATCATGCGGGTAAGTTCCTGGCGCCTTTTGCGTATTTTGGTGGCTGGCTACGCTTGGCTCATTCGTGGCACGCCGCTGCTGTTGCAGATTATCATCGTGTATTACTGGATGCCGTCATTCGGCGTTCGGCTGCCGGCACTTGCGGCAGGGTCTCTGGTTCTGGCGATTAATACATCGGCCTATTACATCGAGATATTCCGTGGAGCGATCGAGACCATTTCGGTGGGACAGACTGAGGCGGCGCTCGCCTGCGGCATGACGCCAATGCAGACGATGCGTCGCATCGTTCTGCCGCAGGCAGCCCGGGCGGCGCTGCCTGCCTACATCGGTCAGTCGATCAGCACGATCAAAAGTTCCTCGTTGGTTTCCGTGATTTCGGTGCAGGATCTGATGTTCACAAGCCAGTCGATCTATAGCTCGACTTACAAGATCGCCGAGACGATTGGCGTTGCTGGCCTGCTGTATCTTCTCATGACTTCCTTTCTCCAGATTCTGCAGATCTGGGCCGAGCGCCGCATCTTCGGAAAAACGCGCGTGGAGGCACGGCCATGAAGCCCCTGATCTCCCTGAATAACGTCGGCAAGTTTCTGGGTGGTCGAGAAATCCTGCGCGGCATATCGCTTGATGTGCATCAAGGTGACATCATCGGAATTATTGGTCCGTCGGGTGCGGGTAAAAGTACGCTTCTCAGAATCGTCAATCAGCTTGCGCGTCATGACACGGGAGACGTGGTTATTGACGGTCTGTCTGTTACGCGAAATCTGCCGGACAGGAAGCTGTCCGATTTGCGTTCGCGTGTTGGCATGGTCTTTCAGGGCTTTCACCTGTGGCCACATATGACAGCGCTTCAGAATGTTATCGAGGCACCGGTCCAGACGAAACGTCTGGCACGGGACAAAGCCATAGAGGAAGGGATGGAATTCCTCGATCAGGTTGGCCTGAAGGATCGTGCTCATCATTATCCCTCGCAATTGTCAGGCGGGCAGCAGCAACGCGTGGCGATTGCCAGAGCGTTGGCTATGAGGCCGGTGTCGATCCTGTTTGACGAACCGACGTCTGCGCTTGACCCGCGTTTGGCCAAAGAGGTTTTGGCAACCATGACGGGGCTGGCGGCCAAGAAGGTGACCATGATGGTCGTCACGCACGAAATGAGTTTCGCGCGTCGCGTCGCAAATCGGGTGATCTATATGCGGGCGGGAGAGATCGTGCAGGATCGTCCCACGCAGGATTTCTTCGACGATCAACATGATCCGGAAATCCGGGAGTTCCTGCTGCACGACTGATTACGCGGTAAGGCTTTTCAATCTCGCGCGGCGTTGAGTGCCTGCGGAGCAGGGTTTCAGGGTGCGGGACGAGATGCTGCCTATTGAGGCGGACGTCTCGTCCCGTTTCTCGCATTATTCCCCAAAAATCTCTCGCTACGATGCACGATGTCGTGGGTATAGGTGGGGCCAACCAAAGTTCGGTGCGCAGGATTATTGCATACGTGCAACAGTTTCGGGAATTGCGATGTGCGCTTGTGGTATACCGCTTGCATTCAAATTGGATATCCCACTAGGGTATGTTGCACATTCGATCCGGACATAAGGATTTTCTGCCTCTTAGATGCTCTGCCCAGAGCTTGTCCGGATTTGAATAAATGGCGTCGTGAGGTGCCATTCGTAAAAATATTGAAACCAGGATGATAGGAAGGGACGAAGTTGCGAACCTGATCCTGGATTTTCCAGAATTTCGCTTTGTTCTTGTATCGTCCATTCTGTTTTCCATTTCACGTTATCGACACGGAATTGTAATGACATGACACTGAGGTCCTCTCTTCTGGCGGCAACATTCGGCGTCTTTGCCTTTTCGGTGGCAGGTCCGGGCGCTTACGCGCAAACAACTACACCGCAGAAGGTCAAGCACTCCAGTAAGGTAGCTGCCAAGCGCACGGTTGTTGCACAAACGCCAGCAACGTCGACCAACCCTGTCGTGTCGGCCATGCCTGCTACTGCCCGATTGCCAGTGGCCGCAAAGCCCGCGCGCTACGTTGCGCCCGACGGGGCGGGTGAGGCCGTGATCGTAACTGGAACGCATGCGACAAATCGTAAGGCTCGCGACAGTTCCAGTCCGATCACCGTGATTTCAGCAGCGACGCTGGCACGTTCGGGTCAGATGAATATCTCCGATGCGCTGACGCGGGTCTATCCGTCGATCAATATTCAGACGCGCGGTAGCGACACGGGTTCGTTGACGGCTTCGATCCGGATGCGAGGGCTCAGCCCGAACGACGTGCTGGTTCTGGTCGACGGCAAGCGGCGTCATGTGACAGGCAACGTCATTCAGGATTCCGGACCGCAGTTTGGCGCCACCCCGGTCGATCTGAACATGATCCCGGCCAATGCGATCGACCATATCGAAGTGCTGGAAGATGGCGCGGCTGCCATGTATGGCTCCGACGCCATCGCGGGTGTGGTCAACATCATCACCAAGAAGCAGGATCACGGCCTGAACATGAGCGCCCAGACCGGCGCGAATGCCTATTCCGGCACGGGCTGG
>Ga0157365_10001004_pt1 | contig 11831 bp, 10 predicted proteins | sample AttsexASBM3_FD_111478 | JGI IMG/M metagenome (GOLD analysis project Ga0157365, IMG submission 111478) | Fungus gardens microbial communities from leaf cutter ant in Ribeirão Preto, State of São Paulo, Brazil - Atta sexdens ASBM3 | ecosystem: Host-associated > Fungi > Mycelium > Unclassified ... | reverse complement strand
CGCGGGTTATCGCCCATAATGGTGGTGCCCATAATGTGGTATTGATTACGCCAGCCGGTCGGCGCTTCGACCATCTCACCGTTGAACGCCATCAGAAAATTGGCGAAATCGCGATAGGCCTGCGGCCGCATGCCGCGCACATAGCTGTCGAGCTGATAATTTACCTGCAGCGTCGGCAGGCCCGCGCCGTCGCGCCGCGTGGGATGCGGGACCACCCGGTTCGTCGGGCTGGGCAGGGTTTCGCTCATGGTGCTGATGTTCATGATGCGTGAGGCGCGGTCGCGTATCGCCGCCTCCAGCTCGCGTCCCATCAGGCCCTGCTTCAGCAGGGAGGGCGTGACGTCGATATTCGGCACCAGGTTGCGCAGCGAGTAGCGGATGGCGGAGTGCTGCGCGCGACTCGGCTCATCGCGCCGCGTGACGATGCTGCCATGTTGCACCGAGCCGCGGCCCGTCCACAGCGGTTCGTCAGCCAGAAACGTCATGCTCAGGCCGGTGTGATCCATCAGGTTGCGGCCGACCTGATCGGAGCTGTTCGCCACCCCAGACATCAGCAGCAGCTTGGGGGTTTCCAGCCCGTGCGCGGCCACCACGAACGCCCTGGCGCTCAGGCGCACGTCGCTGCCGTCAGGTTTGCGGTAGTGCACCGCGACGATCCGGTTGCCGGCGCCTTTCTCCAGCTTCCAGGCGACCGACTCGGTGCGCAGGTCGACGCCCAGCGCCACCGCTTTATCCACGTGCATATCCCCGGAGTACATCGCTCCAATAGGGCAAACCGGCTCGCAGTTATTGTTGCCGGCGCAGGCGGGGCGACCGTCATAGGGACGCGACACGCGCGCGTGCGGCTCATGGATCACCTGATAGCCGAGCGGGCCGAGTTTCGCCTGCATACGCTGCACCATGTAGGGCTTCGCTTCCGGCGGCAGAGGATAGGGCGCGGAGCGCGGCGGCCAGGCGTCGCGTCCCTGACCGCTCTGATCCTCCTCTGCCGTGCCGACCACGCCCGCTTCGCGCTCCGCGCGCAGGTACCAGGGCTCCAGATCGTCGTAGGCGATGGGCCAGTCGCGGCCGACGCCGTAAACGCTTTTCAGCTTGAAGTCGTTGGGCAACAGCCGCCAGCAGGCGGACGCCCAGTGGCGGGTGCTGCCGCCCGCCACTTTCAGGAAGCTGGTGACATAGTGAAAATCGTCGTCGCCCTGCGCCTCGATATAGCCTTCGCTGTAGCTGTTGGGCGCCCAGGGCAGGTTAGGGTAGGGGGCGCACCAGTTGCGCTTGCTGGCGCTGTTGCGATAGATGTCGACCACTTTCCAGCGAGGGATATAGGGGCCCGCTTCCAGCATAATCACCGACTTGCCCGCTTTCGCCAGCTGATATGCCGCGTTAGCGCCCAGCGCGCCGGAGCCGATAATCACCACGTCGGCGTCAAACTGGCTCATGCGTCACCGCCTTCGCCGCGCGTCAGGCGCTGCGCGTCCTGCCAGGTCCTGGCGCGACCTTCGACCATCGCCAGCCACGCGGGCTGCGGCTCGGGAATATGCGACGCCGCGCGCGGCGACGCTTTGCCCCAGGCATGAATATTGGCCGGCATCGGCGGCGCCGTGACGCCTTCCGGCACCGCCTGCCAGTAGTCGCTGCCCCGCTGCGAATAAGAGGGGCGCGGCGTGACGTCGGCGGTGGGTTCATACATCAGCGCAGAGAGAAAGCTGACGAAGTGCGCATCGTCCGTGGCGCGCGTGGTGGCCGGATTGCCGGTATAGCCGAGATACCAGGGAGTGATAACGGCGAGCGCGGTTTCCACATCCTCGTCGGAAAGTGCCGCCAGCCGTGCCTCGAGAGTGAGGTCGCCGCTGCGCCCCAGCCGTTGCGCCAGCCGGGTCAGCCGTGAGGAAAAATGCGGGTTCTGGGCGGCGAGCAGCGCATAGAGCCGCTGGCTGATGGCCGCATCCAGCTGCTGTCGTCCGGTTAACATCTGACTGACCACGTGAAACGTCTCGGCCGGTTCATCGGCAAACAGGGCCGATGCGCCGGTAGCGGGCACGCTTATGATGATGCCTGATGCAAGCATCATGCGCAGAAAGGTACGCCTGTTCATATTGGCTCCGGGTAGGGCAGGTAAAAGAAAATAACGACTTTTTATTTAAATTGAGACGCGCTTATTGTTTTTGAAAAAAGATTTAAGCCAGTTATCGACGCTCCAGTCGCCGGCGCCGTGAATAAGCAGCATTAAAAACCCTGCGCAGCAGGAGATATTTTTTAGCCAGACCATCAGGTGCGCATGTGAATATTCAGGATAAAATAACAGGGCGGAAGTAACAGAAAAGATAGCCAGAAATGCACTGATAAAACGCGTTAAAAATCCGATAGTTATACAGATGCTTCCAGCAATTTCCAGCAGGATAACCCAGGGTAAAAAATAAGCCGATACGCCATACTCGCGCATGAAAATTAAATTCTCTTCATAGCCCGTTATTTTATCGAGGCCGGAGGTGAAAAAAAGTCCGACCGCAAACAGGCGCGATAATGCCCAGATGCTGTTTTTTACTTTTCGCATTTTTATTTATTAGGGGTAAGTGTTCTTATTTTTAAAATAGGCTTTGTCCAGAAAGTTTTTTTTGACATTTTGTGCGGTGAGTAATTTCACCGCGTCAGAAATACGCCTTACCACTGCCAGCGTTTTTCAGCCAGATCTACCAGCAGACGCGCGGCTGGGGAGAGCTCGCTGAGCGAACGATATTGCCAGCCGAAGGTGCGCGGCATCATTACCAGCGGCAGCGGAATTTCCACCAGCGCATGCTGCGTCATATCCTCCTGCAGCAGCCGCCGCGAGAGAAAACTCAGCAGGTGGGTCTGGGCCAGCACCTGACGCAGCGGCGACAGCGTATTGCTTTCCATCTGCACGCGCGGCGGAGCGTAGCCGCCGCTGCGCAGACGCTGCTCCAGCCACTGGCGCGTGGCGACCTGCGGCGACGGCAGCAGCCACTGAAAGCGGTCCAGTTGCTCAGGCGTGGGGTGCACGCCCGCCAGCGGATGAAAACTGCTCGCCGCGACCACCACCGGATCTTCCGTCAGCGGCCGGGTGACGAACTCATGATTGTCGTCAGGCAAAAAGCCGAGGATCAAATCCAGCTTGTTTTCCCGCAGCCGCGACTGCAGCAGATCGTTCAGGCCGACCTGCACCTCCAGCACCACCGAAGGGGCGTGCTGCAGCAGCTCGCGCGTCAGATGGGGCAGCATGAATTCCGCCGCGGTCGCGGCTACGCCGAGGCGGATCACGCCCGCCGCGCCCGATCCCAGCGCCTTGAGATCCTGCTGTGTGACCTGCATCAGGTGCAGCACTTTTTGAGCACGTTCACAAAGTAGCAACCCCGCTTCCGTCAGTTTGATACCGCGCCCGATCTTCAAAATCAGCCGCGTCGCGCACGATTTTTCCAGGCGCTGGATGCATTTGGTCAGCGCGGGCTGGGTGATACCAAGGGCTTGCGCGGCTTTGCCCAGATGCGCCGTTTCGCGCACCACCAGCAGGTAAGTCAGATCCTTCAGCTCCATTCATTCCTCTCAGGAATCGATTAATAAAATAAGCGGAATACTATTTATCGTTTCATCCTGCCAGGCTAGATGAAAATTAACAAGGGAGTAACACATGAGCTGGACCATTCTGATGACCGCGCCTGTTCTGGGCGCCGGAGGCGAACGCGCACTGGCGGAAGCGGGGTGCGAGGTGCACTACCTGCGCGACAGCCAGGATGCGGCCGAGGTCGAGGCGCTGATGGCGCGCATCCCGTTCGACGCGGTGATTTCGCGCACCGTTACCCTCAGCCGCACGGCGATTGCCGCCTGTCCGACGCTGAAGGTGATCTGCAAGCATGGCGTCGGCGTGACCAATATCGACGTGGAGGCGGCGACCTCCTTCGGCATTCCGGTGTTCACCACGCCCGGCACCAACGCGCAGTCCGTGGCGGAGCTAACGCTGGGCCTGATGCTCAGCGCGGCGCGGCGCATCAGCTGGCTTGAGCAGGAGATCGCGCAGGGTCGCTGGACGCGCAACGGCAGCAGCATGGAGCTGAGCGGAAAAACGCTGGGTCTGGTGGGCATGGGCGAGATTGGCCAGCGCGTGGCGCGCATCGCCCGGGCGATGGGCATGCGGGTGCGCTTTTACGATCCGGCGGCGCAGGTGCAGGACCTCTCGCCCGATGAGCAGGTTGAATCCCTCGACGCGCTGCTGGCGCAGAGTCAGGTGCTGAGCCTGCACTGCCCGGTCAACGCCGCCACGCGCCAGATGCTGAACAGCCGAACGCTGGCGCTGCTGCCGGCCGGCGCGCTGGTGATCAATACCTCGCGCGGCGAACTGATTGACGAAGCGGCGCTGGACGCGGCGTTGCGCAGCGGTCAGCTGTTTGCCGCCGGGCTCGATACCGTCGCCGTGGAGCCGCTGCCCGCCGATCACCCTTTCCGCAGCCTGACTAACCTGGTGATGACGCCGCATATCGGCGGCTCCACTCCGGAAGCGCTGGATAAGGTCGCCCTCTTCGCGGCGCGCCAGTGTCTCGACTTTCTCAAGGGTGCGGCGGTCGATCCGCGCACCTGTGTTAACCGCGCGGTACTTAAGGAGCATTCATGACCCCATCTGACACCTGGCCAGCCGGCTACTTTATCGGACAGCGCGATACGCTGCCTGATGCAGAGACTATCGACGCCTTTCGCCGCCTGCCGGTACCCAATATCGGCGACTGCATGGGCCGCTCCTGCGGCGCGCTGGGGCTGCAGGCCTGGCATAACGATCCGCAGCATGTACTGTGCGGCCCGGCGCTGACGGTGAAGGTGCGTCCCGGCGACAACCTGATGATCCACAAGGCGATTGAAATGGCGCAGCCAGGGGATGTGCTGGTGATCGACGGCGGCGGCGACCTGACCCAGGCGCTGATCGGCGGGCTGATGCGCACCTCCGCCATCGCCAAAAAAATCGCCGGCTTTGTGATCGATGGCGCCATTCGCGACGTCAATGAGTGGGCTGAAGGCGGCGTGGCGCTCTGGGCGCGCGGCAATACGCTGCGCGGTCCGAGCAAAGAGGGGCCAGGCCAAATCAATGTCACCATCCAGTGCGCGGGCCTGGTGGTGAATCCAGGCGATCTGATCGTGGCCGACGCCGACGGGGTGATCAGTATCCCGCAGTCGCAGCTGGCTGCGTTGCTGCCGCGCGTGCGCGAACATGAGCAGCGCGAAGCGCGCATCCGTGAAACCAACCGCAGCGGAACCGCCGATCCCGAGCGTTTCAACGCCGTGTTGCGCGCCAAAGGGTGCCCGCTGTAAAGGAGAGGAAAGATGAAAAAAGGCACCAGGATAATGTCGCTGCTGGCGGCAATGCTTGTGACCGGTCAGGCCGGCGCGCAGGATCGCCTGCCGGTGACGCTGCCGACTCAACAGGATAGCCGACTGCAGCAGGTCGAGACCTCGCCGCGCGTCTGGAATGGCGTCACCGTCAGTCCTGAAGGGCGTATTTTCGCGTCGCTGACGCAGTCGGAAGGGGCGGGCCCGCAGCTGGTCGAGGTGAAGAACGGCCAGCTTGAAGCCTGGCCCGATGAAGAGTGGAACCGCTGGGATGCGCAGCATCCGTCGCAGCATTTTCTGCACGTTAACGCGCTGCGCTTTGGCCCGGACGGCGACCTCTGGGTAATGGATGCCGGCAATAAAGGCATCGGAACCGGCGATAAGGCGGTGGAAGAGGGCGCTAAGCTGGTGCGCATTGATATTCACAGCCGCAAAGTGGTGGCGAGCTACCTGTTCAAGGCGCCGACGCTGAAAGCGGAAAGCTATCTCGACGATGTGCGCTTCAACGGTGATTTCGCCTATATCACCGATCCGGGCGCGGTGGGCCTGGTGGTGCTGAATCTGAAATCGGGTCAAAGCTGGCGCGTGCTGGATAACCATCCGCTCTCGATTGATCATCAGCCTATCTATGCAGATGGCAAAAAACTCTTTCTGCGCGACGGTCGGGAAAAGCGGGTCGGGCTGGATCAGCTGGAGGTGTCGCCAGACGGTAAATGGCTCTATTACCAGGCGATCCCTGGACCGATGGCGCGCATCGAAACGCGCTACTTGAATGACGCCTCGCTGTCGGGCGACGAAGTGGCGCGCCATGCGCAAAAATTTGTCGACACCTGGAGCACGGGCGGCACGGCGATAGACGCGGACGGCAATCTTTACGCCTCGGATATCAATACCCGCGCGATAAAGCGCATCACGCCGCAGGGCGAAGTCAGCACGGTGGTGCAGGATCCGCGTCTGGTCTGGATCGATGCGATGTGGATTTCGCAGGGCGCGCTGTGGATGCCTTCCGCGCAGATCAACCGCACGCCAGCGACCACCGGCGGAAAGCCCTCTACCGTCGAATACCCGGTGAAACTTTATCGACTCAATTTACCGCTGCAGCCTTCGCCGCGCGATCATCATTAATTAACCGGCCCGCACGCGCGGGCCCAATAATAAACAGTCGGCAAGAGAGAAATAAAATTTTTCTTATTAAGTTTCACGCCTGTTTATTATCACCCGACGTCATTTTAAATTTATAAAAAACATGAATCAGCGCACAGTGACGACCTTCTTACTGGTTGTTTAAGCTGCTGTTTTTATGAAATATAGTGACTTACTAATAATAATTGCTTTGGCTGTTTCCTTTTTAAATTCCGATACGTTTCCCGTTTGTCGCTGACAAACGCGCAATGTCCCTGCAACAGGATAAAACTATGCTGCTGATCGTCAGTCTGCTCATGATAGCGTTGTTTATTGGTTTATTAATGACCAAAAAACTCTCCGCGCTAACCGCTTTAATTATCGTGCCGACCTTTTTTGCGCTGGTGGCCGGCTTTGGCGCCGAAACGGGCGATATGGTGATAAAAGGCTTGCGCACCGTTGCGCCGACCGGCGTGATGCTGATTTTCGCCATGCTCTATTTTATGAGCGTGACGGATGCAGGCATGTTCGATCCGGTTATCCGCCGCATCGTCTCGGCGGTCGACGGCGATCCGGTAAAGATATTTACCGGCACCGTGCTGCTGGGGTTCCTGGTGGCGCTGGATGGCGACGGCGCGACGGTGTATATGATCGTGCTCGCCGCCTTTCTGCCGATTTATCAGCGCGCGGGATTGTCGACGCTGAAAGTCGCCTGCCTGCTGCTGCAGTGCACCGGGCTGGGCAATATGCTGCCCTGGGGCGGTCCGACGGCGCGCGCGGCCACCGCCGTTCATGCCGAAACCAGCACGCTGTTCGTTCCGCTATTACTGCCGCTGCTCGCCTGCGTCGTCTGGACGTTTATCATGGCGTGGATACTGGGACGTCATGAACGCAAACGTCTCGGCTGGCATCCTGATACGTCGGAAAAGCACGATATCGTATTAGAGGAGAAGCCCTGCGTCCCCTGGCGTTTCTGGACCAACTGGGCGCTTACCGTGGCGTTGATTACCCTGCTGGTGCTGGATATCGTGCCGATGGCCTACCTGTTTATGCTGGCGACGGCGATCGTGTTTCTGGTCAACTTTCCCCGTCTCAGTCAGCAGCAGGAGCAGCTGGCGCGGCATGCGCCCGCCATCCTCGCCGTTGCCAGCTTGATTTTCGCGGCGGCGGTGTTTACCGGCATTTTCGCCGGGACCGGCATGGCGAATGCGCTGGCGCAGGCGATTGTTAATATCATTCCCGCCGCGCTGGGGCCTTATCTGGCGGTGATCACCGCCCTGATCAGCGTGCCCGTGACCTGGCTGGTCTCCAACGACGTCTTCTATTTCGGCATGCTGCCCGTGCTGGTGCAGGCGGCGGGCCATTACGGTATCGCACCGGTGGAGATGGCGCGCGCCGCGCTGGTGGGACAGCCGGTGCATATTTTAAGCCCGCTGGTGGCCTCCACCTATCTGCTGGTGGGGATGCTGAAGCTCGATTACGCGCAGACGCAGCGCTTTACCCTGCGTTGGTCGTTTATCACCAGCATGGTGTTTTTCGCCGGCTGTTTGCTGCTGGGCGCGTTTCCTTTTTATCAGAACGCCGGTTAATAGCGGATCCCGGCCGAGGCCTGACAGCGCGATGCTGTCAGGCCAGTCTCAGGGGATCAGCTGGCTGCTGCGCATGGCGTCGAGATGCGCAATCAGCACCTCGTCGGAACGTTTGATCATGCCGTTAAAGCCCGCCTGACGCGCTTTGGTGACGTCGAAGATCGCATCTTTCTCGACGTGAAAGATAAAGTCGCCGAAGCCGCCCAGCGCCAGCCGATCGATATCGCGCTCTTTGAGCTGCGCCCGGTCGGCAATCGACGCCCAGAGCGGCTTAAGCGCGCTCAGACGCTCGCTCAGCGAGATCGGCTGCGCTTCGCCGACCGGCACGCCGAACCACTCAGCCAGCTTCGGCCAGACGTGGCTCCAGCGGAAAACGTCGCCGTTGGTGATGTTAAAGGCACCATATTTTTCCTGTTCCGCCGCCCAGATAGCACTCTGGCCGAGAATGCGGCTGTCGGTGATATTCACCAGCGTATTGCGCCACGCCGCGTCGGGACCCGGAAAATGCAGCGCGGTACCCGATTCACGACACAGCGTGCCGTAAACGCCAATCAAATTGCCCAGATTCATCGGCGAGCCGAAAGAGTGGCCGATGACGATATCCGGGCGCAGCGCCGTCCAGCCAATACCCGTTTCGTCGGCGATTTTTTTGGCATAGTCTTCATGCCGGAAATAGAGGTTTGGCGGAAAATGGCGGCTGTCCTCTTCCCGCGCCGGCGTGCGGTAGACGCCCAGGTGGGCGCCGTAAACCTTGCCACCCTGAATGAAAATAATCTGCTTCAGCGACGAGCCAGAGGCGCGCACCGCCGCGATGAGGTTTTCAAACATCAGCGCGTTGATATCCGCCTCTACGCCGGGGCTGGCATCCTGGCGCAGGGCGGCATAAAAGATATGGGTGACCGATTCAAAGGCGTGACGGTGGCGGTTGAGATCCTCTGAAGAGGACAAGTCGGCGCTGAGATGGGGCGAAGCGTGCGGGCTATGCGGTGAGCGGCCCAGCGTAGTAATACGCCAGCCCGCCAGGTGAAAGGCGTCATGCGCGGCAAAGCCGACAACGCCGCTGGCGCCCACCAAAAGAACGTGCCTGTTGCTCATATTTCTCTCCGTCTGAATTCAGCATAGGGACCCTTAATCGTAGAAGCCTGTGCGAAAACCAGCGGAAAATAGCGTCAGGACGACTGACGCAGAAACGCCTCCGTTAACCGCACCCAGTAGGTCGCGCCGGTGGAAATACAGGCGTCGTTAAACTGATAGAGCGGGTGGTGCACCGCGTAGTCGTTCTCGCCGGTTCCGGTTCCCAGCCAGATATAGCATCCAGGGCAGGCCTGCAGCATAAAGGCGAAATCCTCGCTGCCCATCACGCTTTTTACCTGCTGCGGGTCAGCCACGCGTTCGGCGCCGAAGGTGTCGCGCGCCACCTGCAGCGCGAAGGCCGTTTCCGCCGCGTGGTTGACGGTGACCGGATAGCCGAAGTCGGGCTGAAGGGTGGCGGTGACGCCGAAACTTTCCGCCTGAGCGCGCACCAGCGTCTCAATGCGTGCCTTCACCGCCTGGCGCACCGTTTCGCTGAAGGTGCGCATATTCAGCTTCAGCACCGCGTGGTCGGGGATAATATTGTGGGTGGCGCCGCTCTGCAAACTGCCGACCGTCACCACCGCAGCATCCTGCGGATCCACATTGCGCGACACAATGGTCTGTAGCGCCATAATCATCGCCGCGCCGGCAACAATGGGATCGATACAGTTTTCCGGCGTCGAGCCGTGGCCACCTTTGCCCTGCAGAGTAATGGTCATACTGTCGGACGAGGCCATCAGCGCGCCGCTTTTGGTGACGAACGCGCCAGCGGGCAGCAGCGGCATATTGTGCAGGCCGAAAATCGCATCGCAGGGAAACAGGGTAAAAAGGCCATCCTCCATCATGCGTCGTGCGCCGCCGACCGACTCTTCGGAAGGCTGAAAAATAAGATGCAGCGTGCCGGAGAAAGGGCGTTTCTCCGCCAGATAGCGCGCCGCCGCCAGCAGGATGGCGCAGTGACCATCATGCCCGCAGGCGTGCATTTTGCCCGGCACCGTGCTGCGCCAGGGCAGATCGGTCAGCTCCTGCATCGGCAGCGCGTCCATATCAGCCCGCAGGCCCAGCCGTTTGCCGCCGCTGCCGTTTTTCAGGGTGCCGACCACGCCGGTGCCGCCCAGCCCGCGATGCACTTCATACCCCCACGCCGTCAGCAGCTCGGCGATACGCTGGCTGGTGCGATACTCTTCAAATCCTAACTCCGGGTGCTGATGAAAATCGCGACGAATGGCGATCATCTCTGCTTCATGGTCGAGGATCTCTTTGATCAACATACGCTCTTCTCCAGGTTTCAGTCGTCGGTATGGATGGCCCGCTCGCGCCAGGCCAGCAGCGCCGCCAGCGAGACGACGGCGCTAAACAGCAGATACCACGCGGGCGCCATCGCCTCGCCGGTGACGTTCAGCAGCCAGGTGACGTTGAACTGCGCGAAGCCGCCGAACAGCGTGACGCCGATGGCATACACCAGCGCCATGCCGGATGCGCGCACCCGGCGCGGAAAGGCTTCGAGGATCAGCAAAAAGAACGCCACGGCGCTAATGTTGGCCAGCACCTGATCCGCCGCAATCAGCAGCAGCGTCAGCGCCAGCGACGCGCCCTGTTGCAGCGTGGCGAAGATGGGCCACACCAGCAGCATCGAACCCAGCGCGCAGATGAGCAAAACCGGTTTGCGGCGCGGCACTCTGTCCGCCAGCTTGCCGGCAAAAAAGGGCACGATCAGCGTCAGCAGCGCGGCGATCAGGCTAATCCAGTAGGAGGCGGCGGCGGGCAGGCGCAGCGTGTTGACCATATACGCCGGCATGTAGTAGACGATAAGGTAAAAGGTGGTGGTGCTTTTCATCACCAGCAGAATGCCCAGCAGCAGCGCGCGGCGATGCGCGCGCCAGATTTCGCGCGCCGGCGTTTCCTGCCGGGTTTCATGTATCACAGGCAGTTCAGTCAGGTGGCGGCGGATATAGATCCCCACCGGCATAATCGCCAGACCGATGATAAACGGCACGCGCCAGCCCCAGGCGTAGAGCGCTTGCTGGCTAAGGGTGTGAGTCAACAGCGCGCCCAGCGCCGCGCCGACTAACGCGGCGCCGCCCTGGCTGGCCATCTGCCAGCTGACCCGCACGCCGCGCTGCGATTTATCTCCCGCCTCCATCAGCCAGCTGGTGGCCGCGCCCACTTCGCCGCCCGCCGAAAAGCCCTGCAGCATGCGCCCGATCACCAGCAGCAGCGGCGCCCATAGCCCCACCTGCGCATAGGTGGGGGCAAACGCCACCAGCATCACGCCGAGCGCCATCAGACTCATGATCAAGGTCAGGGCCGCTTTGCGCCCGTGTTTGTCCGCGTAGTGGCCAAGCATCAGGCTGCCGAGCGGACGCATAATAAAGCCCACCGCAAAGGTCGCGACGGCCAGCAGCAGCGAGGCGGAATCGCTGCTGGCGGGGAAAAACAGGTGGCCGATGATCACCGAGAAAAAGCTGTAAACGGTGAAGTCATAAATCTCCAGGCCGTTTCCCAGCGTTACCGCCAGCAGCGATTTAGCCTGCTGGCTGCGCCTGAGGGGCTGCGCGTCTGGCGTCAAGGCGAGCGGCGCGGCGATCTCCGCGTCGGTCGAGGCATAGCGGACAGTCTGTTTCATCGGCGTGTCCTTCCGGTAGCTGAACGGGGAAAAAAGCGACAGACTGCACTATTGCCATAATATAAATACATATCAACTATGAGTAATTGTTATGG
>Ga0157365_10001003_pt1 | contig 11837 bp, 6 predicted proteins | sample AttsexASBM3_FD_111478 | JGI IMG/M metagenome (GOLD analysis project Ga0157365, IMG submission 111478) | Fungus gardens microbial communities from leaf cutter ant in Ribeirão Preto, State of São Paulo, Brazil - Atta sexdens ASBM3 | ecosystem: Host-associated > Fungi > Mycelium > Unclassified ... | reverse complement strand
GCCGGGCCGATCGCCACCCGCCTGCTGGCCGGGCTGGGCGCCGAGGTGCTGCGGATCGATCCGCCCGACTGGGACGAACCGGCCCAGGCACCCGAGGTGACCCTGGGCAAGCGCTGCGCGCGATTGGACCTGCGCCGGCCCGCCGACCGTCGGGTGTTTGAAGCTTTGCTGGCAGACGCGGATGTCCTGGTCCACGGCTATCGCGCCGATGCACTGGAGCGACTGGGCTACGGCGTCGCTGCACGTCGCGCGCTGAATCCCGGCCTGATCGATATTTCGCTCTGCGCCTATGGCTGGAGCGGTCCCTGGGCGCTCCGTCGGGGTTACGACAGCCTGGTACAGATGTCCTGTGGTATCGCCGCAGCGGGTCGTGAGTGGCAGGGCGGTGAGCAGCCGGTGCCCTTGCCGGTGCAGGCCCTCGACCACGCCACCGGCTACCTGATGGCGGCCGCGGTCATCCGCGGCCTCACTGGCCGCCTGCGCGAGGGCCGTATCCTCAGTGCGCGCCTGTCGCTGGCGCGCACCGCCTGCCTGCTGACCGAGCATCCCGCCGTGGCTGGCGAGCCGCTTTGTTCCGGCGTGCAGGACGCCGACTACGACACCGCACCCGAGCCCACTGCCTGGGGTCTGGCGCTGCGGTTGCGCCCGCCGCTGCGGATCGGCGACCTGCGCCTGCACTGGCAGCGGCCGGCCACGCGGCTGGGGTCGGCGAGTGCGGCCTGGTCGACGGCAGGCTGATTGGGTCAGGCCTCCAGGCAATAGCCCACGCCATAGATGGAGCGGATCAGCTCGCAGTCCGGATCGAGGCGGTGCAGCTTGCGGCGGACGTTGCGCACGTGGCTGTCGACGGTGCGGTCGGTGATGATGCGGTAGTCGGTGTGCAGGTGGTTGAGCAACTGGTCGCGCGAGAGCACCTTGCCGGGGTGCCGGGCGAGGGTGGCCAGCAGGCGAAATTCTACCGGGGTCAGCTCCAGGGGCTGGCCGTTGAAGCTGGCCTGGTAGGTCTCGGCGTCCAGCTGCAGGCCGCCGGGCGCGGGCGGGCCGCCCGGCACGCGGCTGCGGCGCAGCACGGCCTTGACCCGGGCCACCACCTCGCGCGGGCTGAAGGGTTTGCAGATGTAGTCGTCGGCGCCCAGTTCCAGGCCGAGCAGGCGGTCGATCTCGTCGACCCGGGCGGTGACCATGATGATCGGCAGGGCGCTGAAGGTGCGTACCGTGCGACAGATCTCCAGGCCGTCGAGGCCAGGCAGCATGAGGTCGAGCAGCAGCAGGTCGGGCGGTGTGGCGCGGAGGGCGGCCAGGGCCCGTTCGCCGTCGGCGTGCCAGTCGCAGCTGAAGCCGGCGGCCTTGAGGTAGTCGCCCAGCAGGGCGGCGAGCTTGGGTTCGTCTTCCACCAGCAGGATGGTCTGGCTCATGCCGGGCTCCGGTCAGCGAGGGCGGGCAACCGCAATTCGAGCCAGAGGCCGCCAAGCGCCGAGGCTCGGGCCTGCAGCTGTCCGCCGTGGACTTCGGCGATGCCGCGGCAGATGGCCAGGCCCAGGCCGGCACCGCCACTGCGGCGGCTGCGCGAGCCTTCGACGCGGTAGAAGCGCTCGAACAGCCGCTCGCGGTCGGCCGCGGGAACGCCGGGCGCGGAGTCCTGCAGATCCACCTGCAGCCGGTTGCCGACCTGGCGCGCGGCGAGGTGCACCTGGCCGGGGGCTTCGGTGTACCTCAGGCTGTTCTCCAGCAGGTTGTAGAACAGCTGGCCCAGGCGCGCCTCGTCGCCGCGGGTCAGCAGCGGGGTGTCCGGCAGCTCCAGCCGCAGCTCCAGGCCGGCCTGGCGATAGCGCGGGCGCCAGGCATCGGCGGTCAGCGCCAGCAGGGTCACCAGGTCCAGCGGTTCATGGCGGTAGGTGGGGCCACCCACCTCGGCCAGCGACAATTCGAAGAGATCGTCCACCAGCTTGTTCAGCGAGCCGACCTCGGTCTGCAGCGACTTCAACCCGCTGATATCCAGCGGGCGGATCCCGTCCTCCATGGCTTCCAGTTCACCCCTGAGCACCGCCAGGGGCGTCCGCAACTCGTGGGAGATGTCGGCCATGAAGGCGCGGCGCTGCAGCTCGTTGCTGGCCAGGACGCGAGCCAGGCGGTTGAAGTCCTGGGCCAGCTGGCCGGCCTCGTCGGCGGAGCGGATGGGCAGCTGGATGCCGTAGTCGCCAGCCGCCAGGCGATGGGTGGCGGCGGCCACGGTGCGGATCGGGCGCAGCAGGGTGCGGGCGATCCACCAGGCGAGGGCGGCGGCCAGCAGCAGGCAGACGAAGGCGATCACCAGGCTGGAGCGGATCTGGCTCTGCTGGAAGCGGCGGTCGCCGTCGCTGATGACCGCCTCGAAGGGCGTCAGGGCCAGCCAGCCGACGACTTGGCCCTGCCAGTGGATGGCCCGCAACAGCGGGACGGGCGGCAGGTCGCGAAAGCCGATCAGGTAGCGATGCTCGGCATCCAGCAGCGAGAAGCGCAGAAAGGCGCCGGTGAGATCAGACACCGGCGGGGAGGGCCGGACGCTGGTATTCGCGGGGAATTCCGGTCGCAGCAGCTGGATCCAGGCCTCGGGCGGGTGCTGGTTGAGCAGGAAATTCCAGTTGCCGTGCTCGGCATAGGCGTGCTCGAAGCGTGGCACCAGGGCATCCAGCCGTTGTTCGGCCTGGCCGTTGAGATAGCCGAGGAAATCCCGCGAGAAACTCAAGTAGGAAGCCCAGGCCATGCCCAGCACGGCGAAGGCGCAGAGCGCCAGGGCGGCGAGGAAGACCTTGGCGGAAAGGGACAGACGCAGCAGGCCCATGCGGATCTCGACGGCGGAAGGTAGGGGCACGCTAGCAGCTCCGCAGATGACTGTCAGGGGGCGTCGGTCAGGCGCGCGGCCTGCCAGTCGCCACCCAGCGCCATCTGCAGCTGCACGCTGGTCACCAGCTGGCTGGATTCCAGCTGCAGCAGGCTCTGCTCCTGGCTCAGCTGGGTCGCCTGGGTAGTGGCCACGTCCAGGTAGTCGATGATGCCGGCTTCGTACTGGTCGCGGGTCACGCTGGCCGAATCGCGGGCGGCGGCCACGGCACGGCGCTGGGCGGCGAGTTCGGGGCCGAGCACGTGCAGCGCTACCAGGTCGTCTTCCACCTCGCCCAGGGCGGTGAGCACCGTCTGGCGGTAGCTGGCCACCTTGGCGTCGTACGCCGCGCGGGCCTGGTCGACGCTCGCGCGGGTGGCACCGAAGTCGAACAGGGTGCCGGAGAGGGTCGGTCCCAGGGACCAGAAGCGACTCGGCGTCTTGAACAGCTCGCCGAGCAGACTGCTCTGGTAGCCGCCGCTGGCGCTCAGGGTGAGGTCCGGGTAGTAGGCGGCGGTGGCCACGCCGATGGCGGCATTGGCAGCGGCCATCTGGCGCTCGGCCTGGGCGATGTCCGGGCGGCGCTCCAGCAGCTCGGTGGGCAGACCGGCGGGAATCTCCGGCAGTCGCGCCTGCCACTGGGGATCGACGGCCAGGGCGAAGTCCGCTGGCGGCATGCCCAGCAGCAGGGCGATGGCGTGTTCCAGCTGGGCGCGCTGGGTGGTCAGGGCCAGGCGGTTGGCATCGGCGCTCTCCAGCTGGGTGCGCGCCTGGGCCAGATCGGCACGGGAGGCGAGCTGTTCGTCGTACTTGTTCTGGATCACCGCGAGATAGCGCCGGTAATCGGCCAGGGTCTGCTCATAGAGCGCCAGGCGCCGATCCAGCACACGCAGCTGGAAGTAGTCCTGGGCCAGCTCCGCCTGGGCGCTGAGGGTGGCGTTGGCCAGCTCGGCGGCGCTGGCCTGGGCACTGGCGCGATCTTCTTCCAGGGTGCGGCGCAGCCTGCCCCAGAGGTCCAGGTCCCAGCTCAGGCCGAGACTGAGGCTTTCCGCGTTCCTGACCGTGGCGCCGCTGGCACTGGTACTGCCGCTGTCGCTGCTGCTGGCGTTCTCGCTGCGGGTGGTCTTGGCGTCCAGGGTGGCGCTGGGCAGGGTCTCGGCGCGGCTCTCGCGAACCAGGGCGCGGGCCTGGCGATAGAGCGCCTGGTACTGGGAGACATTCTGGTTGGAGACCGCCACCTGGCTCAGCAGGGCATCGAGCTGGGGATCGTCGTAGCGTTGCCACCAGGCGCCCTTGGTCTGGTCGTCGCGCGGATGGGCGGCTTTCCAGCCGGCCGCTTCCTTGAACTGGGTCGACAGCGGGGCGCTGGGTCGCTGGTAGTCGGGCCCCACGGTGCAGCCGGTGAGCAGGGTCAGCAGGAGCAGCGGGGGCAGGAGGCGCGGGAGCGGCATGGTCGTTACCTTCAGGCCGCGGCGCGGCGCAGATGCTGACGCCAGAACCGGCGGCTGGCGCGGCTCAGGCGGTCGAGATAGAGGAACACCACCGGGGTGGTGAAGAGGGTCAGTACCTGGCTCAGCGCCAGGCCGCCAACGATGGTCAGGCCCAGGGGCTGGCGCAGGGCGTCGTCGCCGCCGCTGCCCAGGGCCAGCGGCAGGGCGCCGAAGAAGGCGGCCAGGGTGGTCATCAGGATCGGCCGGAATCTCAGCCGGCAGGCCTCGCGGATGGCGGCCTCGGGCGAGAGGCCGCGGTCGCGCTCGGCCACCAGGGCGAAGTCCACCAGCAGGATGGCGTTCTTCTTGACGATGCCGATCAGCAGCAGGATGCCGATCAGGGCGATGAGGGTCAGCTGGGTGCCGGTGGCCAGCAGCAGCAACAGGGCGCCGACCCCGGCCGAGGGCAGGGTGGAGAGGATGGTCAGCGGATGGATGTAGCTCTCGTAGAGCATGCCCAGCACCAGGTAGATGGCCGCCAGAGCCGCGGCCACCAGCCAGGGAATCTGCGCGACCAGGGTAGCGAAGGCCTGGGCGGTGCCCTGGAAGCCGGACTGGATCTCCCGCGGCAGGCCGACCTTGATCAGCGCCGCCTGGATTGCCGTCTGGGCCTGCTCCAGGGAGACCCCGTCGGCCAGGTTGAAGGCCAGGGTGCTGGTGGCCATCTGGCCCTGGTGCGCCACCGCCAGGGGGGCGTTGCCGCCGGTGAAGCGGGCGAAGGCAGATAGGGGGACCTGGGCGCCGCTGCCGGTCACCACGTACAGCTGCTTGAGAACCTCGGGGTCCTGGGTGTAGGCCGGCGCCAGCCCCAGCACCACGTGGTACTGGTTGAGGGTGCGATAGAGGGTGGCGACCTGGCGCTGGCTGAAGGCGTTGTCCAGGAAGGTGTCGAGTTCCTTGACGGTCACCCCCAGGCGGATGGCCGCGGCGCGGTCGATCTCCAGGCGCACCTCCTGCCCGCCGTTCTGCGCATCGGAATCCACCCCGGTGAGTTCCGGCAGGGCCTTGAAGGCGGCTTCCACCTTGGGCGTCCAGGTGCGCAATTGGTCGAGATCGTCGGCCTGCAGGCTGAACTGGTAGGTGGCGTTAGCGCTGCGCCCGCCGACACGCAGATCCTGGGCCGGCATGAGGAACAGCTGGATGCCGGCCTGGCGGCTGCCGAGCTGGCTGAGGCGATTGGCGATCTGCTGGGCGCTGTCCTGGCGCTCGCCGTAGTCCTTGAGGCGGATGAAGAATTGCGCCGAGTTGCGCGAGCCGAACATGCCGCCGCCGGTGGAGGCCATCACCGCCGCCACGTCCGGATCGCGACGCAACCCGGCGGCGATTTCCTTCACATAGGGCGCCAGGGACTGGTAGGAGATGCTCTGGTCGGCGCGGATGGCGCCGAGCACCACCCCGGTGTCCTGGTCCGGAAAGAAGCCCTTGGGCACCACCACATAGAGATAGACGTTGAGCACCACGGTGAGCGCCAGGCTCGCCAGGGTCAGCAACGGGTGCCGCAGGACCCAGTCCAGGCCGCGCAGATAGCCGCCTTGCAGGCGCGCCAGGCCGTTCTCGATCCACCGATAGAGCGCCGGCACCGGCGCCGTGGGGGACCGCTCGCGCAACACCTGCGCGCAAAGCATGGGGGTGAGGGTCAGCGACAGCAGCATGGAGATGACCAGGGCCACGCTGAGGGTCACGGCAAATTCGCGGAACAGCCGGCCGACGATGCCGCCCATGAGCAGCAGCGGAATGAACACGGCGATCAGCGACAGCGTCATGGACAGCACGGTAAAGGCCACCTCTCGACCGCCGATCAAGGCCGCGCGCAGCGGCCCGCGGCCCAGTTCGCGGTGGCGGGTGACGTTCTCCAGCACCACGATGGCGTCGTCCACCACGAACCCGGTGGCGATGATCAGCGCCATCAGCGACAGGTTGTCCAGGCTGTAGTCGAGCAGGTACATGACCGCGCAGGTGCCGATCAGCGACAGTGGCAGGGCGACGGCGGGTACTAGGGTGGCCCGCAGGTCGCGCAGGAAGACGAACACCACACCGATCACCAGCAGCACCGCCACCAGCAGGGTCTCTTCGGTGGAGTGCAGCGAGGCGCGGATGCTGGCGGAGCGATCGATCACCGGCACCAGGTCCACGTCGCCGGGCACCAGGGCCTGCAGGGCCGGCAGCTGGGCCTTGATGGCGTCCAGGGTCTGCAGCATGTTGGCACCGGCCTGGCGGGTGACGCCCAGGGTCACCGAGGGCTGGCCGTTCAGCGAGCCGCTGACGTAGACGTCCTCGACCGTGGCGTAGACCCGCGCCACGTCGCTCAGCCGCACCGCGGCGCCCTGCTGGTAGCCGACGATCAGCTGCGCATAGTCCGCCGCCTGCTCCAGCTGGCCGTTGCTCTCGATGGACCAGGTCTGGCCCGCGGCGTGCAGCACGCCCTTGGCACCATGGGTGGTGGCGTTGGCGATGGCCGTGCGCACGCTGTCCAGGGCGATGCCGGCATGGGCCAGTTGCTGGGGCTGCAGGTCGATGCGGATCGCCGGCAAGGAACTACCGCGGATCGACACCTGGCCGACGCCCTGCACCTGGGCGATCTTCTGCTGCAGGATGCTCGACGCCAGGTCGTACAGCTCACCCGGGCTGCGCGTCTTGGAGGTCAACGCCAGCATCAGGATCGGCGATTCCGTAGGGTTGGCCTTGCGATAGGTGGGCAGGCTGGGCATGCCGCTGGGCAGCAGGCTGCGCGCCGCGTTGATGCCGGCCTGGACGTCGCGGGCGGCGCCGTCGATGTTGCGCGACAGGTCGAATTGCAGGATCAGGGTGGTGGCGCCCTGGCTGCTGCTGGAGGTCAGCTCGGTGATCCCGGCGATCTGGCCGAGGCTGCGCTCCAGCGGCGTGGCCACGGTGGCGGCCATGGTCTCGGGGCTGGCGCCGGGCAGGCTGGCGGTGACCACGATGGTGGGGAAGTCCACCTTGGGCAACGGCGCCACCGGCAAGCGGGCGTAGCCGAGCAGGCCGAGCAGCAGCACCGCCAGGCTCAGCAACAGGGTGGCGATCGGCTTGAGCACGAACAGGCGGATGGGATTCATCGTCCGCCGCTCCGCTGCCAGCGCCGTCCCAGCCGCTCGCCGAGGCTATCGAAGGCCAGATAGATCACCGGCGTGGTGTAGAGCGTCAGCACCTGGCTGACCAGCAAGCCACCGACGATCACCAGCCCCAGCGGCCGGCGCAGCTCGGCGCCGGAGCCACTGGCGAACATCAGCGGCAGGGCGCCGAGCAGGGCGGCCAGGGTGGTCATCAGGATGGGTCTCAGGCGCAGCAGGCAGGCGCGGTGGATGGCCGCCCGCGGCGCCAGGTGCAGTTGCTGGCGCCCCTCCAGGGCGAAGTCCACCATCATGATGGCGTTCTTCTTGACGATGCCGATCAGCAGCACCACCCCGATCAGGGCGATCAGGGAGAAATCGGTGCCGGTCAGCAACAACAGCAGCAGGGCGCCGATGGCCGCCGAGGGCAGGGTGGAGAGGATGGTCACCGGGTGGATGAAGCTCTCGTAGAGCACCCCCAGCACGATGTACATCACCACTACCGCGGCCAGGATCAGCCACAGGGTATTGCCCGCCGCCTGCTGGAAGGCCTGGGCGGCGCCCTGGTATCTCAAGGTGACGCTGCTCGGCGCCTGGGCCTCGGCCAGGCTCTGGGCAATGGCCTGTTGCGCCTGCTCCAGGGAATAGCCGTCGGCCAGGTTGAAGGACAGCGTCACCGCCGGGAATTGCCCCAGGCGCGTTAGCGCCAGGGCGCCGGGGCGCTGCTCGATACGGGCGATGTCGGTGAGGCGCACCAGACCCTTCGGCGCGCTGGTGCTGGTAGCCGTTGTCGCGGTGCCCGTGCCAGCACTGCTGCTCGAGGTTGAGGTCGAGGTCGAATTCGTCGCCGGCGCCAGGTAGATGTCGCCAAAGGCCGCGGGGGTCTGCCGGAAGGCGCCGGGCACCTGCAGCACCACCCGGTACTGGTTGGCCTGGGTGAAGATGGTGGAGATCAGCCGCTGGCCGAAGGCGTTGTACAGGGCGGTGTCCACATCGGCCGCGGTGATGCCGAAGCGCGCGGCGGCGGCGCGGTCCAGCTCCACCTGGGCGGTGAGGCCCTGGTCTTCCAGGTCGTCGAGCACGTCGCGCAGCTCCGGTCGCGCCTGCAGAAGCGGCATCAGCCGCGGCAGCAGGGCGGCCAGCCGGGTGCCGTCGGCATCGTCCAGGGTGAACTGGTACTGGCTGGGCGTGAGCTGGTCGTCCACCGTCAGTTCCTGGTTGGCCACCAGGTCCAGGCGAATGCCGGCGACGCCCGCAGCGGCCTGCCTGAGGCGCTGGATGATGGCCGGCGCACGGTCGCTGCGTTCGTCGAAGGGCTTGAGCTGGATCTGCAGGCGGCCCTGGTTGAGGGTGGCGTTGCTGCCGTCGACGCCGAGGGTCGAGGTCACCGTCGCCACCGCCGGATCGGCCAGCACCCTTTGCACCAGCGCCTGCTGGCGGCGGACCATGGCGTCGAAGGACACGTCCTGGGAGGCGCGGGTGAAACCGACGATCAATCCGGTGTCTTCGCTGGGAAAGAAGCCCTTGGGCACCAGCAGATAGAGCAGGGCGGTCAGCGCCACGGTGGCCACGGCCACCAGCAGGGTCAGCCGCTGATGGTCCAGCACCATGCTCAGGGTGCGGTCGTAACCCGCTACCAGGCGCTCGAATTGCCGCTCGCCCCAGCGCGCGAAGCGACCCTGGCGCTCCGGCGGCACGTGATGCAAGAGGCGGCTGCAGAGCATCGGCGTGAGGGTCAGGGAGACGAACATGGAGACCAGGATGGCCACCGCCAGGGTAATGGCGAATTCGCGGAACAGCCGACCCACCACGTCGCCCATGAACAGCAGCGGGATCAGCACGGCGATCAGCGAGAAGGTCAGCGAAATGATGGTGAAGCCGATCTCCCGCGAACCGCGTAGCGCCGCCTGCAGCGGCGGCTCGCCCTCTTCCAGGTGGCGGGCGATGTTTTCCACCACCACGATGGCGTCGTCGATGACGAAGCCGGTGGCGATGGTCAGGGCCATCAGCGTCAGGTTGTTCAGCGAGAAACCCGCCAGGTACATGATCCCGAAGGTGCCCACCAGCGACAGCGGCACCGCCAGGCTCGGGATCAGGGTGGCGGTGAGGTTGCGTAGGAACAGGAAGGTCACCATCACCACCAGGGCGATGGACAGCAGCAATTCGAATTGCACGTCGGAAAGCGAGGCGCGGATGGTCTGGGTGCGATCGGCCAGCACCGTCAGCTGGACGTTGTCGGGCAGGGCCGCGCGCAGCTTGGGCAGTTGTGCCTGGATGGCGTCGACCACGCCGATGACGTTGGCCCCCGGTTGGCGCTGGATGTTGATGACGATGGCCGGTCGGCCGTTGGCCGTGGCCGCCAGGTAGGCGTTTTCCGGCGCCTCCTCGACGGTGGCTACGTCCTTGAGACGCAGGGCGGCGCCCTGCGCGTAGCTGAGCACCAGCTCGCCGTACTCGGCGGCGCTGCGCAGCTGGTCGTTGGCGTCGATGGTGATGGAGTGGTCGGGGCCGTCGAAACCGCCCTTGGAGCCGTTGACGTTGGCAGCGTTGACCACCGTGTAGACGTCTTCCAGGGTCAGGCCGTGGGCGGACAGGGCCTTGGGGTTGACGTCGATGCGCACCGCCGGCTGCTGGCCGCCGGCCAGGCTCACCAGGCCGACCCCGGAGATCTGCGACAGCTTCAGCGCCAGGCGGGTGTTGACCAGATCCTGCACCCGGGTCAGCGGCAGGCTGTCGGAGGTGGCGGCCAGGGTCAGCACCGGGGCGTCGGCGGGGTTGACCTTCTTGTAGGTGGGCGGATTGGGCAGGTCGTCCGGCAGATAGCTGTTGGCGGCGTTGATCGCGGCCTGCACCTCCTGCTCGGCGACGTCTAGCGACAGGCTGAGATCGAACTTCAGGGTGATCACAGAGGCGCCCGCCGAGCTGGTGGAGTACTGCTGCGCCAGGCCGGCCATCTGCCCCAGCTGGCGCTCCAGCGGCGCGGTCACCGCGGTGGCCAGCACCTTGGCGCTGGCGCCAGGATAGAGGGTGGTCACCTGGATAATGGGATAGTCCACCTCCGGCAGCGCCGAGATCGGCAGCAGGCGATAGCCGAGGAGGCCGGCGAACAGCACCGCCACCATCAGCAGCACCGTGGCCACCGGCCGCTGGATGAACAGCCGTGACGGATTCATGGGCGGGCATCCGCCGCCGGCGCGCTTTCCACGCGGACCTGGGCGCCGTCGCGCAGGTGATCGATGCCACGGATGACTACCCGTTCATCGCCCGTAAGCCCCTGGGTGATGGCCACCCGGTCGCCCAGCGCCGGCCCGGTGGTCACGCCGCGTCTTTCCACCTTGTCATCGGCGCCCACCACATAGACGAAGCTGCCGTCGCTGCCCAGCTGCACCGCGGCGGCAGGGATCACCACGGCGTTCTTCAGGGTGTCGGTCTGCAGGCGCACGTTGACGAACTGGTTGGGGTAGAGCTTCTCGTCCGGGTTGCCGAACAGCGCCTTGAGCTTGAGGCTGCCGGTGCTGGTGTCGATCTCGTTACTGATGAACTTCAGCGTGCCCTCGGCCAGCGTCGTGCTGTCCAGCTGGCCCAGCGCGGTGACCGGCAGTGCCTGGCCCTGGCGAACCTTGGGCAACAGGCTGGCGAGCGCCGCCTGGGGCAGGCTGAAGGTCACGGCGATGGGATCGGTCTGGGTGATGCTGACAATGCCGGTGGTGTCGCCGGCCGCCAGGTAGTTGCCCGGGTCCACCAGGCGCAGGCCGACGTAGCCCTCCAGCGGCGCCGTGATGCGGGCGTACTGCAGATTCAGCTGGGCGGCGGCGATCTGCGCCTGGTCCGCCTGCACCGCGCCCTGGTACTGGCCCACGGTGGCAACCTGGGTGTCCAGCTCCTGTTTGGCCAGCGAATCCTTGGCCACCAGCCGGCGATAGCGCTCCAGGGTCAGCTGGGCACTCTTGAGCTGCGCCTGGTTCTGCGCCAGGTCACCGCGATACTGGTCCAGGGTGGCTTGGTAGGGCCGCGGATCGATCTGCGCCAGGAGCTGGCCCTTCTTCACCCGCTGACCTTCGGTGAAGAACACCTGCTCCAGCTGACCGGCCACCCGGGTGGTCACCGTAACGCTGGCGTTGGCCACCACGGTGCCCAGGGCGGTGAGGGTGACCGGCACATCGGCATGCCCGGCTTGGCCCACTGCCACGGTGATCGGCTGGGCTTGCCCGGCGGCCGCGCCCCAGGCCCGACCGCCATGGCTGCCATGCGCAGCGCTGCCGGCGTCGGTCGAACGCCCGTGCAGCACCAGCCCCAGCGCCACGGCGGCACCGACCAAGACAACGACGACGAGAATGCGGGATTTCCTGCTCATGCCTGCCAGACCTGACTGATATAGCGGTCAGGCTGCTGGGCAAATGTGCAGGAAATATGGAAAGG
>Ga0157365_10001002_pt1 | contig 11849 bp, 12 predicted proteins | sample AttsexASBM3_FD_111478 | JGI IMG/M metagenome (GOLD analysis project Ga0157365, IMG submission 111478) | Fungus gardens microbial communities from leaf cutter ant in Ribeirão Preto, State of São Paulo, Brazil - Atta sexdens ASBM3 | ecosystem: Host-associated > Fungi > Mycelium > Unclassified ... | reverse complement strand
CCTTCTGGCTTCCCTGGTCTCGATCATGATGCCGACGGCCCTGATCATGACGGGAGCCATGCCGCTTTTTGCGCCCGATACCTGGTCGTCTTTCTCGGGTGCGCTGATCATTCTCTCGGCACTTGCCATTGTCCTGATGTCGCGTCATGGCGCCATCAGCGCCGACCCGACCGTGAACAGCGAGTTTTTCCTTCTGCTCACGCTGGCAACGCTGGGTGCGGTTGCGATGACCGGCGCGGTTCATTTTGTGTCGTTCTTCCTCGGTCTGGAAACGCTCAGCCTTGCTCTTCTCGGTCTGATTGCGTTCCGTAACGAGCGTCTGGATGCCGGCGAAGCAGCGATGAAATATCTGCTGCTCTCTGGCGTGGCCTCGGCCACGATGGTGTTCGGTTTTGCCCTGATCTATGCGGAAACGGGCTCACTGCGTTTCGCTGCACCCGATCTGAGCCATGTGCCCGAACCCATGATCGGCACGATGGGTGTGATTCTCATCCTGACAGGCATGTTCTTCAAGCTTTCAGCCGTGCCGTTCCATCTGTGGCTGGCCGATGTGCTTGAAGGTACGTCCATCCCGGTTGCGGCGCTGGTGGCGGTCACATCCAAGATTGCCCTCTTCGCGGCCATGCTGCGCTATTTCTCTTCGGTCAATCTCTATGTGCCGAGCGCACAGGTGAACGAGATTCTGATCGTGGCGGTGCTCAGCATGCTGGGCGGTAACCTCATGGCCGTCGTGCAGACCGATCTGCGTCGCCTTCTGGCCGGGTCGTCCATTGCCCATGTCGGTTATCTTCTGGTGGCTTTCCTGTCGCCGGGTCCGTTCGGTGTGGCTTCTGCAGCCTTCTATATGGCGGCTTATGCCATCTCGACACTGGGTGTGTTCGCCATCATGAACGGCGTGATGCCCCAGGGCACGGATATCCGTGGATGGCACGGTCTGTTCCGTCGCAAGCCCGCAGCAGCTCTGGCAATGTCGATCATGCTGATCTCTCTGGCAGGTATCCCGCCAGCAGTTGGCTTCTTTGCAAAGTTCTACGTCGCGGCAGCCGGTGTTTCGGCGCATCAGACATTGCTGCTGTTCGTGCTGATCCTGAGCAGCACGATCGGTCTGTTCTATTACCTGCGTCTGATCCTGATCATGCTGACGCCCGCGCCGTCCGATCGCGAAACCCGTGCAGAACTGACGGCTCCCACGCCGGTCAATGCCGCACTGATCACGGTTCTGGCTTGCGCCACCATCCTGCTTGGCGTCTGCCCCAGCACGCTGGTCCAGCGCGCCCAGTCCCTGGTTGTTGCGCCGCCTCTGCCTGCGGCACCGATAAACCTGCCCTGACAGGGCAGGGCATAGGCCGTCATTTGCTTATCGAAAGCTGCATGTCCCCGGGGCATGCAGCTTTTTTTATGGGTGCCTGTCTTCAGGGCGGGCTATCACAGGACGCATGACACGCGTTCCGATACGTAAAGGCTGGTGCCCCGGCCTTTACGCCCCCATGCAGACCCATGATGGATGGCTTGTGCGTGTGACGCCCGATTTCGAAGGGCTTACCGCAGGTCAACTCCGGTTTCTCATCGACTATGCCATGCGTCACGGTAATGGCAGCATGACCCTCACCCTGCGTGGCAATCTCCAGCTGCGTGGGCTCGATGAGGCAAGTGCACGCGCTTTTGCGTCTCGGGCCGTTATGCATCGTCTCGGACTTGCCGATCCTGCGCAGGAGGCACGACGGCGTATTCTGTTCACCTCGCCCCTGGCCGGTCTCGACCCCGATTGCGCACCGGACACCCTTGCTCTTGCACGCGATATCCAGTGCGCATTGCAAAGCCTGCCCGCGTATTGGCGTGCACCTGAAAAATTCAGTCTGGCGATTGATGGTGGCGGCCTCGTTCCTGTTGGTGCCTTGCGCGCCGATCTGGCGTTACGTTGTGAAAATGATGAATGGCGCCTGTATGCGGGCGCGCACTGTCACGCGCCGTGCAGAGAGGATCTTATCCAGTCTGTCATGGCGGCGCTCTTGCGCATGACAGAAGCGGCCGGGACGGGACGGGCCCTGCATCGCGCCGCGCCTTTCACTGGGCATGTGCCGCCTCTTCTGGGGGCATTTCTCCCGGGCTGTTTCGGGGCGAGAGCGGTGCTCGGCACACTGGACGCGCGGCATTGTGAAATACTTGCCGATAGCGGCGCCACACTCCGGCTGACGCCATGGCGGGGTCTTGTGCTCGACCGGGTCATTGCAACGCCGGATCTGATTACAGATCCGGACGATTACCGTCTTGATGTTGTGGCCTGTCCGGGCCAGGCGCGCTGCGCGCAGGGGCTGGCCTTTACCCAGCGCGATGCGCTGTCTCTCGGTCCCGATCTCGGGGGAAGGAAACTGCATGTCTCGGGCTGCGCCAAATCCTGTGCTTCGCACGATATGCACGATGTGACGCTGGTTGCCAGCGAACGAGGATACGATCTGATCTGGCAGGGTAAAGCCAGTGGCACACCCATAGAGACTGGTCTTGGCGTCGAGGACGTGCGAAGGCGTCTGCGTCAGACGTGACAGGCAAGGACAGGCACCGCCCATGATTGAGGGAAACCCATGACCCAGGGGAGCTACGATTACATCCATGACGGCGCGACGATCTATGCGCAGTCTTTCGCAACGATCCGGGCCGAGGCCGATCTGTCGGCCTATGCGCCGGATGAGGCACGCGTCGCCGTGCGCGTCATTCATGCCTGCGGCATGGTGGATATTACCCGTCACCTCGCTTTTGCGCCGGGCTTTGTAAAGGCCGCCCGCACTGCGTTTCTGGCAGGAAAACCGGTGTTGTGCGATTCGGAAATGGTCGCCCACGGTGTGACGCGCGCCCGTCTGCCTGCCGATAATCAGGTCATATGTACGTTGCGCGACGAGCGCACACCTCCGCTCGCGGCGTTTTTGGGTAATACGCGCTCCGCCGCCGCAGTCGATCTGTGGGGAGACGATGTCGATGGCGCTGTCGTGGCCATAGGCAACGCCCCGACGGCGTTGTTCCGGCTGCTCGAACTTATAGAGCGCGGTGGCAAGCGCCCTGCCGCAATTATCGGCATGCCCGTCGGTTTTATCGGGGCAGCTGAGTCGAAAGAGGCACTCGCCGCCTTCAACGAAATTCCCTGGGCCATTGTGCGTGGCAGACAGGGGGGAAGCGCCATGGCTGCCGCCTGTGTGAACGCTCTGGCTAGCGAGAAAGAATGACAGGCATCTGCCAGATTCTCGGCATGGGGCCGGGCGATCCCGAATTGCTGACGCTCAAGGCCGTACGCCATCTGGCCGGAGCCGAGGTTGTGGCGTGGTTTGCTGCCTGCGGCAGGCCCGGCCATGCGCGTGTCATTGCGGGCGAATATGTGCCCGCAAACGCACGCGAGCTGCGCTTCGATTATCCTTTCACGACCTCGGTCTCTGTGGAGGATCCGCGCTATCTTACCGATATGGCGGCATTTTACGACCGCTGCGCCCAGACCCTGTCTGCCGAGCTGGCACAGGGGCGGCGCATCGCGCTGCTCTGCGAGGGCGATCCGTTCCTTTACGGTTCGGCCATGTATCTTTTCGACCGGCTCAGCCCACGTTTTCGCTGTGAGATCGTTCCCGGCATTACGGGAATGAGCGGTTGCTGGTCGGCCGCTCATCTGCCCATGGTGCATGGCGACGATATACTCAGTGTGCTGCCCGCCACACTCGACGAGGCGAGTCTTTCTGCCTGGCTCGAACGCGGCGATGCCCATGTCATCATGAAAATCGGGCGTAACTTTGCGAAAGTCCGTGCCGCCTTGCAGCGTAGCGGCCGCCTTGAAAAGGCGGTTTATGTCGAGCGGGGCACGCAGAGCGGGCAAGTCTGCCTGCCGCTCGATCAGGCACCGGAAAAAGCGCCCTATTTCTCGATGGTCCTCGTACCGGGGCGGACAAGAGCGCGATGAATCCGGTTTTGTATGTGGTCGGCCTCGGCCCCGGATCTCCGGGCCAGATTACCGATGAGGCACGCAATGCCCTGGCGGAAGCGACGGATATTCTCGGCTACGGGCTTTATGTCAGGCGTGCTCTCGCCCTGGGGGCATCGCCTTCGGCTGAGGCGCATGTGACCGATAACCGCGAGGAACTCGATCGTGCCCGCCATGCGCTGCAACTGGCCATGACAAATCAGGTTCCGGTGGTGGTATCCGGGGGCGATGCTGGTGTGTTCGGCATGGCGAGTGCCATTTTCGAAGCGGTGTCGCAGGGTCCCGAGGCGTGGCGCAGTATCGACATACGCGTAATTCCCGGTGTGAGTGCGGTGCTGGCGGTGGCAGCTGCGCTCGGTGCGCCACTGGGTGGCGATTTCTGCGTGATATCGCTGTCGGACAATCTCAAACCCTGGGAAGTCGTCGCCAGACGGCTCGCCTTGGCCGCAGAGGCGGGATTTGTCATAGCACTCTATAATCCACGCTCCATGGCGCGGCCCGATCAGCTTGATGCGGGTCTTGCCGTATTGCGTGAGAAACTGCCGGGTGAAACGCCTGTCGTTTTCGCCCGTGCGATCGGTCGCCCGGATGCACAGGTGAGGCATGTCTCGCTGGCTGAAGCAAAGGGCGAGTATGCAGATATGAGCACGCTCGTGCTTGTCGGCTGTGCCTGCACGCGGATGATCGAGCGCGCAGAAAAAACGCCCTGGCTCTACACGCTAAGGCGCGTCCCCTGAGCCTTGCAGACGACGCCTGAAATCGCGCACCCGATTCAGGGCAGTCTCCAGCGTTTCACATTCCTCCGCAGGTGGCAGTACGGGGCGATCGACCATGATGACGTCGACCCCCAGTTGACGGGCCGCCTCCAGCTTTGGCGCCGTTGCAGACGCGCCGGCATTTTTTGTCACGAGACAATCGATGCGATGCTCGCGAAACAGGGATAATTCGTCCTCCAGTGTGAAAGGGCCACGTCCGAGCAGAAGACTCGTACCGCGAGGCAGAGGACCCGTCGGCGGATCGATACTGCGCAGGAGATAGTGATGCGGCGTATTTATGAACGGATCGAGATCCTTGCGTCCTGTCGTCAGGAAAACCCGTCGAGGCGCCGGCCCCAGAGCATGGGGAACTGCATCGATCGCGGGAACATGGCGCCACAGGGCCCCCGGGCCAGCGCGCCATGGAGGACGCACGAGCCTGATGAGCGGTATGGCGAGGCGCGTCGTGGCCGCAACCGCATGATGGCTCATTTGCGCAGCAAAAGGATGGGTGGCGTCGATCACAAGATCGATGCCCGTCCGTTCGAGCCATGTCGCCAGCCCCTCGATACCCCCAAAGCCGCCGGAGCGCGTCTTTGCCGGGACCGGCAGGGCCGATGCAGTGACCCCAGCCAGCGAAAACGTGATATGGTCGAGACCAAGAGACTCCAGCGCGCAGCAGAGCTGTCGCGCTTCGCTCGTGCCCCCCAAGATCAGGATATCCATCTTTTGTCCTCACTAACGTCCCTGACAGGCACCCAATGCTGGCTGACGGTCATCGGCCTGGGAGAAGACGGGTTTGAGGCGCTTTCTTGTGAGGCGCAACGGGCAATTGCCCAGGCAGAGGTGCTGGTCGGTGCCGCGCGACATCTGGCGCTGGTCGAAAATGCCGGGGCAGAATCTGCAATACGCGAGACCTGGCCGTCACCCTATACGCAGGCGGTGGCCGTTCTGGAGAGGCATGAAGGACGAAGGGTTGTGGTTCTGGCCTCGGGCGATCCGTTCTGCTTCGGTATCGGCAAACAGATTATCGGCCATTTCGGCCGCGCGGCGATGCGGGTCGTACCCTCGCGCTCCTGCCTGACGCTGGCCTGCGCCCGACTGGGCTGGTCTGCGCAGGATATCCGTCTGGTGTCGCTCTGCGGACGTCCCATGAGCAGACTGGTGCCTCTCATCCAGCCCGGTACGCGCCTCGTTATTCTGTCTGCCGATGAGAAGACGCCAGAGAGACTGGCAGAATGGCTATGCGCCCGAGGGTGCGGTGAGAGTGTCCTGCATCTGCTCGAGGCCCTCGATGGACCATACGAGAGGCAGCAATGTTTCCGGGCATGCGAAGGGCCGTCAGGCGACGTGGCGCGTCTCAACATGATCGGTGTCGAGGTGGTGGCTGGGCCGGATGCACAGATCGTGCCTCTTGCCTCGGGGCTGCCCGACAGTTTTTTCGACCATGACGGGCAGATAACCAAGCAGGAAGTCAGGGCGGTCACACTCAGTGCGCTCGCTCCCCGTCAGGGCGAGATATTATGGGATCTGGGGGCCGGGTCGGGATCTGTCGGGATCGAATGGATGCTACGCCATCCGACCAACAGGGCTTTTGCGTTCGAGCGCGATCCTCAGCGCTGCGCGCGTATTGCCCGCAATGCAGAGGCACTCGGTGTGGATCAGCTTCACGTGGAACAGGGCGATCTGCCAGTGGCTTTGCCCGCTCTTCCCGCGCCGGATGCCGTTTTCATCGGCGGCGGGGTCGGTTTGCCGGGAATGCTTGAAATGGGCTGGTCGGCGCTCGCACCGGGTGGGCGTCTGGTGGCGAATGCCGTGACGATCGAGGGAGAAAAGCGGCTTTTCGAGGCTTTTCAAGCCTGGGGCGGTGCGCTATCGCGCATCGGCATAGAGCGTCTGGGATCGATAGGAGATTTGTTTGGGTTCAGGCCGGCCATGACAGTGACACAGTACAGGGCTGTCAAACCATGATCATGGGTGGATTGGGCTGCAGGCTCGAAGCTTCACCGGAAGCGATGATCGATGTCGTCAGTCGGGCGATCGACCAGTGGGGGCTGCCGCAGGGATTTGCAGTGCCGCCTTTTCGTCAGAACCATGCTGCCGTGCAGGCCGTGGCGCGTGTGTTTTCCCTGCCGGTAACCGTTGTCGATCTGCTGGCTCTGGCCTCTGCGCAGCCAAGATGTCTGACCCATTCCGAACGCGCGCGGGTCACGATGGGATTCGGTTCGATCGCCGAAGGCTGTGCCTTGGCCATACTCGGGCCGCAGAGTCAGCTTCTGGGGGCGCGTCTGGCGGGTGAGGGCGTGACCTGCGCTTTTGCCATGATCGGAAACGCACAACCCAACGGACAGGCAAGCGGGAACCCCAGTCAGAATTCCAGTGGCAGTTCCATTGGGCATTCCACCGGATATGCCGGGGTATGACGGTTCATTTCATCGGTGCAGGTCCCGGGGCGGCCGATCTCATGACTCTTCGCGGTCGTGATATTCTGGGGCGCGTGCCGCTCTGTCTCTATGCGGGGTCCATTATCCCGCCAGAAATTCTCGGGTTTTGTGCCCCCCAGACGCGTCTTGTCGATACGGCCCCGCTTTGCCTCGATGAAATCGAAGCCCTTTTTGTCGAGGCCTACCGCAACGGGCAGGACGTCGCGCGTCTGCATTCCGGGGATTTGTCTCTTTACAGCGCGGTGGCCGAGCAGGTTGCGCGCCTTGAGCGTCATGGCATTCCCTACACATTGACGCCCGGCGTACCGGCCTATGCGGCGTCTGCTGCGCTTCTCGGGCGCGAGCTGACTGTGCCGGGCCTCGTCCAGAGCCTTGTCCTGACACGTATTTCGGGCCGTGCTTCTGCCATGCCTGCCGCGGAGCAACTTGAAGCGTTTGCCGCAACAGGGGCTACGCTTGCCATCCATCTCGCCATTCACAGACTGGACGATATCGTTACCCGTCTGACGCCTTTCTATGGAGAGGATTGCCCTGTCGCCGTGGTGGCGCGCGCAAGCTGGCCCGATGAACGTGTCGTTCTCTCGACGCTGTCCGGGATCGAGGCCCTTATGGCTGTCGCACCCGAAACACGCACGGCCCTCGTCCTTGTCGGCAGGGCGCTTGGCCCCGGTGCATTTCGTGAAAGCGCACTTTACGACCCGCATTACCAGCGGCGTTTTCGTCAGCGAGGCAGTGAGGCGGCTTCGTGGACAGAACACTCGAAAATTTCCTGAACGAAGCGGACTGCTCTCAAGCCGTCGCTTCAGGACTGGGTGCGTGCGACGCCTTCCGGCTTCCTTTTGTGCAGCGATCTGCTGCATGAAAGGGCTGTCGAATCAGGTGGCAGTTTTACGCATTGCCTCGCCTTTTTTGACCTGACGTTCCATCCATTTCTGTGCCGTGAGTTTCATGGCCGGGTCGAGAAGGCGATAGAACCGCAGGAGGTCGTCTTCATCGGGGGTGAGAACAGCAGGAATATCTTTCTCGATCATCCCGGTCAGAAAGGCCTCGGTAGAAACGCCGAACAGATCTGCGAGCTTGGGAATGTACTTTCTTAAACTACCGACGCGTCCTGTTTCCCAAAAAGCAACAGCGGATCGAGAAACGCCGAGGGCGTCCGCAAGTTGTTGCTGACTAAGGCCCTGGCTCTTGCGAAGCATAGCGATGCGTCGCGTCAGGGTGAAGCTTGGGGATATCTCTGACGTCTGTCCGCTGGACATGGTTATACATTCTCTATTCTGGCGAAAGAATTGACATCATAGGGTAACATTTATCCGGCCTCCAGATCATCCTTATTTTAATGCGTGTTTAATCTTCTCCAAGGTGTGTTGCGCAGCGCCCCACCTATATGATCGAGAAAGGCTGAAACGCGCGCAGGATGAGAGCGACCTGGCGGTGTCAGCAGACACAGGGCGGTGTCCGGAAAAGACCAGTCCGGCAGGACGCGCTCGAGCAGGCCCTCTCCCAGTGCTTGCGCCACCATGAATTCCGGAAAAAGTCCTATGCCCAATCCGGCATGCAGGGCTGGCAGGAAGGCCTCGGCATTATTGGCCCGGTAGCGGCTGCGCGGTGGCTCGACCTGAAGACTCTTCCCCTTGCGTGTCATTTTCCATGGGCCGGAACCGAAGAGGGTCTCATACATGAAACCGTCATGATGTTTCAGGTCCCGGGGATGGGTCGGGTGGCCTCTCCGCGCAAGATAGGTGGGAGAGACGACCAGCAGAAGCGGAATCGAGCACAGATGCAGCGCGCGTAGTGAAGAAGGCGCATGGGCGGCGATCCTGATCGCCACATCGAACCCGCCACCGATCAGATCGAGCTGCTCGTCTGTATAGGTCATGGCCAGTTCGATATCTTCGAAGCGTGACAGGAAAGCCGGGAGAAGGGGGGCGATATGGCTGAGCCCGAAGCCGATCGGGGCCGTGACGCGCAGTACCCCGTGCGGGTGGTGAGCGGCCCGACGCAATTCGGCTTCTGCGGCTTCGCCCTCGCCAAGCAGTTTTACCGCATGAGACAGGACGCGTTCGCCTGTTTCCGTCAGAGACAGACGGCGCGAGGTTCGGTTGAACAGGGCGGTGCCTGTCGCCTGTTCCAGCCGGGATACGGCCTTGGAAACCGTCGGGCGCGACAGGCCGAGCACGCGTGCGGCTTCGCTGAAGGAACCATGCTCGACAATGCGCGCGAAAATCGCAAGCGCCTCGAAGTCAGGAAGTCTTTCTGTCAAGAAATGGCACCGATTCGTTTCTGTCATTTCTATATCTTGACGTGTGCCGGACTGTCTATGGTCTTGGGCAGAACAGGAGGATCGTTTTATGATCGAGCTTCGTAAATTCTCTTCACTGGGTCATGCGGATCATGGCTGGCTCAGAGCCGCGCATCATTTTTCGTTTGCCGGATATCACGACCCTGCGCGCATGGGCTGGGGGGCGCTGCGCGTCTGGAATGACGATGAGATCGCGCCGGGGGGCGGGTTTCCATCACATCCGCACCGTGACATGGAAATCATTACCTATGTCCGACAGGGTGCAATAACCCACAGGGACTCGCTCGGTAACCAGGGACGTACCGAAGCAGGTCAGGTGCAGGTGATGTCAGCAGGAACGGGTATCGTTCATAGCGAGGCCAATCTTGAGGATGTGACGACCACATTGTTCCAGATCTGGATTCATCCGGATCGGCGTGGTCATGCGCCTTCATGGGGAACGAGGCCTTTTCCGGTCGAGGCGCGGGCCAATCGTCTCGTCACGCTGGCATCCGGCGTTGAGGGCGATGACGAGGCTCTCGGTATCAATGCGACCGCGCGCGTCAGGGCTGCGACAGTGACTGCGGGCGAAAGCCTGACATGGTCGCTCCCGACGGGCTGGCTGGGCTATGTCGTGCTGGCTTCGGGTCTTATCCGTATCGATGATGTCACGCTTGAGGAACGCGATGGCGCAGCGATTGCGGATATGAAAGAGGTGACGATACGGGCCGATAGGGATTCCGAGATCGTCATTGTCGAAACGCCTGCCTGACAGGGTTGCAGAAGCAACTCCCTGCTTTCCTGTACCCTCCCCCCTAGGGTATAGGGGGAATATGAGTCCGCCCAATCACAAGAAGATCGCCCTGCGCCTCAAACAGGCTCACGGGCATCTGGCAACCATACTCGAGATGATCGAGGCCAATCGTAGCTGCGCCGATCTGGCGCAGCAGATCCAGGCTGTCGAAAACACGCTGCGCAACGCCAAGCGCACCCTGATTCAGGATCATGTCGAGCATTGCATTGTCGAGGCGCTGGCCGATGGAGGAGACAGCCGCGACGAGACGATGCGCGAATTCGCACGTCTCGTCCGGTATCTCTGAGGGGGCCGGATTCGATGGCATGTTTCACGGCCCTGCGATGCCATGCTGCGCTGGCACTGTCTTTACTGGCACTGTCTTTAGTGGCGCTGCTTCCTGCTTTGGGGGTGTCGGTCAGTTCGCGCAGCGAAGCGGCCGAAGCCTGGCGTCACGAGCTGGAGCTCTCGCAGGATGCGCAGAACAACGAGCATATGTCTTTCGTCACGATAGGCAGGGGCATTGTGTACGACCAGATCCTTGCGATGGCCCGCGTGGATGTCGATACCAGTCGCATTATCGACATCCACTCGGCCGGATCGGGCAAGGTGACCGCCGTGCATGTGACCCCCGGTCAGCATGTGCGACAGGGTCAGTCGCTCATATCCTATACCGATCACTCCCTGCATGAACTGGCGCTCCAGCGCGAACAGGTCGAGGCGGCTCTTGCTTCAGCACGTGCTGCGGAAACGGAGGCGCGCCTGTTCTATGATCGTGGTGTCATTCTGGTCGGCAGCGCCGTTTCGCGCGGTGAACTCCAGCGCCGTCTTATGGTGCTGGAACAGCAGCGCGATGCGGTAAAGGCGCGTGAGGCCGATCTCGCCACCCTGAACCACCGTCAGACCGAGGAATTCACCTCCGTGACCGAGCGGATCGTTCAGGACGAGGCCTCGGATCTCATCAGCCCGGTCGATGCGGTCGTGCAGGCCATAAGAACCTCAGTCGCTGCCGATATCACCGCCGGCGATAATCTGGTTACGGTGGTCGATCTCTCGCGCCTGTGGCTCATAGCCGATCTGTCGCCCGAAGATGCATCGCAGCTTTCGGTCGGCGGATGGGTTGCGTTTCATCCCTCAGGCCAGACTGAAATGCAGCCGGACACCCGGACCGACAAGCAGCTTTCGAACCCGGCCGGGCCAGAGACAGTCACAGCCAGAATAGATACGATTGCCGGTCTGGCCGATCCGTCGACCGGGCTGGTGCGTGTGGTCTCGGTCATCGATCACCCGTCCTCCAGGCTCAGACCCGGCATGATGCTCGATGCAGCGTTCAGAACGGGCGAGGGGGTGGAAGGGCTTGTCGTGCCACTCGCAGCTCTTCAGCAGATCGAGGGTGAGGATATTGTTTTTCTGCGCCGCGATGCGACCCATTTCGTGCCGGTACCGGTCAGGATCCTGCGACATGACGAGGCGCAGGCTGTCATTCAGGGTGCACAAAGCCAGGATATGCAAGGCCAGGATACGCTGAGCAAGGACAAGCTCGTTCAGGGCCAGCAGATTGCCGGTGCAGGGAGCTTCGCGCTCAAATCCATGGCGCTTCTTTCTTCCATGGCGTCGGACT
>Ga0157365_10001001_pt1 | contig 11857 bp, 10 predicted proteins | sample AttsexASBM3_FD_111478 | JGI IMG/M metagenome (GOLD analysis project Ga0157365, IMG submission 111478) | Fungus gardens microbial communities from leaf cutter ant in Ribeirão Preto, State of São Paulo, Brazil - Atta sexdens ASBM3 | ecosystem: Host-associated > Fungi > Mycelium > Unclassified ... | reverse complement strand
TTCAGGAAGTAGGGATCCGTCAACGAGAGATCGACCTGCTTCTGATAATACGCAACCGTTCCCGAAATACCGGCATCCATGCCGGTACCGAGCAGATTATGCTGCTTGACCGAGCCGTTACCCAGAATACCCACGTCGGTCGAGTAACCGCCACCGAGCGAGAATTCACCCGTGGGCTTTTCGACCACATTGGCAGAAACGTTCACCCTGTCAGGCGCCGAACCCTGCGTCTGATCGACGGAGACGGTGCTGAAATAGCCCAGATCCTGCAGCGCAGCCTTGGAATACTTGCGATCGAACGGGGTGTACGGGTCGCCCTCTGCCATCGGCAGGGCACGACGGATCACCTTGTCCTTTGTCACCGTATTACCGTTGATGTCGATGCGCTCGACATAGACATGCGGCCCCTCGTTCACGTCGAACAGCAGATCGACGATACGCTTTTCAGGGTTACGCGCAATCTCGGAGCGCACCATGGCAAAGGGATGACCGGTGGCCTGCAGGCGCTCCTGCATGCCCGTCACGTTATTCTGGATCGCCGTGCCGTCGTACCACTGGTGCGGAAACAGATCGATATACTTCTTGAGATCCTTCGCCTCGACATGGCGCAGGCTGGAACGGACATCCATCTTGCCGATACGATAGCGCGGCCCTTCATCAATGGTGAAAGTAATGATGAAGTTCTTGCGATCGGGCGAAAGCTCGCCTGTCGCATTGATCATGTGGAAATCCACATAGCCATTATGCAGGTAGAAGCGACGCAGCAGTTCCGCATCGTACTTCACACGCTCGGGGTTATATTCGTCCGACGAGGAGAAGAAACGATACCATTCCGTCTCCTTCGACGAGATCACCGAAGCCAGACGGGCTTCGCTGAAGGCTTTGTTCCCGACGAAAACGACCTTGTTGATCAGGGTCTGACGCGCTTCATTGATCTTGAAAATCACATCGACGCGGTTATGCGACAGCTTGATGATCTGCGGCGTTACCGTTGCGCCGAAACGTGCTTTCGACGCGTAGAGATCGAGCAGCTTCTGACGATCGGCCGCGGCAGCCTGCGAGGAGAAGACAGCGCGGGGGCGCATGGCGATCTCCTTGCGGAGATCCTCGTCCTTGACCGCATGATTGCCTTCGAAGGCAATACGGTTGACGATCGGGTTCTCGACCAGATCGACCACCAGCGTGCCACCCGAGCGGCGTAGCGTCACGTCCTTGAACAGGCCGGTCGCATAAAGCGTCTTGAGGGACCGATCGAGATCGTCCTGGTTGAAACGGTCACCAGGCTGCACCACCATATAGGAGAGCACGGTGCTGGTTTCGATGCGCGTATTGCCCTTCACATCGATCGCTTCGATCATCTGCCCATTGGCAGAGTGCTGCTCGGCAGCGTGATGATGCGCGGGACGGCGGGTTTTCTGAGCCTCGGCCTTCCCTGCCCAGACAGGGAGAATGCATACCGAAGCAAGCAGAACGAGACGTTTACCTGACAAGACGGACGTTCCTTAACTTCATCAACCCGACGTGAAGGTTTATTTCAGACAATTTAATTGTGCGCAACGAAGCTCACGCCGCAGATTTTTCTTATACCTGTCGGACGTATCCGACTTGGACCCCGTGAGCAAGCACTCCGCCGCATGAACTGTCGTAACACTCTGTGTCACGCAGCGGAGATTTCCGCGTTTTCTAGCGGAACAGACCGAGATTCGAAAGATCGTTGAAGGTTGAAAACAGAAAGAGCGCGGCGATAATCGCGAAACCCGCCTGATAGCTGATTTCCTGCACACGGCGTGAAACGGGCTTACCGCGCACGGCCTCGGCAACATAGAACACGAGACGCCCACCATCGAGCAGCGGAATCGGGAACAAGTTGATCAGACCGAGATTGATCGACAGCAGCGCCATGAAGGACAGGATGCTGGCAAAGCCGTAATGGGCCACCTGCCCCGACAGCTGGGCAATCCTGATCGTGCCGCCAAGCTCCTTTGCACTGCGGTGACCTGTCACGATCTGCCAGACGCCCTGAAGGGTCTGGACGGAAACCATCCAGGTTTCCTGCACGCCAGCCTTGACCGCCTGACCGAGACCCATCGGCTTGCCGGGCACAAGCTGGGCCATCACACCGATACTGCCCGTATCGGGCGCACCGTTTTTACCCGGTACCCGGTCGAGCGTAATGGGCAGGCTGAGGTCGTGACCGTCGCGCCTGATTCCCAGCGTCGTGTGTTCTCCCGGCATTTTGACGGCATGCGCCTGAATATCGGCAAAATTGAAAACATCCAGCGACCCGAGGCGGGTGATGACGTCACCCTTCTGCAGCCCGGCCTTTTCTGCGGCGCTGTGCGGCGCGACTTGGGCAATCTCGTTTTTCAGCTCCGGCTTGCCCACGGAAACATAAAGCACCGTGAACAGCAGCAGAGCGAAAATGAAGTTGAACACCAGCCCCATGACAATGACCAGCATGCGCGAGCCGACGGGCTTGTCATGAAAGGTCTGACCGGGAACCCAGGCAGCTTTCTGCTCCGGTGTTGCATCCTCAGGATCTTCAAAACCATGAGGCTTGACGAAGCCACCCAGCGGAATGGCTGCAATACGCCATTCCGTGCCTGTACGGTCGTGCCAGCGATAAAGCGCGGGGCCGAAACCGATGGAAAAAGTGTCGACCTTTACGCCACGCCAGCGTGCAGCAAGATAATGCCCCATTTCATGCACGAAAACGAGGACGCCGAGAATCAGGGCGAAGGCCAGGATCGTGACGGCAAATTCATGCATGAAGCGTCTCCGTGCTGCTCAGGGAATTGCTGCGCTCACGTGAGACGAAAATCTCGGCCACGCGTCTGGCTTCGTTATCCCAGTGCAGCACGTCGTCGAGCGTGTCGAGCGTAGGAGCACCGAGCTTGTCCATGGCATAGGCGATCGTATCGCCAATGCCGAGGAAACCGATGCGACGCGTCAGGAAAGCCTCGACGGCAATCTCGTTTGCGGCAGAGAAAATGGTAGGTGAGGCCGCCCCCGCACAAAGAGCTTCACGAGCCAGACGGAGCGCGGGGAAACGCACCTCGTCCGGGGCCTCGAAATCCAGACGGGCCAGCGCCGCCAGGTCGAGGCGGGGCGCGTTTGTCTGCATACGATCCGGCCAGGCCAGGGTGTTTGCAATCGGCACGCGCATGTCCGGCGCGCCCAGCTGGGCGATCAGGCTGCCGTCACGAAACTGTACCATGCCATGCACAGCCGATTGCGGATGAACAAGCACGTCGATCTGCTCGTTCGTCAGGCCGAAAATGCGCGCAGCCTCGATAACCTCAAGTCCCTTATTGGCCATCGATGCGGAGTCGATAGTGATCTTGGCGCCCATGCTCCAGGTCGGATGCTTGAGGGCATGTTCCGGCGTTGCGGCACGCATGGTTTCGATCGACGCGCAGCGGAACGGACCGCCGGATGCCGTAAGAACGATCTTCTCGACGCTCTCGATCGGACTGCCCGCCAGGCTCTGGAATATGGCGTTATGCTCGGAATCGACCGGGAGCAGCGTTGCCCCGGCTGCCGCAACCTCACGCAGCATGACGTCGCCCGCGCTCACCAGCGCTTCCTTGTTCGCGAGAGCGATCGACCTGCCGTTGCGTGTCGCAGCCAGTGTAGGCTCCAGACCGGCGGCCCCGGTGATAGCGGCCATGGTCCAGTCTGCCTCCATGGCAGCAGCCTCGATCACCGCCTGACGTCCACCGGCGGCACGGACACCGCTCCCGCTCAGGCGGTCCCTCAGCTCGCCCAACAGGCTCTCGTCATTGATCACCGCGACTTCTGCACGCAGCGCGATTGCCTGCTCGGCCAGGAGCGCGACGTTACGACCGCCGACCAGAGCCCGGATACGGAAGCGCTCCGGCTCGGCGAGCAGAAGGTCGATCGTCGAGCAGCCAATGCTGCCGGTGCTGCCAAGAACGGTAATGCTGCGCGGTGAAGCGGTCATGATCCCAGGATACTCCAGATCAATGCGGATATGCGGATTAGGGAGAAACGAAAAAGTGCAGGAATGCTGTCAGGATATCGTCCGGCCGGGTCTTCCAGAACACCTGCCCCGGTACGCAAAGCGAAACCAGCGCAGCCAGTGGCGCAGCAGCCAGAAGACCGTCGAAACGATCAAGCAAACCGCCATGCCCCGGTATAAGCTTGCCCGAGTCCTTAATACCGACACGGCGCTTTGCAGCACTCTCGGCGAGATCGCCCGACTGAGAGGCACAACCGAGGATCATACCCCAGATCAGCCCACCCAGAGGCGTGCCGCTCCCGAAGAAGACTGCGATGGCCATCCCGGCAAGCCCTGCGCAAACCAGGCCGCCCAACGCGCCGGAGCGCGTCTTGCCGGGCGATATACGCGGCGCCAGCTTCGGACCACCGAATATACGGCCACTGATATAGGCGCCGCTATCGCTCGCAATCACAACGGCGACGATAAACAGAACGACGACAGCTCCGAACGACGGCTCCCTAAGCCATAGCAGGGAAAGCCCTCCCAGACTCGCCACAGCGACACTGGCCCATTGAGCAGGGCCGAACACCACGGCCGACAGCATGAGTGCCAGGGCTGCACGCCACTCGTTTCTGATAGCGCAGACAAGGCCGACCACGGGCCAGAGCAACAGCAATGCGCCACGCCAAGTGTATTGCCCCCTGCCCCACGCAACGCCTGCCATGGCCATGCCCTCATAGACGAGGCCGAGACTGACAAGAAGCAGCATCGCCTTATAGGCGACACCACCCATGACGATGCAGAAAACTGCAACCGGGACGATCACGGCGGCTGAAATCAGCCGCAGGCGAAGATCGGACCAGCGCGCATTACGATTGGATGACGTGTTCACAGAGCGCCATCCGGTGCAAGACGCTTGCCGAAACGACGCTCGCGACGTGAGAAATCGAGCATCAGGGTCTCGAAATGCGTTTCATCGAAATCCGGCCACATTACGTCCAGAAAAGCGAGTTCGGCATAAGCCGATTCCCAGAGCAGGAAGTTGGACAGGCGACGCTCACCGCTCGTGCGGACAATCAGATCGGGATCGGGAAAAGGTGAGGTCTGGAGGAAATCGCCAAAAGCCTCCTCCCCGATCGTTTCGGGGTCGATCTCGCCGCGCATCGCCGCAGCAGCGAGGCTCTTGGCCGCCTTGAGCATGTCGTGGCGCGCGCCGTAAGACAGGGCGAGAATCATGGTGAGCCGTGTATTACGCGCTGTCAGGGTACGAGCCCGGTCGATTTCTGCCCTCAGACCTGAATCGAAACGACTGAGATCGCCAATGAACTCCAGCCTCACATTCTGCTCGTGAAGCTCTGCAACCTTGTGCCGCAGATAGAAACGCAGCAGCGATGTCAGATCGGAAACTTCCTCGGTTGTCCGGTTCCAGTTCTCCGAGGAGAAGGCGTAGAGCGTCAGATAGCGCACATGCGCAGCGATGGCCGCTTTGACACAGCGACGCACCGCCTCGGCTCCCGCGCGATGACCGGCCATGACCGGCTTGCCACGCGCCTGCGCCCAACGCCCATTGCCGTCCATGATGACGGCAACATGACGCGGTGCAAGGGCGGGATCAGTATTCGCGGCGGGGGCCGGATGGACGCGAGAGGATGACACGATTGCGGATCAGACCTGCTTGATCTCGCGTTCCTTGTCCGCGAGCATATCGTCAACTTTCTTGACGTACTGATCCGTCAGCTTCTGCACACCGTCCGACCAGACCTTCATATCGTCCTGGCTGATCTCGCTCTTTTTCTCATGGGTCTTGATCTGATCCATGCCATCGCGACGCACATTGCGCACCGCAATCTTGCCGTTCTCGGCATAGCGCCCTGCAGCACGTGCCAGCTCGTTGCGGCGCTCTTCGGTCAGCTGGGGTATGGGCACGCGTACGGTCTGACCGTCGGCAGCCGGATTAAGACCGAGCCCGGCATCGCGAATGGCTCGCTCGACAGCACCGACCAGCCCACGATCCCAGACGGATACGGTAAGCATGCGCGCTTCGGGTACGGCAATCGATCCGACCTGTGCCAGAGGCACTTCGCTGCCATAGGCTTCGACGCGCACGGGCTCCAGCAGGTTCGGGCTGGCGCGGCCCGAACGCAGACCGGAGAGATCACGACGCAGGCTTTCCATCGCACCGTCCATACGGCGGGTCAGGTCTTCCAGCAGGTCATTCAGCTCAGCAGGCATTGTTCTCTCCCTAATCGATACTCAAAGACTGGTGATTGTGTCCGGCTCAGGCCGTTTCGATGATACGCGTAAACCGGCCTTCGCCACGCATGACGCTGGCAAAGGCTCCGGGAGCGTGAATATTGAAGACGATGATCGGCAGACGGTTCTCACGTGCCAGCGAAATGGCCGTGGCATCCATCACGTTCAGGTCGCGCGAGAGCACATCCATATAGGACAGCTCGTCATAACGCTCTGCATCGGGCACGCGTCGCGGATCGGCGGAATAAACGCCATCGACCTGTGTGCCCTTGAGGAGCACATCGCATTCCATTTCGTTGGCGCGCAGGGCGGCCGCCGTATCGGTGGTGAAGAAAGGGTTGCCCGTACCGGCCGCAAAAATCACGACGCGCCCCTTCTCCATATGACGCACGGCGCGACGTCGGATATAGGGCTCGGCAATCGATGACATCTGGATGGCGGACATCACACGGGTATCGATACCGGCTTTTTCAAGCGCATTCTGCATCATCAACGCGTTGATGACGGTCGCCAGCATGCCGGCATAATCGCCCTGCGCACGGTCCATACCCTTGGCGGCGGCTGCCACACCACGGAAGATATTACCTCCGCCGATCACCAGACAGACCTGAACGCCGCTACGCGAGACCGACGCCACGTCATTGGCGATTTCCTCGACGATCTGCGGCTCTATCCCGAAAGAGCCCTTGCCCATCAGGGCTTCGCCCGAAACCTTGAGAAGAACGCGCTTGTAGCGTGCTGAAGTTTCGGTCATCGCTTCCTCTTTCGCTGCTGCCTCATGAAGGCCATTTCACAACCCGCGCCCCTCTTATAGGGCGCGGCCTGTCCTCACAAGAACTTCTCAGGCGTCATCCAGGCCGATAGCCCGCAGACGCGCCTTTTCTTCGTCCCACCCAGCGCGCTCACGTACATTCAGGAACAGATGACAGGGCCGCTCCAGCAAACGTCCGAGATCGAGGCGTGCGCGTTCGCCGATACTGCGAATCTTGCGCCCCCCCTCACCGATGAGAATGGCTTTGTGTCCGGGACGCGAGACATAGATCGTCGCATCGATGCGCACCGATCCATCGGGACGTTCCTTGAAGCTCTCGGTCTCGACCGTTGCCTGATACGGAATTTCCTCATGCGTCTGCATGAAAATCTGTTCGCGCACCAGCTCCGCCGCCAGCAGACGGTCAGGCAGGTCGGTCAGGTCGTCCTCGGGGTACAGATACGGTCCCTCAGGCAACTCAGCGGCGAGATAATCGAGCAGATCGTCCACCCCATCACCCGAGCGCGCGCTGAGCATGAACACATGCTCGACCGAAAGCTGATCGGTGATCGACTTCGTGAGCGGCAGAAGCTGCTGTGCCCCGACGAGATCGGTCTTGTTCAGCACGAGCCAGACCCGTCGCTTCTGCTTGGCCAGCGTGTCGATCACCGCCTGCGCCTCTTCGCGCAGTCCGGCCTTGGCATCGATCAGCAGGAGCGAGATATCGGCATCCTGCGAACCGGTCCAGGCGGCGGCAACCATGGCGCGATCGAGCTTGCGCCGCGGCTTGAAAATGCCCGGTGTGTCGACAAGCAGGATCTGTGTGGTCTGACGCATGAGAATGCCCAGCACACGAAAACGCGTCGTCTGCGCCTTGGGGCTTACAATCGAGAGCTTCGCGCCCGTCATGCGATTGATCAGAGTGGATTTACCGGCATTCGGCGCCCCGACGAGGGCGACGAAACCACAACGTGTCGTCATTTTCTGTCCTTCGTGCCTTTGCGGCTACGGTTCAATCGCCGGAGCAAGACAGTCGCTGCCTCGCTCTCGGCCTGGCGTTTGCTCCCTGCAACGCCCTCACCCGTCTCACCCATAGCAGAAACCGCTACGGTAAAGCGCGGGGCATGAGACGGCCCCTCCATGGAAAGCGTCTCGTAATCCGGCAGCTTGTAGCCACGCGCCAGAACATATTCCTGAAGTGTCGTCTTGGGATCCTTGGGCGGCGTGATCTGCGATGTCAGCAGATCCTTCCATTTCTCCCGCACGAAACGACGCGCAGGCTCAAGTCCGGCATCGAGATAGAGCGCCCCCAGAAGGGCCTCCATCGCATCGGCCTGCACATTGGCCAGACTGCGTATACCGGCCTGCTCTTCATGCTCTGCAATACGCAGCGCGCTGGCAATACCGATGCTCTCGGCAATAGGCGCGAGGGCGTTGCGCGAAACCAGGGAAGCATGACGTGGCCCGAGAGCCCCCTCAGGCTCATCGGGAAACTGTTCGAGCAGCCACTCGGCCATCAACAGACCCAGCACACGATCGCCCATGAATTCCAGACGCTCGTTCGAGCCCGCCTCGGCAGGACGTGGGGCATTGCGTGGCGCACGCCTGCCCTGGCGAGACGACACAGCCGAACGATGCGTCAGCGCCTGACGCAGCAGGCCCTGATCGGCAAAGCGATGCCCGAGTGCCTCCTGAATCGCTTCGAGATAATTATCCTGACCGCTCATTGCCCGTTCTCAGTGCATCGTCGCAAAAAGATGGCTCCACCGGATTTCGAAAGGCCATTGCCAGAACTGCCAGAGCGGATGCACGGCATCGTAGGAGAAGAATACGAAACGCGCCTTGCCCACCAGATTGACCATAGGCACATAGCCGAGATCCACACCGTTATCGCGCTGGAAACGGCTATCGCCACTATTATCGCGATTATCGCCCATTGCGAAGAAATAGCCATCGGGCACGACGTATTCGCGGGTGTCGTTCTGCTCGCCCTCATCGGTCTGCTTCAGGATCTGATGCGTGACAGGTGGCGCGCCAGCACTGCCGGGGAGCGTCTCGAGATAGCGTATTCCCGCCTGCGGATAGCGGTTTTCATCCATGGCCGAATAGACACCCAGGGATTTGCGCGGCACCAGGGTGCCATTCAGGTAAAGCTCGCCCGCGCGCATCTGGACATGATCGCCCGGCAGACCGATGACGCGCTTGATGTAATCGATCGAGTTGTTCTGCGTGTAGCGAAAAACAACAACGTCGCCGCGATGAGGCGTCGACGCCCAGATACGCCCATCGAACAGATGAGGCGAGAACGGGATCGAGAAACGCGACCAGCCATAATCGTATTTGGTAACGACAATATAGTCTCCGACCTGAAGGGTCGGCATCATGGAGGCGCTCGGGATATTGAACGGCTCCACGAAGATCGTCCGTATCGCCATCAGGACCACAATCCAGATGACGACAAAGCGTACGATCTCGAGTGGAGTGTCTTCTTTTCGCCTGGAGGCCGTCGCCTCCTGATTTACATCGGTCATTCTCGGGTCTTAGCGCAGGAGGTGGGGTATTGGCGACAGAGTATCATGAAGTTCGGGGAACTGACTGCACGATCACATAGGCAAGGGCATAGGGTGCTTCATCGCTCAGACTGAGCATGATCTCCGCCTGCTGCTCCGGCAGAGCCAGTGCCGCAAGGCAGATTGCCGCCTGACCGCTCAGATGCAGCAGGGGTTTACCCATATCGTCATGACGCACCTCGATGTCCGTCAGATGGATACCATCGCGAAACCCGGTACCCAGCGCCTTGACGCAAGCCTCCTTGGCGGCCCAGCGCTTGGCAAAAATGCCGATACGCCCCTCCCCCTGCCGCGTCTGTGCATAGGCGATTTCAGATGTCGTAAAGCTTCTGGTCAGAAAGCGATCGCCTGAGCGTTCGATCGCACGCGCAATACGACGCATGTCGCACAGATCGGTCCCTATGCCCCGTATCATCGATCGGTCAGTTCCGTGCGCGCTCGACCTGCATCACACCCTGCGCGGAACGCAGGGCTGCGATCATCGCCGAAAGATGACGTACGTCGCGCACTTCGAGATCGACCAGGATCTCCATGAAATCGAGCTGCCTGTTGAGGATGCGCAGATTGACGACGCTGCCATTATGTTTCGACGCCGTGTTGGTCAGCGTCGTCAGCACGCTCGATTCATTGGCAGCAATCACGCTGACACGACCGATATGCGGGGCCGAACGCTCACCCTGCGAGAGGGCTTCGTAATCCCAGTCGATTTCGAGGAAGCGCTCCGGAGTCGAGGAAAAGGCGCTCAGATTCTGGCATGCGCGCTGATGGATCGTGACACCCTTACCCTGAGCGATAATCCCGACGATCGGATCGCCGGGCAGCGGGTGACAGCACCCGGCAAAATGCGTCGCGATACCGGAGCCGATTCCGGTAATGATCGATCCGGTTTTGGTCCCGTAACGTGGCGCCGTTCCGACGCCACCAGCAAGACGTCCCGACAGTCCGGGCACCATGCGCGGTGCACGATGGGTCTGTCGGAGCTCCGGATAGGCGGCATTGACGACATCGCGCGGTCCGAGCTGACCGTTGCCAACTGCCACATAAAGATCGTCGATGCTCGGCTGACGCAGATCGCGCAGCAGGGTCTCGAGCACTTTTTCGCTGCCATCGACACCTTCCTGACGGAAGGCTTTGGCCAGCGCCGTGCGGCCTGTATCGAGATTGACCTGACGCTGCTGCAGGGCAACGTGACGCCGGATACGCGCACGCGCCTTGCCGGTAACGACAAAACGTTCCCACGAGGCAGATGGCGTGCCGCCTCGCGCGGTCATGATCTCGACCTGATCGCCATTCTGCAGTTCGTGGCGCAGGGGCATCAGACGACCGTTGATCTTTGCACCAACGCAGGCGTCGCCAACCTGACTGTGCACAGCATAAGCAAAATCGACCGGCGTTGCCCGACGCGGCAGGGAGATCAGCTGACCTTTGGGCGTGAAGCAGAAAACCTGGTCCTGATAGAGTTCAAGCTTTGTGTTTTCCAGAAACTCGTCAGGTGCCTCGGAATCCTCGAGAATTTCGAGCAGATCCTGCACCCAGCGCAGCTTGTTGAGCCCGAGCGCATTGACTTCGGTATTCGACGCCTCGGCATCGTCGCGCTCTTTATAAGCCCAATGCGCCGCAACACCGTTTTCGGCGAAATTATGCATATCCGCCGTGCGGATCTGGATCTCGATTTTCTGATTGCGCGGCTGACGAAGCGTGACGCCAGTATGAAGACTCTGATAGCCGTTGGCCTTGGGCGTCGAGATGTAATCCTTGAAGCGCCCGGCAATCATCGGATACGCGCCATGAATGGCGCCAAGCGCCGCATAACAGGCATCGCGGCTCGGCACGATCACACGAAATGCCATGATATCGGACAGCTGCTCGAACGCCACATTGCGTTTCTGCATTTTAGCCCAGATGGAATAGGGCGATTTTTCGCGGCCAGTGATATCGACGTGAGGCAGCCCCACCTCGGCACAGAGTGCTTTGAGCTCCTGCTTGATCTGCTCGATAATATCCGCGCCATGGCCGCGCAGAAAGTTGAGACGTGCCCGAATGGTGGCATCGGCCTCCGGTTCGAGCTGTTCGAACGACAGGTTCTGCAACTCTGTCTTGACGCGGTCCATACCGATGCGTTCAGCCAGAGGCGCGTAGATATCCATGGTCTCGCGCGCGATGCGCAGGCGCCTGTCCTGACGCTGCACGTAATGCAGCGTGCGCATGTTATGCAGCCGGTCTGCCAGCTTGACGATCAGAACGCGTATGTCACGCGACATGGCCAGAACGAGCTTGCGGAAGTTTTCGGCCTGCTTGGTTCTGTCCGACTGCAGTTCG
>Ga0157365_10000998_pt1 | contig 11870 bp, 13 predicted proteins | sample AttsexASBM3_FD_111478 | JGI IMG/M metagenome (GOLD analysis project Ga0157365, IMG submission 111478) | Fungus gardens microbial communities from leaf cutter ant in Ribeirão Preto, State of São Paulo, Brazil - Atta sexdens ASBM3 | ecosystem: Host-associated > Fungi > Mycelium > Unclassified ... | reverse complement strand
CATTTCTGTTTTAAAATAACCGGGCGCAAGCCCGTTGATCTGTAATCCATGGCGCGCCCAGTCCGTCGCCATGCCTTTGGTCAGGTTTTTGACCGCGCCCTTGGTTGCGGTATACGGCGCGATACCGGGCCGTGCCAGTTCGCTCTGTACCGAGCAGATATTGACGATCTTGCCCCGTCTACGGGGCAGCATGTGCCGCGCCACGGCCTGTCCTACAAAGAAAACCGCGTTCAGGTTGGTCGCAATCAGCGCATCCCAGTCTGTCCGGCTGAACTGGTCCAGCGGCGCGCGACGCTGGATGCCCGCATTGTTTATCAGAATATCAATCGGGCCGTGTTCATGTTCTATTTTTTCAACCCCGGCGATGACGGCTTCCTGATCGGTCACATCAAACGGGGCGGTTACGACATCCAGCCCTTCGCGCTGTAGCATCTCGCGGGCTGTTTCAAGCGGTTCAGGATTGCGACCGTTCAGCACGATCTTTGCCCCCGACTGGCCCAGCCCGCGTGCCAGGGTCAGCCCGATGCCACGGGAAGCCCCGGTGACCAGCGCCCGTCTGCCGGTAAGGGAAAAAAGCGTATTATCAGCCATGATACGTCCGTCTTTCTTATGAAGGATACGACGGTAGCAGGGAATAATGTCCTCTGCCCTTACACGTCTTCGCGCGTGGACGATACTTCCTGCCTCCTGATGACTGAACCGGTATGGAAAATCAATATTTCAGAGACTGTTTGCAAAGCCTGTCTGGAAATACCCAGAAATAATAAGGAAGATTTTTCCAAATAACTTTGAAGACGACGTCTTTTTGGAAAAAGACAGCATTCAAAAACTTTTCCTGTTTTTTATCAAAGATTGCGTTTGAAGCAATATTTTAGGAAATGGTGACCTATGAATTAATGGAAAAAGGGTTCCATCCACTTCTGTTGATCGTCAGGAAAAAAGTATCTCATTCCTAGGCGTGTATTTATATGCCTCTATGGGGTGCTGATTATCGACCCATTCCAATAATTGCCGCTGGCTCGAAGCATTTTTAATTTATCATTGATGAAATGAACCATCTGATTGGAACACATATTATGCATCTGGATTTACGAACAGTTTTATAATAATACTTTACAGCGCCCCCTGTTCAATAATGAAACGTGCAATGGCTTCGACTCCTTCGCCCGCGCGGATATTGGAGAATACGAAGGGCCGTTCGCCACGCATGCGCCTGCTATCGCGGTCCATCACCCCAAGGTCAGCCCCCACATGTGGTGCAAGGTCGATCTTGTTGATGACCAGCAGATCGCTGCGCGTAATGCCGGGGCCACCCTTGCGGGGGATCTTGTCGCCCGCCGAAACATCAATGACGTAAATGGTCAGATCCGCCAGTTCCGGGCTGAAGGTGGCGGCAAGGTTGTCCCCTCCGCTTTCCACCAGTACGAGGTCCAGACCGGTAAAACGATCTGTCAGTTCGGCAATACCGGCAAGGTTGATGCTGGCGTCCTCCCGGATGGCGGTGTGGGGGCAGCCGCCGGTCTCGATCCCCATGATCCGCTCGGGCGGCAGGGAACCGGCGCGGGTCAGGAACTCCGCATCTTCACGCGTGTAGATATCGTTGGTGATGGCGGCGATATTGTAATCATTGCGAAAGCGGCGGCACAGCGCATCCATCAGTGCTGTCTTGCCCGTGCCAACCGGACCGCCGATGCCTACCCGAAGCGGGCCGTGTTTTGCCTCTGTCATGTCCTGAACAACCTCGTTTCCTGAGTTTCATGATGTATCGCCGCAAGGTCGGAGCCAAAACAGGCTCCGCCCACATCTTCCAGTGTCTGCGCCTGTGCGCGGTCCGCCATTTCCGCCATTACGGGTTCCAGCCGGGAAAGCGCGCGTAGTCCGTCCGTCTGTCCCAGCGGCACCAGCCTTACGGCAGCGGATACAAGGGCTGCGACGGCAGCATAACCGCCAGAAAGCACGGATTGCCCCCGCGAAACGCCGCCCCGGCGAAAGACAAGTCCCTGCGCCACCGGAAGCGGCCAGCGTACCCCCGCCCGAGCGGCCTCGGGCGGTACGACACCCCATACGCCTGCCGCGCGCAGGAAGGCTTCGCCCTGATAGACCGTTTCCTCATACCGTTCGCGCGAGGTGGCGCAGGCACAGGCGAATTCGGCAATATCGCGCAGGCGTTCATCGTCGTTCCCTGCAGCCCAGGCGGCATGCAGGATAATCAGATCGTTGCCGGGACTGCCATGGCGCAACAGGGTGCCTATCCATGCGCAGAGTGTCTCCACATCCCGCACATTGCCCCGTTCAACAGCCCATTCCAGCCCGTGACTATAGGCGTAGCCACCTGTGGGAAAGGCGGGTGACACCCATGACAGCAGGCGCAGGAAGTCCAGTCCGGCCGGTTCGTGTTCAGTCATGGGAATGATGGTGGTGCTCATCCCCGTGGGCATGGCCTGCTCCGCGTCCGGCATAGGCCCCGCTTTCAGGGTCGAATGCCGCCCGTACGTTATGGACGTGACCACCAAGACCCCGGACCATATCGGCAATCACATGGTCATGGCGCACAAGGATACGCTGTCCCCCGATCGCTGCGGGCAGATGCCGGTTGCCCAGATGCCATGCCAGCCGCAACAGGTGCAGCGGGTCGTGGGCCGTGACTTCCATCAGGTCTTCGGCCATGGCTTCGACCCGTATGATACGGCCATCTTCCAGCCGCAGGCCGTCGCCATCGTGCAGAAGCCGGGCGTGCTCCAGTTCCAGCAGCACCTTTGCGCCTGAACGCAGGGTCAGCATCATGCGGCGGCGGTGGCGGCCTTCGTAATCAGCGGCGAATATGTCGGCCGCATCGGCTTCATTCCAGCTTCCCGCTGGCAGGATTTCGGCAACACGGGTCATCAGAACAGGAAATACCTCTGGGCCATGGGCAGGATGTCGGCAGGCTCACACGTCAGCAGCACGCCATCGGCCCGTACTTCATACGTTTCGGGATCGACCTCGATATGCGGCATGGCGTCGTTATGGATCATGCTGCGCTTGCCAATGCCGCCACGCGTGTCGGATACGGCGGAAAGGCTTTTACGCAGGCCGAGTTTTCGGCCGATATCATCCTCAAGGGCCGCTTTTGACACGAATGTCAGGCTTGTATGGGTCAGTGCGCCGCCATAGCCGCCAAACATCATGCGGCCATGCACGGGCTGCGGCGTGGGGATGGAGGCGTTCGGGTCGCCCATCATGGCATAGGCGATGGCCCCACCCTTGATGACAAGATCGGGCTTCACGCCAAAGAAGGCAGGCTCCCACAATACAAGGTCGGCCAGTTTGCCTACCGCGATGGACCCGACCTCATGCGACAGGCCATGGGCGATGGCGGGGTTGATGGTGTATTTGGCGATATAGCGTTTGACGCGGTTGTTGTCCGCCGCGCCATCGCCGGGCAGCGCGCCGCGCTGGCTTTTCATCTTGTGGGCGGTCTGCCATGTCCGCAGCGGCACTTCGCCTACCCGGCCCATGGCCTGACTGTCGGATGACATCATCGACAGCACGCCCATGTCGTGGAAAATGTCCTCCGCCGCGATGGTCTCGCGCCGGATGCGGCTTTCGGCAAACGCAATATCCTCCGGCACCCTGGGGTCAAGGTGGTGGCAGACCATGAGCATGTCCAGGTGCTCATCCAGCGTATTGCGCGTATAGGGCCGCGTGGGATTGGTGGAAGACGGCAGCACGTTGGGCAGAGCGGCCACGCGGATGATGTCCGGCGCGTGGCCACCGCCCGCGCCTTCGGTGTGGAAGGCGTGGATGGTGCGGCCCTGAAAGGCTGCAATCGTGTCCTCCACAAAGCCGCTTTCGTTCAGCGTGTCGGTATGGATCATGACCTGTACGTCCATCCGGTCGGCCACACCCAGACAGCAGTCGATGGCCGCAGGCGTCGAACCCCAGTCTTCATGCAGTTTCAGGCAACACGCTCCGGCGCGGACCATTTCCTCCAGCCCTGCGGGGCGTGAGGCATTGCCCTTGCCGGCAAAGGCCAGATTGACGGGAAACGCATCCGCCGCCTGCAGCATGCGGGCCAGATGCCATGGTCCCGGTGTGCAGGTGGTGGCCGCCGTGCCCGTGGCCGGTCCCGTGCCGCCGCCAAGCATGGTGGTGATGCCCGATGCCAGCGCTTCCTCGATCTGCTGGGGGCAGATGAAATGGATGTGGCTGTCCATGCCGCCCGCCGTCAGGATTTTGCCTTCCCCCGCGATGATTTCCGTCCCCGGCCCGATGATGATGTCAACGCCGGGCTGGATATCGGGATTCCCCGCCTTGCCGATGCCTGCGATCCGTCCGTCGCGCAGCGCTACATCCGCCTTGACGATGCCCCAGTGGTCGATGATCAGCGCGTTGGTGATGACCGTATCCGCCGCCCCCTGCGCGCGGGTGGCCTGTGACTGGCCCATGCCATCACGGATGGTCTTGCCGCCGCCAAAGCGGACTTCCTCGCCATAGGTGGTGAAGTCCTTCTCCACCTCCACCAGCAGGTTCGTATCCGCCAGCCGCACGCGGTCGCCGGTGGTGGGACCGAACTGGCCCGCGTAATCATGCCGCGTAATCCGGGTCATTTATCCACGCTCCCCATCACATCGCCGCGAAAGCCGATGGCGCGCCGTAACCCGCGCAGAGGCACCAGTGTCACGTCTCGCTCCTGCCCCGGTTCAAAGCGTACAGCTCCGCCGGATGGCACATCCAGCCGCCAGCCAAGCGCCTGCGCGCGTTCAAAATGCAGGGGGGGATTGACTTCGGCAAAGTGATAGTGACTGCCCACCTGTACGGGACGGTCGCCGGTATTGGTCACGCGCAGCACGCGGCGGGGCTGGCCTTCGTTAAGGATGATATCACCATCGGCAGGCAGGATTTCGCCCGGAATGGCCCCTTCGGACAGGGGATCAGCGTATCGGGTCATGTACCGTCACCAGTTTCGTACCATCAGGAAAAGTGGCTTCAACCTGCACGTCATGGATCATTTCCGCCACGCCCGGCATGACCTGCGCGCGCGTCAGTACATGGCCACCGCTGGCCATGAGTTCGGCCACGCTCAGGCCATCGCGGGCGCCTTCCACCACATGGTCGGTAATCAGCGCCACGGCTTCGGGGTAGTTCAGGCGCACGCCGCGTTCCAGCCTGCGCCGGGCCACCATGGCCGCCATGGAAACGAGCAGCCTGTCTTTCTCTCGGGGTGTCAGCTTCATGTAGTCATCCGCTCCCTTGCGCGCCGGTCGGGCGCCATCATCATGACCGCCATGTGCCGGGCATGGGCCGGCCATTGCGCAGGACGGGCAGGATTTTGCGCACCGCGACTTCCAGCATCCATCCACTTTGTGCCAGCCCCCGCACCACCAGCATGCCATTCCATGCGGAGGCGGCAAACCCCGCGCATTCGGGGGCCGCCAGCCGCATGCGCACGTCCGGCAGCAGGTCCATCGCCTGCGGGCTGACCAGCACCAGTGTCGTCACGCCCCCCTGCCCGTCAGCTACTGCCGGTTGTGCCAGCAGGGCGGACACGTCCGGGCTTTCCAGCCGCAGCATATCTTCCACTAACAGCCTGCCGTCCCGCCGGATGGACAGCCGGTCACGCACATCCAGCCGCGACAGGTTCTCGCCCGAACCCTTGCGCCCGAATATCCGGCTTTCCAGAAACATGAAGGTGGCCGAGCCTGCCATGTCTACCGTCATGCGACGATGCAGGCGGCCGCCATCAAAAAAGATCGTGCCATGGGGAAGCCACTCCAGCCGGGCGTGGGCATCAATCCGGCACGAGACCGCAATTTCAGCCGGGGCATCATCAGGGCGCGCACGATAGATCCGTTCCGCCGCCTGAGATGTCATCAGCAGGTCCGTTCCCTCCCCGCAGGCAAGACGGCCTTCGATACGGTCACCCGCTGCAATTCCGCCCGATATGTTGACGGTAGCCGTCTCCATCCCCGCCCCCGCAATCCGGGGAAACAGAAGGCGGCAACATCCCTCCTGCACCAGATCGGCCATGCGCGTACGGGTGCCTGCTGCCCTGACTTCCAGTCCGAACCGCCCTTTTGCACGCTGGAGAGTCGTAGTCACCCGGTCACTTTCATCCTGCCATAACCGGGCTGATCCTAGCGCCTGCGCAGAACAGGTCTATAGCGTAATGACTTTTTCTGGTCAGCCAACCAGAACCTGCCAGAATATCTGGTGAAAGGGTGTCTTCCCGATGGTGGGTGCCGTTCGCACCATTGTACTGCCCGTAGCAGGGATGGGGCGCAGGGGGCGGACAGGCTGCTGCTGAACGGATCAGCCGTCTGAATCACGAGAAACCGGAACAGCCCTGTACGCGGCCGTAACGTTTCGGGCAGCCTCGTGGTCAGTTCTGATGCAGGTAGAATTCGACCGGCACGGTCAGTTTAATTGGATCGCCTGCCACGCTGTCCGGCGGGATGGGTAGCGGCTGGGCGCGGCTGGGCAACGCCAGTGCTTCCTGATCCAGCAGGGCATGACCGGAACTTTGGGCCAGCGTGACCGACAGCACGTGCCCCTTGCGGTCCATGGAGAAGGTTACGGTCGGCACGCCCTCTTGATGGTCGGCCATGGCCGCAGACGGGTAACGTTTGAATTTCTCAAGCTGCGCCAGCAGCGCGCCCTGCCATGTAACCGGATCATGTGCGGCATGGGCCGATGAGGAACCGGGCGCGGGTGCTGCCTGTGTCGGTGCGGGCGGCGCTTCGGCCGAAGGTGGCGCGGTGGTCGCGTCGGCAGGTGGTGTTTTATCCGGAACCGGTTTCATTTGCTGTAGCGTCGGTCTGGTTTTCTTTCTGGGGATTTTCCGCTGTTCTTGTGCGGGCACCGGAACCGGCGGGTTGGGCGCGGGCGAAGGGGGTGCCGTGATCTTTGGCGGCGGATCGGGTTGCGGGTCGGGTATGGACAGTGTCTGCTTCGGTCCGACCGGCGCGTCAGTCGGCGGGGTGGGGATGGAGACAGGTTCGGGGGCCATATCTATGGCAATGGCGGCAGGTGCCTGTTCCGCCACGACCACCGGCGCAGGCGGCAGGTGCATGACCCACCCGATGACCCCACCAGTGGTCGCCAGAACCGCAAGGAGGGACAGCCCCCAGCGGATGGTGTCCGTACGCCGGGTCAGTCGCGCCCGGTTGCGTTGCCACTGGGCAAAGGATGGCACGGCAGGGCTTTCAATCGGGTATGCGCCATGCGTTCCCCCGTCCGGCGTGTCGGTGGCGATAGTCACGGTGTGCCGCCGGTTGCGGAAGCGCGGTTGGCGTCCGGCAGCGCAGTCGTTCCGGCCTCGCTGCCTTCCTCCTGCCCCTGCAGGTTGACCAGGGCGACCTTGAGGTAGCCGGCGGCGCGCAGCTTATCCATCACCCCCATCAGCGTGCCGTAATCGACGGTCCTGTCAGCGCGCAGGAAGATCCGTTCATCCCTGTTGCCCTTCGTTGCGGTTTCCAGCGCGCCGGGCAGCGCATCTGTCGAAATGTCGTCTTCTCCCAGCGCCAGACCGTGATCGGCTTTTACCGTCAGAAATACCGGATCATCCGGGCGCGGCGTCGGCTTTTCGGTCGAGGACGGCAGGTCCACCGGCACGTTCACCGTGGTCAGTGGGGCGGTGACCATGAAGATCACCAGCAGCACCAGCATCACGTCGATGAAGGGCGTGACGTTGATCTCGCTGGCCTCATGCGGGTTTTCATCGGCGTGACGGATGCGAATGGCCATGACCGTCCCTATTCCGCCGCCGCGCGGGCATCGTGCGACTGTCCGCCAAGGCGCACGATATTATCCTGCGCCATCAGCATGTGCATGCGGCCCAGATCGCGTGACACCAGACGCATGACCAGCGCGGTAAGGTCCGCCACCTGCGCGCGGCAGGACGCCGTCTGGCGGGCAAGGTGGTTGTAGATCACCACCGCCGGAATGGCCGCGACCAGTCCCAGCGCCGTGGCCAGCAGTGCCTCCGCAATGCCGGGAGCCACCACGGCGAGGCTGGTGGCCTTGCTCGCCGCGATGCCGGTAAACGAGGTCATGATCCCCCAGACCGTGCCGAACAGGCCAATGAAGGGCGACGTGGCGCCGATGGTGGCAAGCAGTCCGGTGCCCCGCATAAGGCGGCGCCCTTCGGCAGCTTCCAGCCGTTCGAGATGCAGGACAATGCGTTCTTTCAGCCCTTCGCCATCATCAGGAATGTCCAGCGAACGACGGCGTTCGGTCTCCGCAGCCATGACCAGCGTGTGGGCGATGGACGAATTTCCGCGCGTCCATTCTTCGCCCAGATCCAGCGTGTTGGCCTCCTCCAGCGACTTTTCCGCTTTGTGGAGTGTGAGACGCACGCGCAGCAGTTCGACGGACTTGGCGATGAAGATGGTCCAGGTCAGCAGCGAGGCCACCGCCAGCAGGATCATGACGCAGCGGACCACGGGACCGGCACTAAGGAACATCTCCCACGGGGAGAAAGAAATCGGGGTCACAACTGACCTCCCTTGACAGACGGTGTGCGGCACCAGAACCAGCGCCGCCGGGCGCGGCGTGTCATGGGCAGGTGAATTAGTAATGAATATGATAATTAATCGCAACATGATTCAGCATAAGACCCATCCATTTCATTGTGTCATAATCCTTCAGGACTGCGGAAAATGAACAGGCCATCCACCGTGAAATAGCGGTCATCACGCCATACGATGACCTGTGGCGCCTGTGCATGCGTCTGGTCAGCGTCCTTACGGGGCGCCAGTCGGCTGCACGGGCCGGTGGAAAGATCGGTGGTGCTGAAACGGAACGCTTTCCCTGCTTTCGCACGCGCAGCGGAGCATTGTGCGGATCAGGATATTTGCCGAGCCGAGAACATCGCGCAGGGCGGGCGATCCCCCGTCAGGCCGTATCGTTACGGATGAAGGCTATATTCCGATCGGTATGGGTGGTGGCGCACGCAGGGAGACCACCGGTTGATGTATATGGAGTGGGTTGGGGACCTGCACGTCGCTCTGCCCGCAGTCATGGACTGTTCCGATGGAAAAGCCTTTGAAATGATATGGCTGGCATTCTACCGTGGTCTCTGACTGCCGCTTTCGGGGCGACCTGGGGTCGTATGCAGTTGAACGGTAGGTTATCCGTGCGGCGGAAGGGTTCTGCGTAAGGGAAACGGGACCGTAGCCCGATGGAAAACGCGTGCGGTGTCCCTGTCGTGGCAGAGGCCGTTCTTTGTCCGGGCTGTTTCAATCCGTTTCCTTTATTCACACACCGTACGTTTCCATGGCAGATGATGCATCGTGGTCCTTGGGGACCCGCCTGCCTATCGGAACCGTTTTTCATGCAGACGCTTTTGCAGCCCGTGGTTCGTGTCAAGATGTCCAGCGACGTGCATGAACGACTGGCGGAGCTGCGAATTCCCTACCCGCCCGGACCAAAACGGCAGCGCCGTGCGGCCATGGTGCGTGAACGGGGTGTATTCTTCCTTCACATACCCAAGAATGCCGGAACATCCATAACCCGTGCATTGTACGGCATGGATGTCGGACATGAGACTGTCCGGTATTTCCAGCATCGGATGCCTGATCTGCTGCGTTTTCCCTCTTTCGCCATTCTGCGCGACCCGGTGCAGCGTTTCCTTTCGGCCTGTCGCTACGCGCAGACGGGCGGTGGTGAAACGCGGCAGGTGGCCCGGGGCTTCCGGGCGCATTACATGGGGTTACGTGATCTGGACGACGCGCTTGATCTTGTTGCACAGGCGCGGCGAACATACGAAATCGACCATATTTTCCGTCCCCAGACATGGTACCTGACTGACCGGGATGGACGCATTGCGGTCGATCGCCTGTTCATGCTGGATGATATGAAGGGCATTCAGGACTTTGTGGCGGGATATACGCCTGTCGCAATCAGGCAGATGAATGGAACGGTCAATAAAGGCGAACTGCCCCGGCCCGACCAGATCGAGCGGATCAGGCAGATTTACCGGGCTGACTATGATCTCATCGCCCGTATCCGGCACTGAACAGACCTCACTTCCGAAAAAAACCAGTGGCTCCGGTCCTGATGTGATGGTCACTTTACTTGGTGTAGGGGAATTCTGTCCTATTCCCGGATGATTGTTGCATGACTTCTGTTCTTCCTGTCGGGCATGGATATCGTTCCGGCCCATGCGAAGGACGTGTTTACGCACGGGCACGGCAGGCGGATGGAGGGCAAGGTCAGCGGATTTTGGAAAAAATACCGATGGCTGTGGTGACAGATGAGCACCCGGTAACGGGCAATGTCTTTTTCAGGTATTCCTGTCTTCATATAATTATCACACTCGTTGGGGATGGTTTTTGGTAAGGCATTTACGCCTGTGCTTCTGCGGGCTTTTTCAGAGGTTTCCGGATCATGAACATAAAATCCGATTCCACCCCCAAACCCCGTAAAGAGCCGCATGAAGAATGGCGCGAAGCCCTGATTCATGCCTGGAAAAACAGACGTGGCTACGTGCGGACGCACGAAGGCGTATCTGCCATGCCGGAAGAAGGATTTATTTACGACGAACCCTGACCTGCACAGTAATCGGATACCTGACCTGTGTTTTTGTCGGGTGTGTCATGATGCATTCCGTTACAATTGGTTGGTCCCTGAACACTTTATTTATTCTGTTCGATATTTTAGACTAAACCTGACTGATTTGAGATGAATCAGCTTATTAAGAGGATATTAATTACATGAAAAAAGCACTCCTTTTCGCTGCCGCTCTTGGTCTGTCCCTGCCGGTTGTGGCGCATGCGGATGACAACACGGAATCCCGTTACCACGGCCATCATGGTGAACACGGCGGCCACCATGGCAACCGTAGCGAAGGCGACAACCAGAACAGCGATAACGGCGATCGTTCGCAGGGCAACGAGCGTGGCGACCGCGGCGAGCGTGGCGGTGAGCACGGTGAGCACGGTGAGCATGGCGAACACCGCAATCAGGACCAGCAGTAATCTGCGGTTGTAAAACCAGAATAAAGGGGCACCCGTTCAGGGTGCCCCTTTTTTTGTGCGCGCTGGCAATGCGACCTGGTTATCGGGGGCAGTTCTTTGTTCTGTTTTCAGATGTTCATCTGTGACTGCGCTCGAGATGAAATATACATGAAGTCATTTCAGGACTGTTCCCTCCCCTGTCCCTTCTGACTGCCGGATACGCTTCAGCCGGATGGCAAAGGCCAGTCTGACAAGGCACGGGTGATTACAGGGCCGAAAGGAATCTGGACTGCGAACCGTCTATAGGCCGAATATAAAAAATACGGTCTGCTACGAATGATGGAATATATCGGATTTCATTAAATAAGTTATTTTAAAAAAACGGTAACAATAATAACATTTTTATTTATATAATACTATTATATTATTCCGTAATTCCAGACCCGTCGGGGTGATGATGTCATCTGATGCGTAATCGGCACGGACATGCACTCGGATACGGCATAACCCTCGTTCTGCCCGGTATCCGTAACGCAGGCGATCGGCTTTATTCATAGAGCAGGCATGTTGATTGGGGCGGTTGCCGCCAAAGTGTAACGGAGGCCCGTGATGGTGGGTTCAGGCTGGCCGGAAACCGGCTGCCGAGTGCAATGGCATAAGCCCGCCTGACTGTGTGCGTGACAGTTCGATCGGAGATGCAGGTCAGCATTGTTTTCGGTCACGAGAGCAGCATTGAAGCGGTCGGGATTGACCAGCGGCATGGACTGCCACCGGTGTTTTTCCAGTCTTTGCGTAATTGTGGGCATCATCGACTCTGTTGCACAATTCCAGCGATTGGGCGTGCTGCAATCTTTGAGGGGTTTTCTTACGCGACAGGGTGCGTGAGGGGGATTCCGAGGGCTGTGAAGCGATTGAGGACAGCGATCCGGACAT
>Ga0157365_10000997_pt1 | contig 11884 bp, 20 predicted proteins | sample AttsexASBM3_FD_111478 | JGI IMG/M metagenome (GOLD analysis project Ga0157365, IMG submission 111478) | Fungus gardens microbial communities from leaf cutter ant in Ribeirão Preto, State of São Paulo, Brazil - Atta sexdens ASBM3 | ecosystem: Host-associated > Fungi > Mycelium > Unclassified ... | reverse complement strand
TTCATCAACTCATTATGCACCCGCTTCACTTGCATGACCACTAGACATGCTCCCATCGGAGAATACAGACAGAGATTCTTCCCTTATCTCCCCACCAGCTGCCCATGCAGCGAAGCTGAGGTTCAAACTCATGAACACATTGTCATGGAATGCGACAGGCACAACCCCTCTACTAGACCATGCAACATTATTATCAACAGCTTCATCCACTTCCTCGTGGGCAACCCTGGTGCATTCAGCTTTGATAATGGCTAAGGTCCCATCGCGGCATGACTCCTCAGAGTAAAAGCACAGCCTTTAATACCTCATCTCCTCTTTTCTATATTTCTACATTTCTCTTTCTTGCATCTGTCTTTCTGTCTCTCTTTTTCTCTTTTCTTATTTAAGTAGGTACTCTGTACTTGCCAGGGCCTGCCTATGTGCCCCGTGTAATAAATCGTTGATCATAAAAAAAAATACATGACCATATCTTTGTGTGGGAGAATTTTATTGATGATGGTTCGTGTGAGAGAGGGGCAGGTACAACACTTGAGGGTCCATAAATTCATAGCATATCACGTGCCGTCGAGTGCACCGCCACGCCAACCGACAACCCAACTGTCACTGTTACGCGGACGCCATGCAACACTTTGGCAAGGCAGCGTTGAGGATAACCAAGAATTATACAAAGGGATACTCAGATACACAGGCCAAAGTCCGCGATGCTACTTCCAATGATCCCTGGGGCCCTTCTGGGACCCAGATGAACGAAATTGCACAGTTGACTTATAATCAGTTGCGTGTCTGCGTGGTCTTGTTAGATATACGGATTGATTTATGCCTCTAGGACTGATTTTATTGAGATTATGGAGATGCTGGATAAGAGATTGAACGATAAGGGCAAGAACTGGCGGCATGTCTTTAAAGTGCTTTTCTTTCCTCAAATGGCTATCATCCACGAAATTTACTGTGAAATATCCAGAGTCTTACTGTACTTGATTACTGCCTTCATCAAGGCTCGGAGAACGTCGTCATCTATTTCAGGGACAACCTCTACATCATCAAAACTCTCAAAGAATTCCAGTACATAGATGAAGATGGTAAAGACCAAGGTGCTAATGTTCGACAAAAGGCTAAAGATATAACCAATCTTCTCATCGATGAGGCACGACTTCGCGAAGAAAGGAGAGCTAGAGCATCGATGCGAGATCGCATGCTTCGCGGTGCTAATACCAGTTCTCCCCCAGATGATTTCGGTGAACTGGGAAGAGATGACAATCGGCCGAGACGGATGGATGGCGGTAATGCCAGTGGAAGTGTGAGAGGGAGAAGAGATGAGGAAGGTGAGTTAAGGAAAGCGATTGAGGAAAGCAAAAAGTCGCTTTTGGTAGAACAGCAGGCTGCAGAGGAAAGAGAGTTGCAAGAGGCGATCAGGTTGAGTCAAGAGGAGGAGGAGTCGAGGAGAACTGCGGTGGCAGATTTAAATGCATCTGCGTTGTTCGATGACCACCAACAACTGTAAGCTTCATTCTCGCTTCATTCTCTTACTTAATGAGCTAATGTTGATGGTGTGTGCAGGCCAGCACCGTCGAACAATCACAGCAATAACCCATTCCCATTTTTGGATCCCACGCCGTATGCAACGGGATTACAATCGCAGTATACATCGGTCCAGCAACAATTCACATCGCTACAGCCGCAGTTTACGTCGTTTAATCCGTATCAGCAACAGATGGAACAGGAGGCTGCTCAGGTGTGTGATATTGCTTTTGTTTATAGTTGGCCATGCACTCCTTATTGAATCGACCCCCTCGACAAGTCTTTCTTGTGCATTTACTTCTATTGAACCCTTTTGTTGCTCATTACATGATCCACTGATAATCGTGGATGTGCAGGCTGAATTTTTACGCCAGCAACAAGCTTTCCTTCAACAACAACAGTATGCCCAGCAGCAGCAATTTGCTCAGCAACAACAACAGCAACAGCAACAACAGGACGAATGGTTGCGCCAGCAGCAATTGCTTCAATTCCAACAACAACAACAGAATAATCTATTCGCACAACCACATTTGACTGTCCAGCCCACTGGGTTTGGGTACGTTTCAGGTATCCCTAATTCGTATCGATTTACAGTATTCGACTTGTCAGGTCAAACAATCCATTTGCGCCATCTACCTCGCCTCAACCTTCCATCCATAACACAAACCAATCACCGCCTTCGTTTAACCTTGGAGGAACTTATGATACTCACTCGCCTTCAAATTTAGCGAATTTGACTAGCGGACCATCGCCCTCCCCTGCATCCCGTCCTGGATTCGGTAACAATAATGGTGGTGGTGGTGGTGGAGTGGGAGGAGGAAAGTTGAATGTGAAGACGAAACAAGAACTGAACGCGAATGAAGCAAATCTGGCCAATTTATTTGCGAATAGGGATGATGGACAGGATACGTTTGGGAACGTTGGTGCTATGCGGTGCGTGTTCCAAATTTTCGATTGCTTGTTCATTCTTCCGCAACGGGGATGGCTGATTCCATTTTTCTGATATTGTAGGTATGGTAATACGGAAGCTGGGAAACAAGTATTGGCACAGAGGACAGGAGCTGCTTCACATAATCCGTTTGCGAGGACGCAGCAGGCGCAGGGTGGGGAAAAGCCGTTTTTTGATATTTAGGGTTTATCACCGAGTTGTTTGGACCCTGAGTGATTGCTTCAATTGCAATTCTGATTGGTTCAAAATCTAAGTCTGAGACTTTCTCTTTTTTTCTATTTTGATATATAGGTACATGGTCTCTTTTTCTTTCTCCATATCCCGTCTATTCCCTGCCTCGCTTATCCTTATATCGAGAGTTTCATTTCCTCGTTGGTCGCTCTTTTTTATGGGTACTTTCCATGATTTATTCCACATTTTCTTTGACGGTAATGAAACTTGGTATTCGAGCGTCGAGTGCTTGAGAGCTCTAGGTGTGCAGACAATTTGAACTTTGTTTTCTGTGTTGTTTACCTTGTGAGCAATTAGATTCACTAGGAGACTGGTTTCAAGTTGGTCGAGTGGCGATTGACATTGCTAGTGCCTCATCTGCTACCGGATATGGGAAGGAAACTTCCAAAAATGGAGCAGATGATGAACATATCAATTTCTAAGAACTGATTTTCAAGAACGTGATCCACATTTGAGATTCGTATAAATACTTTTCTTCGTCTTTGTCTCTCTTTTCATCACCCGCCCTATTCACATATACCTATCAACATACAAAACGCGATACGCTCTTTGACAATGTCTTCTATGGTATACCGCCAGTTTCGTAATCTGTGTTTCGTCTTATCGGTTGCATCTTTTCTCCTCACTGCGATGGCGGTGCCCACGTCTGTGCCCACGGCCACCTCTGATGTTCGGGGACGTAATGACAACGTCAGTGTGGATAGAAAAAGATATTTCCAGATTCACCCGGGCTATGATGAGACCAAATGTCTGGATGTTCGTGGTAGTGGATATGCAGATGGGACATCTGTTGACATGTAAGTCGCCTGGAGCTGGTTGGGAGCTGTGTATCTTCTGACGAGCAGGCATGTATGCGTGTAGTTTTGATTGTAATGGGACTGGAGCACAGAATTGGATCCTCCAGCCTGGTACGACGCAGATCAAAGTCGCCGGTCATAATTATTGCCTAGATGCGGGCCGAGGCGAGTATATGCGCGTAATTATTGGTGCTTTGAATCTGAAGGACTCTCTAGCTCCAACTAACGGGACGAAAATGAAGATTTGGACATGTTATCCCAACTCGCCTGCACAGACGTGGTACTACACAGATGACAAGAGGATAGCATCGAAAGACCAAGGTAAGAGCTCCCATGATATCTGCACATACTGACAGTGTCGTGATTTTATCAAGGACTATGTTTGGACTTGACGAATGGAAATTCTGAGAACTTCAACGTTATGCAGGTTTGGAAATGCACAAATGGGAATACGAATCAAATCTGGTCTATATGAGCATTCGTTTTGTGGTCAATGTCATGATTTTGTGAGCCTCCATCCGTGCACGGTTGAGCGTACGGACTCGTCTCCGCAATCCTCAGGAAACATGGGCTGATCAGATCAGAAAGGCTTTACAGCCCGTAAGACAAGTTACTCACAGGTAATGTTTCTGTGAGAAGTTTATCTGCCTTCCAGTTTCGATTCTGTGCCTTTTCAAAGAACTCCATATCGCGATGGGCAAGGTGGGGTCGATGATGAGTATAGAAAACGAGAACACATGCTGATGGATCAGTGGACAGAGACTGCTCGCAGGTGTCGAGGAGAGCGTCATGTTGTGAGTGGTTGAAAATCAGATCAGAAAGAATGATGATGTCGAATCCGATTTGTCCAAGTGGCAAGAAATCCTGAAGAGGCTTGGTGTCCTGACCCCAGATGTATCCCTCTATAGAGATTTTGTCTTGAGATGAAGTATTTTTAGCCACGTTATAACGGATGTTTTCAATAAGTGGCGGATCGGGATAGTCGGTGATAACGACCTTCGCAGCACCTGAGAGAACAGCAATGATGCTTGGTAGGGCACCCCCTGCACCAAGCTCAAGGGCCGTGCGATCCTGACAAAGTTTCGTCTTGTCCAGGAAAGAGGCGAAGGAGCGAGATGCATTCCACCTCCATGGCATCAATATGAGTAGATGCAATTACAGCAGTACAGTTACACTGACAAATGGTGAGCCCATAGAGGGTGATTCCCAACGAGTCTAATCTTGATCTCACGCGGCTCTACAGTCGGTACTGCACGAATGTAAGTCGAAAAAGTAGGTTCTGGGGTAGGTGGACGCTCTAGTTCCTAGACAGAGGCATTTGAATACGTGCTTGAGATCCCAATAAACGTACAGGAAATATTGAGGAAAGATCAAGTGAGGTGTCTTCAGAAGCCATGCCGCCGGGCAATCATCACCAATCAGATCTTGAAATGTCACGTCGGGCATGAGCGGGCATCATTCCATCAATGATACTCATGTGTAGTGAGAACGCTTAATACTTTGTGAATATAAAATACTCCTCCTGGCACTGTTCAGCGTCAAGGGCTCTGTTACGCGTCAAGAGTTCTAAATCACAAGTCCTACATGGCATCATGCCAGATATACCTTGAAATGTTACCATAATTTATATTCTATTCGAATAAAAAATTTCACATTCTTCATATGTCGTGGCTTATTTTTATCAAAATCGCGCGCTCAGGAATCACAACACTCTAACACCTTCTCCTATACGTGGCAGTATTCGTATAGCAGTGCCTCCATTGAATACCCCCAGTCCGATTGCAAGACGTCGATGAGGTACCTGCCGGGCCGGTGGCTGATTCTTGCCCTGAGTTGGGCATCATTTCTTTGCAGACGCTCAGTGATTGCACAGAATTTAACCGACGAGCAAGTTGTAGTTGTTAGCCAGAGATTGGACGAGGGCGCTCAGAAAAGGTACAAAAGATCGTCATAGGCGCTAATTTACATTAATGAACGCTTCTTTTATTAATTCTATGCCTCAGTTGGGAATTGGGCACCCGTTCACAGACAATCCTCGAAGTTAATGTAACTTTATACTCCGTCTTTTCACGTAATGCGATTCCGCCACCATCTGTGCCACCTGATAATCTTACGACCGCCCTCGTACCTTTCTTCGCCATTGCTCGGGATGTCGTCTCTAAGAGGGGCAATGCGACAGGGGTTGAGCCGTTGATTCTTAATGATGGAAGTGCTGGTGATCCTGCGTCAATTGGTATGAGCGTACTGCTAGCAAATTGGACCGGACAGGATAACGGGAATGGAACGGATTTTGCGACCGCAGCAAGAGATCAGCTTGATTTTGTGTTGAATGTTGCGCCGCGCACGCCTGATGGAGCGATTTCTCACCGCGTTGCGATTATCCAGCTCTGGTGCATTGTACCTGTCGCCATCATTGTTTCTGTATGCTGATGCTAGCTGTTTTCTGCTCAGGAGTGATTTTGTCTACATGGTGCCTCCCTTCCTTGCATACTACGGTGTGATGACGGAGAATCGAACTCTGTTGCTCGAAGCTTACAATCAGATCACGTTGTATCGGAAGTATCTGTGTGATACAAGTGCTGATAATAGGTGGAAGCATGTACTATTGGGTGTTGAGGTGGACGGGCCGAGTAATGATGAAGGCCATTGGACAACTGGCATGTGCTTTCCTCGTTTCGTGACTGATTTCAGAAACTGAAAGTCGCTATAATAGGTAATGGATGGGCCGCGGCTGGGATGTTACGTGTCCTTGCGACAATCCGGAATTCGCAATATGCTAATACACTGAAAGGCCAACAGAAAGATCTGGGTAACTGGGTGAGAGAGATTCATGATGGCATGTTTGCTGTACTTGTAAGTGGGATATCTATGCTGTTTGTGTGGGTGTGACCACTCCTGTTTGGATTTTTTATCAGAATGACTCGGTAAACATTTTCACGAACTACCCCGATGTATCCCCAGACTCCACCGGGAATTTTTATGATGCCTCTGGATCGGCCTTGCTAGCATCAACAGTTTTCAGAGGGGCTGTCATGCTGGACCAATTTACTCACGTTCCTGCTGCAGAGCGGATAAGAAGGACATTGTTTTCTCCCTCTGGGAATATGCCTTCTTCAAATACCTCCGTGTCCAACGCCTCGTCAATATTTGATAATTACAGTCATATCACGCCGGAGGGATGGCTCACTCCAGTTGTAAACCCTGACTCTTACGGCCAACAAGGATCTCGGTCACCTGAGGCTCAAGCATTTGTACTTCAGCTTCATTCTGCATGGAGAGATTGGGTAGCTGATGGAGCAAGGGGTGCAAATGCTGGAACTAGTGTACGACTGAATGGAATGAAAATGGGCGACAATCATTGGATGTGGCTCTTATATGGAGGGTTAATATGGTTTGCTGGTGGAGGGCTTCTGCTTTAATTGCTGAGAAGTTAACGGCTATCTGTTAACTTGGTCGGTGAGTGATGCCATTACTATTCTCCCCTCTTAAAGCTAACGACGACTCGAAAGTGATATAAGCTATTTCGGACATTGTATGGACAACACATTGTAAACCGATTCTAACGCCTTGTTTTATTGTGCATACTTGATATGTGTGGTTGCTCAGGCTAATTATAAACCTAAATCATCAATGATTCGTGAATCATATATCTCTATCCTTCGAAACCCCATTATCAATAATCTCCCCCAGAATGGGAAGACCGTTGAAGGCCAACGTGAACTGCGACATGGGCGAGGTAAGTCCCTTCTCCCGTCCAAAGTGAGTCCATTTAATGATGTGCGGTAGGGATACAGCCTCTATCGTATTGTACGCACCCAGTGCCCAGCTCGAGAACAGTTCATATTTTACCTCAATTGACGAGTGATGATAGGCTGATGACGAAGCGTTGATGAAGACGATACATCTTGCGAATATTGCATGCGGTTTTCATGCATCGTGCGTTTCCAACTTGGCCTGAGTGTGATGAATTGTCTCCTACTATGCATTCTCAGAGACTTTGATATCATGAATCACACGGTTGATTTTGCCAAAGCCAATGGAGTCAGCGTCGGCGCACACCCTTCACTTCCCGATAGACAGGGCTTTGGTAGAAGGGAGATGAAGATATCTCCGGTGTGGTTGCATGGAATTCTTGCCGTAGCCACTGACTTTAAGCTCTTTTGATCTATAGGATGAATTGTTTAACTGTTTTACTTATCAGACCGGAGCCCTTGTTGGCTTTCTCAAGGTTCATGGGATGGAGTTGCATCACATCAAACCGCATGGAGCTATTTATGGTCAGATGGCTAGGGATTTGGAACTGGCGAGGGCGGGTGTGAGAGTTTGCAAAGTCTTTTCTTCAACCAGTGCGATGCCAGCAGTTAGTGTCGCATTCGTTGGCTTGGCGGGAACGATGCATGAGGTCGCTGCAAAAGAAGAAGGGGTCAGATTCATACCAGGTGTGTGAAATTACGGTTGCTCACATGGCCCAGACGTCGACAAAATTTTTTTACAGAATGGTTCGCAGATCTTGATTACGACAACAATGGCAAACTTGTGATTACCAAGTATGTGGAGAAGTCTGTGAATTTTATTCCGTATCCCAAGCTGATTTTTCTGCTAGGACACATGACTCGGTCTCCCATGATCAAATCATTGATCGAGTAAGAATACTCGGTTGAGTCAATTCACCTTTGTGTTGACTGCGATTGGACCAGGTCAAGCGACTGTTGAGAGAACGCCTCATCACAACCGAAATTGTCGGTCAATATCTGCCCCTGGAAACCGAGGCAGACGAGGTCACTATTTGTGTTCATTCTGATACACCAGTGAGTATATATGTTCAAAGTGTTCACGTATTGGCGTTAAATTTGCGCTCGAGGGTGCTGTAGATATTGCCAAGCTGGTCAGGAAGCTTGTGGATGAGCATAACCTTACCTTCTAACCAGTACTGGTCTAACTGGAGATGATGAGAATCTCATGAATCTGAAGCTTCATGCATCACGAGACTTGGTTCATGATTGGTCCATCATCAGGATTCATAAGGAAAGAAAATCTCAAAAAGCTTCTTCTAATCTCCCGTCGCCGAAACTCTTAGTATCAACAAACCTGAACGGAAGCTCTCCACCGTATCGAAGTAATGGCAGACAAAAGCCACAACGGGAATACTCTCCTGGTTGCGAATCGTGGTGAGATTGCCGTGAGGATTTTGCGCACAGCAAAGCGAATGGGTCTCCGTACTATTAGTGTGTATACACCAGCTGATGCGACTTCTCCGCATGTTGAAATGGCGGACGTTTCTGTACCCCTGCTGCCTCCAATAACGAACTCTTTTTCTGGATTCCAACCAACCGATATTGAAAGTGCAGCATATCTCTCCTTTGATCCTTTCATTCAAATTTGCATGGATTATCGCGTCACACTTTTACACCCTGGATACGGTTTCCTTTCAGAAAATGCTGAATTCGCAGAGATGGTCATTGCGGCAGGAGTAACGTGGTTAGGTCCAAGTCCAAATGTCATTCGTACTATGGGGTTAAAACATGAAGCACGCAAGATTATCACAGAGGTTGCTGGCTCGACCGGAGAGCTTGGACTGCGTGTAGTGCCTGGTTCGGAAGGATTGATAACGAGTACCGAGGAAGCAGAAGAGGTAGCGCGGAAACTTGGATTTCCTTTGTTATTCAAGCCAAGCGCTGGTGGCGGAGGCCTGGGCATGGTTGTCTGTAAGCGACCACAAGATGTCATAACTGCATTTGAGAGTGCGAGCAGTAGGGCCGAGGTATGGTTCCGTTAGTCCTGATTCTTTCGTCTGAATGAATAAACACTGGCAGGGGCTATTTGGGAATGCTGGGATCTTCCTGGAAAGGTATCTTCCCCGCGCAAGACACATTGAGATTCAGGCATGTGATCGGCAGCGGTTCTTTGATGACCAGAGGTTGTTTATTGGCACAGGTATTCGGTGACGGTGAAGGCGAAGTGATACATCTGGGAGAGAGGGAATGCAGCCTTCAACGAAGGCATCAGAAGATTATCGAGGAATCTCCCAGCCCTTTTCTTGAGGATCGTCAGGGTAGGGTCTACCACATGCCTTGCTTTCATCGTTAACACTATTGAAGCAGAGCTCCGAGAGAAGATGTGTGCTGCTACTGTCACACTATGCCGTTCAATTCGGTATGAATATGCAGGTAGACCTGATATATATCTCGGTATGTCAGTGTCTGACCCAATCACGTATAGGGACTGTGGAGTTTCTTGTCGATGATTTGACTGGAGTCTTTTTTTTTCTGGAAATGAACACGCGCATTCAGGTTGAGCATCCAGTTACTGAAGTGATCTATTCAGATCTTGATCTTGTCGAGATGATGATCATACATGGTACCGCAAAAAGGGACATGAAAAGATCGCCTATTCAGTTCGATCAGAACAAATACGATCAACAGAGACAGAATGCCAAAGCCTCTGGTCGAGGGTATGTAATCGAAGGTCGTGCGTATGCTGAAAACCCCGCGGATGGATTTACGCCTTGTCCTGGTATTTTACAAAGTGTTCAATTAGAGAGCAAGCACGAATGGCTGAGGATTGACACCTGGGTGAGCGGGTTCTGAAACAAACAATCTCCGAAGACTAAATTTTAGCACAGATATCAACTGGGACGCAAATAACATCACACTTCGATCCTTTACTCGCTAAACTCATTGTATATGGGAGCACACGCAAAGAAGCGATGTCTCGGCTCCTCATGTCCTTCCAGGAATGTCAAGTATGCGGGCCCCCTAATAACGTAGAATATCTCGCAGCGGTAGTATCAACTCCTGAGTTTTTTTCTGGCCAAATTACGACTGCCTTCCTAGATGATTTCCACCACATCCCATGGTACGTCACAATTACTGTTATGTACTGAAGCTTGGCTTACGAATTTTCTAAGCGCCGTAAAAGTGGTATCAGTAGGCTTGGAGATGTCTATACAGGATCTTCCCGGGCGTATGATTGGCAAAGGGATACCCCGAAGTGGCCCGATGGATCCCATTGCGTTTTCGATTGGGAACTTACTTGTCGGGAACCAGAGAGAAATAGAAGGATTAGAGATTATTGTTGTCTCAGGATTACCAGCATGTTTTCGTTTTTTATCATCTGCAGATGTAGCAATCACTGGTCGGGAAGTCACAGTCTCGCTGAATGAGGTCAAAGTAAACATGTGGACTCGACTGTTTGTTCCTCCTGAAACGACGCTGAAAATAACTGCAAGTTCAAGAGGAGATAATGGAGGGCTGAGAGTCTATCTGTTGGTGGGAGGAGGGTTCCCGAAGATACCTCCATATCTCGAATCCAAATCAACTTCTGTGGGTATTGGTGGATACCAGGTATGCCGTATATCCTGAAATGTTCATCGAGCATTCTGACAGCAACGCTACAGGGTCGTTCGATCATGACAGGTGATTTCCTTGAGCTGCAAAAGAATCGCCCAGCGCTCTTCCATGAACCTCAACGACAACTACCCCCTGAGATATTACCTGCTTATCCAAGAGATTGGATTATACATGTTCTTCCTGGTCCCCACGACGATGAAGAATTTGTCACGAAGGAGGGGATTGCGAAATTCTATTCGACGCGTTGGCTAGTCAGTCCATCGAGTAACAGAATGGGAATTCGCCTTGAGGCTTCCGAAAAGATCCAATGGTCTCGGCTTGATGGTGGGGAGGGGGGTGCCCATCCTAGCAACATTCTTGACAATGGGTACACCATCGGATCCGTCAACATCAATGGGGATACCCCTGTCCTCTTGACAAATGAAGGGCCGGATATGGGAGGGTATGTTTGCCTATGCACCGTGGCAACGGGAGAACTGTAAGCCGCTATCTCACATCTGTATGAGTTCGTCATATGTATATATTTTCCAAAGGTGGAAGCTAGGACAATTAAACCCAGGTTGTACAGTACAATTCCGACGCATCTCTTACAGTGCTGCCATCGAGATCAATAATCAAAACGAACTATATTTGGCAAACATCGAGAAAATCGCATCAGGAAAGAGAGTTGACCATCAAGTATCACTGTTCGTTGATGTATTAAAAGATAGAGCCTACTCATCGCTGCTGGGAGAGAAGGTATCAAATGGGGAAAATTCTTTTGTGTTAAGACAAGTAAGCCCAACAGCAACATCAACAAAACTCGGACTTGATTTACTGATCACTCTTATTCCTGCAAAAGGCGGGGGACACGGGTATTCTGGCAGAATTTGGCAATATGCAACTGGACTTTATCGTACGGGCCAGGGTTCAGGTTTTTCTTGAGCGGCTAACCTCCAGAAATGTTGTGGGCCTAAGGCAGACCAGTCCATGTGTGCGATCCCTTCTGGTCAGCTTTCTGTATTGCTGGCATGGTAATTCAATTACAGACGATACCACTA
>Ga0157365_10000996_pt1 | contig 11888 bp, 17 predicted proteins | sample AttsexASBM3_FD_111478 | JGI IMG/M metagenome (GOLD analysis project Ga0157365, IMG submission 111478) | Fungus gardens microbial communities from leaf cutter ant in Ribeirão Preto, State of São Paulo, Brazil - Atta sexdens ASBM3 | ecosystem: Host-associated > Fungi > Mycelium > Unclassified ... | reverse complement strand
GAATCTGGACCAAACAGAAAGAAAAGGAAGAAGGATATGAATGACAGGCGCCCTGGAGACTTAATCCTACCTTTTTCAAGAGTACAAAGGGTCATCAAAGCAGACAAAGTCCGGTACTCTCCAGTGCTCGACTGACTTGGAAGCTCATAAGTTACGTTAGGATATACCCATGGTTGCTAGAGATGCCATTTTCTTGATTGGCCTTGCGACCGAATCCTTCATAGCCGAGTTGGCGGTGGCTGCACACCGAGTTGCAATAAAAGAGAAACGGGCAACGGTACAGCACAAGGATATTGGTATGTGGCCAGTTCAACATTTAGTTTCCCTGCTGATGAATCTCTAGAAACTGTGGTACGAAAGGCAGATGAATTCATGTTTCTTGAAGGTCAGAATGCTCACGTAATAACTTGAGGCAGGGCTCAAATATTCTAGATATCCTCCCATACACTACCTCTTTGTCTGTTCCGGAGAAGAAATCAAAACGCTCCAAGCCTGTCCCCGAGGTAACAAAGGGCAGTATAAAACATAACGAACAGAATCTTGATAAGTTTATTGTATCAAACAGAGAGAAAGAGGCAGAGGAAGGTAATGGGGTGGACGTAGTCATGAATGAGGACGGAACTATGTACGCTATAAGCGATTGAACTTGACGGCCCGGCTTACCGGAAGAAAGCTTGGCTCAATCCGCGATGAAGATTGTGGCGACCTTCCACCAGCCCTCGTCAGTCCTTGCATCAGTGAAATGTAGACTTTCTATTAGCAATGTCGAACATCTCGTCGTTGCAAAGTTGAACAGGATTGAGGTTTTTTCTCTGCAGCCCACTGGTGTCAAATTTGAATGTTCTCTCGAAATATTTGGTAAAGTCACTGCTGTCAAGGCAATTCCAATACCAGTGCGTTCTTCGTACATACCTTGTGCAAGCTACTCTGTACATATGCTTTTGTGTAGAAGTCATCGCGTTCCAACCTAGTGGTGATGCTCGCGCACCCTGACCCAGAACTTATTTTTCTTTCGTATGCGGAGACTCAAGATGGTGTTGTAGAACTACAACCAACTCACCAGCTGCATTTATATGAGCAGACACCACGCCCTGCGGAATTCTTCAATGATATCCTGATACACCCGTCTGGAAAGCTTGCAGTAGTCAGCTGTTACGTTGGTAAACTCAAGATCATCAACCTCAAAGCTGGCAGATTCAAAGACGATTTTGACGTCCTGTGAGTTATTTTCAGTGAATCCTCGGGTGGATCTCGTTTTTAAAATGCGTCTCAAATGCCAGACTTTCTGAGCTCAACGTTTTCTCAATTTCGTTCTTGCCAATCGACGACTATGCAATTGCCATTCTCCACTTTGACCACCAACAACGGATACAACTCATCGCGCGCGATGTCGAAGTTGAGGAAGTTCAGCTATCAGAGTACCCGTCGACGCATCTACACGCAACCATGATCCCGGGCAGGATATTCCCTTATCCGGCTGATAACCCACCGAGACTTGTTCCTGTTTATTCTCCAAACATCAAGGAAGACAGTGATGAAATCATCACGCCTCCTTGTACCAGATTCCTTGGAGGTGTACTCGTCGTCGGAGGGACGAAGTTGTTGTTGTACGGGCTTGTTGATCAGCAGAACCAAGAGAGAGAACGAGGTAAACGGAAACGGTTAGAGGAAAAGAAGAGGAGCAGGGATCCAGGCATAAAGAGTAGGGCATTCGAAAAAGAAGCAAAAAGAGGGGGAAAAATAATAAAGTCTCTGGCAAACGTGATCTGGCCATGGAGTGATATTACTGCGTAAGTTTCAAGCTTATGTTGAAAGTCTGAATGATCAGACACATTGTTACTAGCTGGTGCTCGATAGACGGAGAACCTTCAAAAATTGTTCTTGGAGATGGGTATGGCAAGTTGGCTCTGCTATTCATCGGTAATCTCGAAGAGCTGGGATTGGTGCTCATCCCTCTAGGGGAAGTGAGTGATTATATTTTTGATTTTCTGACGCCAGTCTTACCTGGTTATATCCTCGAGGTATCACCCCCAATGTCTCTCACCTACTTAACCAACCAGGTACTCTACGTGGGATCGCATTTGGGAGATTCCCAGCTTGTTCAATTAAGACAGGTCCCCGATGCATTTGTCGACGAACCCACACTTCTTATTCCATCAGACGTCCGTACCGTTCAACCTTCTTCCTTTGAAATGTCGGCATCAAAGAAGGGTAAACAACGGGCAGCAAGTCCGGCCTTTGACATGGATGTAGATGATGATGCCGGTGATCCACAAGAATCGGGCAACATAGTCGCGACAAAAGGATCATATGTCACGGTCCTAGAACAATTCAAGAACATTGCGCCAATCTTAGATGCATGTCTGGTCGAACTGGACGGTGGTCAGGTCAGTAGCATGCTATTGTTACCAGGAAGAGCAAGACTGCTGACGTCCTAAGCAGCGGCAGATCGTTACATGTTCTGGAGGGAAGAACTCTGGATCCATCAACATTGTAAGGAATGGTGCTGATTTCAATGAGGTCATAAACATCCCTGGCGTTGAGCATGTGTTGAATGTCTGGGGCGTCAGGACACAACTGGAAGACACGTAAGCATGTTTGGTGCTCTGATTTCTTTCCCTTCGTAATTTGACTTTTAGTGTGGACTCACATCTTCTCTTGTCATTTTATGACTGTACTCGACTTGTCAAAATTGACGATAAGGGAGGGAATTTGAGGCTCGTGTTTCTAGAGGATAATGCTATAGAAGGATTGAAAATGCATGAACCAACAATTGCATTCTCAAATGTCTCGCAACGAGTCAAAGGTCAAGATGGAAAGGCTCAATACGTGAACTCGTCCCTTGCCGTGCAAGTAACAGCTAGCTGTCTTTCACTACTCGAGCTAGATGAAGGCCTTCAATCGTACGTGATGTGCGATACGTGGGAGGTTAAAGAGAATGCTCTTGAGGATCCAAGTGCAGAGATCGTCGCCGCAAGCATCAATTCGAGTCAGATTGCACTGGCGGTTAGCGGTGGGAAGAAGGTTCTTCTGAGTGTTGCTGAAAACAAGAAATTACGAGTCAATCTGTCGGTGTTCTTTTCCATTTGATACATGCTAGCCCTGACATCTGACCCACTAAATTCTTAGGACAACTATGAAGTCTCCCAAACGTAACGAGATTTCAGCAATATCGTGCACTCCCCTCGATCCCACACGAGCCTTTACCCGAACTATCGTCGTCTCATACTGGAGTTCTAACACGATCGAAATTTTTTCTGTAACCGAGTCAGGCTTCAAATCAATCTACTTATCCCCATCCCTCCCATCCCTTGTAACCTCTCTACTGCTCTATAATTTCGGTTCGGATCAGAGCTCGAAAGGATTGGATTATCATCCCTATCTGCTTGCTGGTCTTTCAGATGGATCTGTGGCAATATTTTCATGGCAAGAACAGCAGTTGAAGGATAGGAAAATAATTTCGCTTGGACATGCACCTGTCAGTCTGATTGTATATACAGCCGCCTTAGGGTCAAATGGAAATGGCAGTGTGGGATCTAGAGAGGGCGGGTCTGATGTGAAGACTGTGCTCGCTATTGGAAATAGGGCAATCGTGTTTTCTCATGAAAGAAACAGGCTGGTACATTCTCCCATTCTCCTCAAGGTTTGGCATCATACATTTCAGGCGCATAATTTGCATCTTAATATTGATGACTGCAACAGGATATTGTTGCCGCATCACCAGTGAGCACTCCCTCGTTACCTTCGTCGCTGATGATTGTCAGCGAGGAGGGCTTGCGCATTGGCAGAGTCAGGGACCTAAACAAGCTCCATATACGTTCAGTATGTCTTTTAGCTAAGTCACCGATATGTCATTGAACACGATTGTAGATCCCGTTCGGCTTAGATAACCCTCGTAATGTAGCCTATCATCCTCTGTTGAAGGCGTTCGGTTTTGTCTTTGCACGTATGGAGCCGGCCAGAGTTGGTAATGAAGAGCCAATTATCAGCTCCCTTCGACTTGTAGATGATTCGTCATTTGAAGGTTTGAGTCCTTCCACATTGCCTTGCTTGTCTGGGAAATAATGGAGTTTCTAGTTCTAACAAGGTTTAATTGTGATCCAAATGAAGAGGTGACCTCGGTTATCCCTTGTTCCTTTGTGGTCGACAACGTTCTCACACCTTTCTTCATTGTCGGGACATTCCTTTACTATCCCGAAGAAATTGAACCCGAAACCGGCCGTCTCTTGCTCATATCTGTAACCAGTATCATGAGCCCTGACAATCCAAAGCAAGGTTACCAACTCTCTCTAGTAGCATCCACCAAAGTGAAAGGATGCGTCTACGCACTCACATCTACCACCAGCAAAGACGAAGAACATCCGAGATTCGTCGCAGCCATCAACTCGTCTATCGTGCTCTTCCAGCTCAACGCTGACAAGAACGTCTCCCCTTCGAAGTTATCTCTTGACAAGATCGCAGAATGGAATCACAATTATCTCGTAACCAGTTTAGGAGCTGCCGGAAACCATGTATTTGCTGGGGACCAGATCAGCTCCGTCTCGCTACTCAAGGTCTTGGATGAAAAGTTGCAGACGGTTGCACGGGACTATGGGCCTCGATGGCCTGTTTCTATTGAAGCCATTGATGAGAAGAATGTCATTGGAGCCAACGTACTTGCTTTCTAATTATTGCCTGCCATGAATACATAAACTAACAACGCCATGGTCCCCAGGATGCGCTGAACTTGTTTACCTTTGCCCTTTCTCACAATCTCGAGAGAAACGTGCTCGAATGCAATGGGAATTATCATATCGCTGATCTGGTCACGAAAATAATAAGAGGTGTGTTCTCATCACTCTATCGGCATTCGTTCAGGCTTTCTAAAGAAAAATGGTTATCGAATTCCTTGCTAGGTTCTTTGACCGAGCTCGATAAATCGAATGAGCTTACACTTGAACCTGAAGAATTGTTTTTCACCTCTTCAGGTCGAATTGGAGTAATCGTTGATGCGCCAAAGACCACGTCTCTGCATCTTACCGAATTGCAACGAAACATGGCCGCTTTCATTCCAAGCGTGGGTGGTATTAGTCATACTCGGTTCGTTGTCGATTCTTTCCCCGAAAGAGAGAGAACATGACGGTTATTCACGTTGATTTTACAGATTCCGAGCACCAAAAAGCACCAGAAGTCGCACTGATGCCGATCAGGCATCTTTTGGTTTCCTCGATGGCGACTTTCTTGAACGATTGCTCACCCTTTTGGACTTTCCCGAGACACTCGACAAGATTTGGCAAGGCCAGAGTCAGCCAGAGAGGCTCTCAACATCAGTCAATGAAATACGGAGACTATTAGAGGATTTGCAAAGTTATCATTGAGAATATGATATAAAGAGACAGCGCTATCAGACGAGACATATATATGCTTGCGTTGTACAAGGGAGAGGCATGAAAGGGCAGCGTCTATGAAATAAACAGCAAAAACAAAAGCAGGGCAACTGCCAGCACAAGAGGCAGCAAGTGAGAAGCACTTAGGAGTGGAGCAGAAATATGAATGGGACATAACTGACAGACGAATAAGAAATGATCGGAGAAAAGATATTTCACCGATTCAAGATTGAGAAATTATAACGGAACGATTGCCACAAGGTCAAAACAAATTCTTGACTCTCGGGAGGAGCAATTCGGTCAACACCATTGGCAGTGGGAGGGGCGAAATAAAAACCAGCAACGAGGACGAGGTAACTAAAGAGAGGGGGATGTCAGAACGCGAGGCTCAAGAACACAAGACTGTGCCAGCAAAAGCAGAAACTCACCTCATAATAAGAATACTACCACGATGGTAATTACTCTTTGCCTCGATGTAAGTATATGTCATCAAAAACATGGACAGAATGAGAGCGACAGCATCCCAACGAGGGAAGATCAGTCTATAAAGTAAGATAATCAGTAAACAGCTCTACAAACAGGGACCAAAAGGGTCACTAATGAAAAGAAAAGAAAAGCGTACGAGAAAGACTTGGCAACTTCACCCATACTCCTTGGATCGTACCAAGCCGAAAAAGCAACCATAGCAGGAATCTGTAACAAGCACACCTGGAGTGCGTACGCAGAACCAATTTCCATACTGCAACATCACAGTATACATGATCAGTCGGTTAGTAGGATGCAATGACGTGCACACCTGAGTGCTATGTTTCCGTTCAAGGCAAATGAGATGGCATTCATAAATTCAGTTGTGTTCGGAACTAGGGCAAACAGCGTGACTCCTAGGAATTTTTCATCGATTCCTGAATCCTTGAGGACAATATCGACCACGTCCACGAGCAACTCTGTCGAGTTTTATCAATTAGTAAGCGATCCTAGAACAATAATTTAAAGTATACTCGCCAGCAATGATCGCATATAACGCTGTACATCCGAGCAAAACACTGGCACTTGTAGTTCGGCTCCAAGAGGGTGCATCGTGTCCACCATGTGCACCATGGGAGACTTTATGTCCACCGCCAACAAGGGCCTCATTCTCGACACCAGGATTCCTCATTCTCACGGAACTCTGCGAAACAGTCTGTTGTTGATGCCTTAATGCACTCACAGTAGCAACCGCGACTGCTCTCGTGAAATCATCCGTCGTCATCGGACCGGGAAGCTGAACTCCTCCAAGATCAGTAGTTTTGACTGCGTGGTCAACGCTCTCCAGCACAGGACCGAAAGCAGGTTGTTGGGCTACCGTTGAGAATGAGATGCGTTTCGGGAAAGTGGGGGAAGGAGGATTGAAGAGACGAGGTGGGCCTTGAGAGGACTGAGGTTGTGATTGTGACTGGGCCTGCTGGATTGGGCCTGTGGAAGTCATACTGCCCTGCGAAGGCTCGCGGTAATTTTCGATTCGAGGAGAGGTAAATAAACTAGAATCCCGAACAATACTGGCTCTGTGGTTGGAAATCTGTCCAGTGTTAGGCGCCTTGTTGTACAAAGAGAGCCTTTGGTGTGCCGGAAGTTCTGAGGACTGTAATAGCTGCTGAGGATTCTGCCAAATCTGACTCGCATGAGTGCGCAATGAAAACCACAACCCAATGAGATAGGACTGAACCGAGTGTGTCAGGGGAAATGGATCTGGGCAAAAGGGAGGTCACGCACGAAGAGCAGAATCGCGGCACAGAAATACATAAGGCTTTTCACGGTAGATTGGTAGAAGGGATCATGAATAGAATCAGGGTGTTTGTAGTAACATTGATCACAGATCCACGGTGCCTTCTTGGCATCATGTGGTGTAGACGGGCAGCCAGTACAGACGAGTTGGAACTGAAAATCCAATGCTTTAGATCACCAAGAACTTTGAAGACATGTATACGCACATTGCCAAAGGTTTGATAGAACAAAGTAGGCGTCAAAGTACCGATGATAGCCATAATCAACATCATACTGGTAACCCCAGCACTCTTCGCATTGAATCTCTGCTCCTTGCGCCTCACCGCTCCACCACACATACTCATGCCAGGCATAAGCAACACACCGGCAAGTAAGGAACCAACAATTGAACCCTCCACCAAACTTCCCCTTCCTTGAGTCAAAGCAAAAGCATAAAGGATGATTTCAATGATTGAACCAAAAGTCGCGTTAATCACAGCACCCATTCCTATCGACGATTGGGCAGAAATGGAAGCAACCGCCATACCAATGAAATAAGATAGCGGAATGACGCTGAGAAGGCTCATTATGAAGACAAAACCTTGGGAAGCAAACATGACAAGGACGGGAGGTACGTCCTTCCCGGCATGTTCAAGCCGCTCCGCCCATGGCAAAAGCACGAAGCCATCGAAGATAATGAGAAATACAACGGGTAGAAGATTGATGAAGAAAATGTTCACACCTCCAACTGTGTACTTGTAGTACTTGAAGCCGATAGCACGATATGTACACAAGAGGACAGTGGAGGTACCTGACGGGGCTGCCTCACCAGGGGCAAGGCGCGCATGCTTGATGCTAAATTTGGGTAGTTGAGGGACAGAACCAGGTCCAGCGGAAGCAGCATCCGAGGTGCCTTCGGGTTGATTGGCGACCACTACCACAGGAGGTGCTGCACAAAACCTAATTGAATCAGGTCGTTCATACAGATGTTGAATGAGCGCCCAGTTCAGTCTGGCCATCGGGATGGTGACGATCAACGCCCAACAAATGAGACAAGCGAACAACATGAGAGGGGCAATGATGCAGATAAATACGACCCAAAAGCATGCTTTGCCAAGAAAAGCGCTAGATGACGATTTGTAAACACTGATGGAACCTGACGAAGTAGGCGAAGAAATGCAACCATATGCCTTGATTGGAGCAGGAATCGGCGACCGTTTGTAGAAATGAAGCAACGCAGTCCCTTCTTCTATGCGCCCAGCATCCCACGAATTCAAACGCGGCGCAGGTGGAGACGGTGAAGCGGCTCGAACGGTCGCGTTTCCATCTGAATTACTTAGATGGAGCCTATCCTCACCATGATCTTCTCCGTCTTCTTCCTCCACTTGTTCGGTTTCGCTACTGTCTCGATCGAGATCACCTTCAACATACTTACCAAACGGCCAAACGAGATACCATCCCAATCCAAACACGAGCCTTGCGTACTGTTTACCACCCCGAGGAATTATCCATAGCACAGATGACACGACAAAGCAGGCTACGGCCAACCACCAGCCGAAGGCCAAGGCCCAAAATATATTTCCAGGAATAAGATGACGTTCAGCTTGATAAGAAGGGATGGAGTGCAGCGCCTCGTCAGCATGGCGAGTGACGGAGCGGGACTTTTTGTAAAGTGCAGGCTTCCATATGGGAAGACCGAATGGATGCTGCACGTTGATGAGAGACTGACGATCTTTGAGTGTGATGGGATCATCCTCATTGGGTCGGTTCTCCTCGTCGTCCTCACCAGAACCGGACGACGTCGAATCCCCCGGGGATGCTGTTGTTATCGACTTTCCACGGCATCTGCGAGTTCCAGAGTCGAGTTGGCCGAGTGTGTCCTTTGTTTCATCCGCATCTTCGTCTTCTTCGCTGAGAACACCGTCGCGATGACTGCGATGAGGTGTCTGAGCACTGCCAACGCTAGTACTCCTTCCTGGGCGTCGCATCGAGTGAGACGACGAACTCTGGACCAGAACAGGGGGCGGTAATGGCCTGTTCGGCGCTGAAGATGACACAGTAAGGTAAGAAGTGCCCTGTAGATGATGCTGGGGTGTGTCTGCCGCTGACCACTGGGCAGGCTTCGGGATGTGCATAGAAGTCGCCGGAGACTTCGAGCTCGGACGGTCGTCAGCAGACGGCGGGGGATCCATGGAGATCTCAGAGGAAGTCCAAGTCCAAGCACAATTCGCAGCAGGAGAAATGCATCACCGTAATCGGCAACAGCCGGTGAGTATAATAATACTAATCTACCATGAAAAAAAAAACATATCTCAAACGAAGAGTAAGAAAGCATAATACATTTCATCGTCGCCACACCTTTTCGTGCAACTCAGCACTCTTGAGCTTTGCCCGCAAATAATCCAGTCGTGCCCCATACCGCTGCTGCACCTCCTCCCGCCGTCGCCGAATATCCTCCGTCCCGCCTTCAGGCTCCATCTCGTCATCGAGACGCAACATACTGACTGTGGACCCTGGTCTATCCTCAGGAACAGACGTCATGATATGGGCGCTTCTTGTCAAGCTGACGCTGGAATTGTTTGCAGTAACGGCAGGGAGTGAGAGTGCAGGACTGAGCTGCTTGGAAAAGCTGGATGAAGAAGTCTTTCGCCGCAGAGAAGCAGGCCGCGACGACGTCGCACTGAGCGCCAACGAAGTCGTGACACTTGTCTTGGGGCGCAGAGGCATCCGCCCAGAAGAGGCCGACTTGCAGGCTCCCGTCCCTGTCGTGTTCTGTGAACGTATCGACCCCCCATCAGAGTCTACCAAATTGACTCGTCTCCCCGATTTTCCTTCCGCCACACTCCCAGCATTGCCCTGCCGGTCAGAACGTGTGATCGAATGTGTCCGCTGTGCCTTGCATAGTGTCGTCACTTCCAACCCTGTAAATGCATTTATCAGCCTCTTAACCTCCTCCTCGACTCTCAAAATTTCCTGTCGAATCTCGGCAGCACTTGAAAGATGCTCCTCATCCAACACATCGTATATATGGCGGTTGACACAACGGGTATCCTGGGGCTTCATTGCCCTTGGAAATGCTGGAGGGGGTGTCACATATCTTTTGTGAGTCTCTGATCGACTGGTTGTTGTACCATTCCGCTCTAGTCGTGATGTGATTGACTGCGTCTCCATCGGATCCCTTTTTGAACCCGCAGTCCGCATGGAAAGATTGCTAGACTTCCTCGACAACTTTCTTCCAAATTTCAACAGGTTAGATTGCCCTGATTGCTGTGACCAGGTGCTTTCTGTATCCTTCAACGTTGCAGTAGTCGACGTTCTCCGGAATAGATGAGTAACCCCAGACCTGATCGAAGACCGCGATTGAGGAGACGACGGTGGTATCTCCACTTGAAAATTGGACGAAGGTCGTGATGGAGCTAAATGACAATGCAATCAACCGTCACAAGAATGTACACGCAGGAACAACTGTGCTCCTACCTCTGTTGGATATTTTAGGGCTGTTCAGAATCGTAATTGGCCGGGGTCGCACTGCAGGGACAATAGGGATTTCACTGGGTACCTCCGAAGCAGAAGCGAATCGTTCAAACAGATTTTGCCGCAAAAGCCGGTACTCATCATCACTACCAGAAATCATGAGGATAGAGAACAAATAACTATTTTGAGTACACACTTCAATAGTCCATCCGCATTTGCCACAGCAAGTTCATTCAAACGTTGAGCTAGAGTAATGCTGGGAACAATTGAACATCCAAGTTTATAAAAGAGTAGAGAAAACGTACGTGACAGAATCAGACACCGCCACTCTCGTCGGCGAGCTCATCGTACTCGAACTCGAGCTCTCAGTCTCCCCACCCATTTTCACCTTTCCCCCCTTCACAAAAGTCACAGGCAGGAGAGGCATAGAACCCAGATCCTTACTACTCCCACTTGCCATTGGTTGTCTCTTCGGTAGCGCCGGCGTCGAAGGAAGAGATCTCTCATTCTGGGAAGAAAGTCTTGCTGGAGATGCTTTAACTGGGGGCGTAAACGTGGTCGGAACAGTAGTGGGAACTCGTTTCATTTTGGAACGCTTGAGGCCCAGCGGACCCGAAATGACAGGCGCATGTACAGCCGCAGCATTTCCAATAGACAGCGCTTGCGCAACAGAGACACTCCGAGGAATATAAGTGATTGGTGCTTCTTTTTCCTTCCCTTTCTTCCCATACTAAAAGGCAGTCAGTCATTGTATAAGCGTCTCATCAAGCAGCAGCGACAAAGAGAAAATGAAAGTTAACCACAAATGAAATGAAGAAAAGAGAAAGAGACTCATTAAGCAAATCACTCCACCACCCCCTAAACCGAAATGAAAAAGCCAGAACAAATTAAGAATTTTGATTAAAAAAAATATAAAGGAAAACAGAGGAGAAAAGGGGAAAGGAAAGGGAGGGTGTTATAGGGGTAATGGGGGAGGAAAAAGATATTTTGCTAAAAGAAAAAAGCGAGACTCACAAACCGAGATCGAATAACCTTCACTACTGATTTCTCCCCCATACCTCCACCCACTACCGGACCGCCCGCCGTCTCAATCATAGCCGTCATAACATGATAATTGTCACTCTCCAATTCTGTTGTTTTCCTTGATGATGAAAAAAAGCCCATGGTGTGCAAAGGATTCTGGACCCAAAAAAAGAAGCCGACGCGTTCCGCACAGCGAGTTGTTCAAAAAGAAAAGGAAATTGGTGGCGATGATGGAACGATGAGAAGGAAACGATTTGGAAAGAAGAGAGTTATTAAGTGGCGGAG
>Ga0157365_10000995_pt1 | contig 11891 bp, 13 predicted proteins | sample AttsexASBM3_FD_111478 | JGI IMG/M metagenome (GOLD analysis project Ga0157365, IMG submission 111478) | Fungus gardens microbial communities from leaf cutter ant in Ribeirão Preto, State of São Paulo, Brazil - Atta sexdens ASBM3 | ecosystem: Host-associated > Fungi > Mycelium > Unclassified ... | reverse complement strand
GACCTTGCGGCGGCTTCCATCGAGTGTGATGGCATGTTCAACGCGCATGAGATCGCTTCGACCGGCGTGTTGACGACCGAACGCGGTGCGGAGGGCGCCAACGCGCAGGAGCAGGATCATGGCAACAATCGCAAGGAGCGCCAGCCCTGCGGAGGCATAGGTAGAGAACGGCATGAGAAAGATCCGCATCAGGGGTTCGATCTGCATCCTGACGGCCGTTGGTAAATAAACCGTTGATAAAGACGGCTTCAGGCTCACGGTGAATATTTTAACCGCTTTTCGATCGCGCTAACGCTTCAGTAACGGTTTTGTCGGAAAGTGCCCTTCGAGACAGCGAACGGCCCCGCATGGGGCGGATCGGCAGGAAGGGCAACGTCTTATGTTTGATGTCGATCAAACCTCAGGGGTTTATCGGGGCAATCTTTTGCAGCTCGGGGAGCGGCGGATGGAGTGGCTCACCCAGCGCCAGCAGATCCTTGCGCAGAATGTTGCGAATGCCGACACGCCCGGTTATGCGCCCTCGGATGCTGTATCTTTCGATAATGCGGTTGATCAGTTTGAAATATCACCGACAGTTACGAGTGAAATGCATATCGGTTCAGGGACCGGTGGCGTGCGGTCGATCAAGGAACGACGGGAACATTCTCCGGACGGAAACTCGGTCTCGCTCGATTCCGAGATGGAAAAGATAGCCGATACGGAAGATCAGCAGAAACTGGCATCGAGCATCTACAAAGCATACGTCTCGATGTTTGATACGGCGCTGGGTAAGTGAGGGTTCCCGGATGAATCTTTCCACCACAGTCGGAATCTCTGCCAGCGGGATGGATGCGCAGTCACAGCGCCTGCGCGTCATTGCCGAGAATATTGCCAACAAGGATACAACCGGATCGTCACCCGGAGCCAACCCCTATCGCCGGAAAACCATCACGTTCCAGGATTCTCTTGATCATGAAACTGGGGTTGAGCAGGTCTCTGTGCGTTCGATCGGCCATGACAACAGTGATTTCGAGCAGCGATATGACCCCTCTCACCCCGCAGCCGACAAGAGCGGGTATGTGAAGACGCCCAATGTAAACATGATGGTGGAAACTATGGATATGCGGGAAGCTGAGCGCTCCTATGAAGCCAATCTGAACACCATGCAGGTAACCCGCTCGATGCAGAGCCGCACGATCGATCTTCTGAAATGATGAACGTCACCACTGCTGCGAACGCCGCCAACGCCTATGCGCGCACGCAGAGTTTGTCCGATCCGGGCGTTGATGATGCGGCACAGGCCGGCGGGGGCTCGGATTTCGGGTCAGTGCTGGAAAATGCGGTTGGTTCGGTGCTCGATGATGCCCACACTGCGGACAGCCTGTCCGCACAAGGGTTAAATGGTGGTGGGGATCTGACGTCGATCATCACTGCTGTATCGAAAGCCCAACTTGCACTGCAAACCACGACGACAATTCGAGATCGGGTGGTACAGGCATACCAGGACATCATGAAGATGACGATCTGAACGGCGAAAGATCAAACCGATGCACGTGATCGATATTGCCGCCATTATTCGTCAGGCCTTTGTGGTGGTCGTGGAACTGAGTGCCCCGGCCTTGTTGAGCGCGCTGTTGGTCGGGCTGCTGGTTTCGGTGTTTCAGGCCGTGACGCAGATTAACGAGTCCACTTTGGCGTTCGTGCCAAAGGTGTTGGCGGTTGGCGCCGCACTGCTTCTGACAGGGCCTTTCATGATGGCGACGCTGAAAACCTATACAGTCCATATTTACGACAGTCTGGTGGCTGTTGGCGGACAATGACGGTCGAAACATTCCTCGCACTTTTGCCTGCACAGGTCGGCGTCTATGCCCTCGTGATGTGCCGTGTGAGTGCTGCGGTGATGTTGGTCCCGGGACTAGGTGAGCAGGAAATCCCGATGACGATCCGGGCTGGAGTGGCCTTTTGCCTGACGCTGGTCGTCGCGCCGGTCGTGTCGGCCTATTTCCAGTCGTTTGGGGACGTCTCGGCAGCGGCCCCGTTTGCATTGGCCGGTTTGGTGGTGTCCGAACTGCTGGCGGGCGGCCTGATCGGCTTCGTGGCGCGAATCATGACACAGTCGTTGCCGATCGCGGCCCAGATCATTGCGACCTTCATCGGGCAGTCCAGCGTTCTGCAGCCCGACCCGGATATGGGATCGCAGTCTACGGCGTTAAGTCGCCTGGCGTCGCTGTCCGTGCCGGTCCTTGTGCTGGGTACGGGTTTATATCGATTGCCGCTTATGGCGCTGGTGCAAAGTTATGGCGTCTTTCCACCGGGGCACCCGTTGGGTGCCGGTGATGTGGCTCATACGATCGTCATTGCGGCCAGTGGTGCATTTCGGTTTGCTGCAGAACTGGCGGGCCCGTTCATCGTGCTTGGCACCTTGTGGCAGGGACTGCTGGCACTTCTCAGTCGATTTGTGCCGGCGCTTCAGGCCTACAGCCTTGCGATGCCCGCTCAGGTGCTGGGTGGGCTTGCGGTATTTGCCTTGCTTATTCGGGGGCTTTTATCGACGTGGATCGCGGAGATGACCCGGGTTTTTGCGTTGTTACCGGGGTTTTGACGCGTGGCGGAAGGAGATCAGGAAGATCGTACGGAAGCCCCGACGTCACGCAGGCTCGAAAAAGCCCGTGAGGATGGGGACATTGCCCAATCGCGAGAGCTTCAACTTGTTGCCGGATTGGCCGGGGGTGTGCTGGCGCTTTTCATGGGGGCGATACATCTCGCGCGCGGTTTCACACACGATATGGGCGGGATTCTTGAGCACGCGGGGTCAGTCGATCTCGATCTTCAGACTGTGGAGCAGCTTTTTGTCGTTGGGATGCGCCCGGGTCTGATGGTGATGCTGGTGGTTGGCGGGGGTGCGCTTTCTTGCGGATTGGCGGCGGGGGCTGCCCAGACGGGCTTCCTGATCCGCGTTGCAAATCTGACGCCCAAATTCGACAAGTTGGACCCGCGCAATGGTCTGAAACGCGTTTTCGGGTTGGATGGGGTGATTGAAGGCGCGCGCTCCGTGCTGAAACTCGGGATTTTCATCGTCGTGGGCTATTTGGTCCTCCGTCAGGGGTATCGGGTTATCGCGATGCGGGACACTCTGGATGTGGGGACGCAACTCAGCCTCATTACCTCGCTGATGTTGCGGGCGTGCTGTCTGATGATCGGGTTGCAGGTGATGCTGGCGGCCCTGGATGTCGTGTGGGTCCGCTGGCGTCGCCTCAGCAAGTTACGCATGAGCCGGCAGGATCTGAAGGACGAGCATCGGCAGTCCGAGGGCGATCCGTTCGTGAAAGGGCGTTTAAGGCAGCTTCGGATGCGGGCGGCCCGGCGCCGCATGATGGAGGCTGTGCCGCGGGCGACGGTCGTGGTTACCAATCCGACGCATTACGCAGTGGCACTCGTCTACGAGAAGGGCAGCGGCGTTGCGCCGAAAATCGTCGCCAAGGGTGCTGATGAAGTCGCGTGGCGGATTCGCCAGATGGCGCGGGAGCACAGGATTCCGATCATTCCGAACCCGCCTCTTGCACGCGCGCTGTTTACGCTGCCCCTCGACTCCGAAATTCCCAGAGAACATTTCCGCGTGGTTGCGGGCATCATAGCGTTCGTCATGCGGTTGCGACGGAACGGTGACGCGCCCGGGACGCGGCTGTGAGCCTGTTTTGATTTGTGTCCCGCGAGCAGGGGCGGAGATTGACGCTGCGTTCTTTTTATGTTCTCATTCGGAACAAAGGTGAACGATTGGTTAACGTGAATTGTTCCGGCTTGGAAGTGCGTCAATTGCAGTAAAGTCTTCATCGGCGTGGGCTCGAATCGAGTTGATAAAGCCGGTAGGATAAGTGGCAGCCCGATGCGAAGACGGTCACACGGTGTGTGTCTTGCGGAGTGGGTATTTCGTGTGATCGGTCAGATCAAGGAAGTGTAGATGGATAAGAACAAGGCCCTTGAGGGGGCGCTCAGCCAGATCGAGCGGGCATTCGGCAAAGGTTCGATCATGTGTATGGGGCAGCGCCCCAAGGAGCAGGCTGACGTCGTATCGACGGGCTCTCTCGGTCTGGACATCGCTCTTGGCATTGGTGGTCTGCCGCGTGGGCGAATGATTGAAATCTATGGCCCGGAGAGTTCGGGCAAGACGACGATGGCCCTTCATGCGATTGCGGAAGCGCAGAAGAAGGGCGGTACGTGCGCCTTTATTGATGCCGAACACGCGCTTGATCCGGGATATGCACGCAAGCTCGGCGTTGATGTTGATAATCTGCTGATCAGCCAGCCCGACGCCGGTGAACAGGCGCTGGAGATTGCCGACACGCTCGTGCGTTCGGGAGCTGTCGACGTTCTGGTGATCGACAGCGTCGCGGCTCTGGTGCCGCGTGCCGAACTGGAAGGCGACATGGGCGACAGCCATGTGGGCCTGCACGCACGTCTGATGAGCCAAGCGCTCCGCAAGCTGACCGGCACGGTGTCGCGCTCGAACACCATGTTGATCTTCCTGAACCAGATTCGCCTGAAGATCGGCGTGATGTTCGGCAATCCGGAGACCACGACGGGCGGTAATGCCTTGAAGTTCTACGCTTCGGTGCGTCTGGATATTCGCCGTATCGGTGCGATCAAGGATCGTGACGAGGTGGTCGGCAACCAGACCCGTGTGAAGGTGGTGAAAAACAAGATGGCCCCGCCGTTCCGTCAGGTCGAGTTCGACATCATGTATGGCGAGGGGATCAGCAAGACGGGCGAGTTGCTCGATCTTGGTGTAAAGGCCGGGATTGTTGAAAAATCCGGCGCGTGGTTCTCATGCGACAGCCAGCGCATCGGGCAGGGGCGTGAGAACGCGAAGACCTTCCTGCGCGAGCATCCGGAGATGGCTGCGGATATCGAGCGTCGGGTGCGGGAGCAGTCGGGCGTGGTGGCCGAAGCGATGATGACCGGGCCGGACGATCAGGAAGAGGCCGACGCGGCAGAGTAAAGATACCCGGGCTTCCCGCATCGTTACCGTATGCGGGAAGCCCTTTCGATCAGGCGCGCTTCGGCGCCAGGCGGCGACCCTTTTCCCAAAGATCAATGCCCTTGAGCGCAAGATCGGCCAAGCCGGGAAGCAGCTTTGGTTGCATCAGATCAGGATCGAAGGCGCTCATGCGGCGCGCGTTTTCTCGGTAGCAGTCTTCGACAAAGCCCCTGAACGAGAAGCCTTCCAAAAATAGATTGGTCTGCGTGACGGAAAAATCCTTGCCGTCATTGGCGTCTTTACCCCGGCCGACCATGCCCATCAGGCGCGACGCCGCCCGGCCATAAAAACGCAGCGACTTCATCCGGCGCCGTACCGCGCCGAGGCCACGCCTACGTTCACGCCATGCCATGTAATTGATGAAGAAGACGATATGCCGTGTCTCCTCGAACATGAGGACATCAAAGATGTCGAACATGGATGAGGGGAGGAACTGCGACTGCCGCGCGTTCTTGAAGGCTCCGAAGCCGAGGAACGCGTCCAGACACTCTCCAAATCCGAAATCGATAAAGGCGACTTCCAGATCGTCGGGAAAGGTCTCGATCGGCTGTTCGTAAGCTTCAAGCCCGTACCGGTCGATCATGACCTTGATCAGCTTGGCGTGACGGGTTTCTTCCAGTCCCTGAAGTGCCACGGCAGCGCGCACCTCCGGATCCTGAACATGCGGGGTGAATGCATCGACAATCGCGCCCGCCCGGCGCTCCGTATGATAGACCTCCTGCCAGAAGGGGACGGAGCGCAGGCGTTGCAACTCCTCCTCCGTCAGGTCGGGCCAGGCAAAATTCTCGGGGTCGAAAATCTGGTGGGTATCGATGAACTGGCGACAGAAAAACGATTTATGCGCGTCCGAACCGGCCTCTAACACAGGGGTCATGCGGGTTGGCCGGCAAAGCGTGCCTGAATAGGCTGCACAAGACGCATGATGCCACGCAAAGTCCGTGCGATGGTCGGGGTCGTTGTGGGGCGAAGCAGGCGCTGATCGTAGCCGGAGAAGCGACGGTCATTCTCCTGAATGCAAAGATCCATCAATTCGCCGAACGCGATGTCGATCCCTGACACATCGTTGGCGCCGCTCAACGTAAAATTATTGTCCTGTTTCTGTTCATTCCCGTCTGCGTCCATCGACGTCGCAAGGCCGATGCGTTCGTAGGCCAGGAACACCCAGACCGCCCAGACCCGCATTTCGAACCATGGACGACGCCACAGCGGCATGGTCGTGCGATGCCAGGCCAGCCAGTTCGCAAACAACAGGATATGGCGGCACTCTTCCTGCATGACGGGCTCGAACGTCTCGATCAGTTCGGACGGAAAGAAACCCGAGCGCTGGGCCAGTGCGAACAGGCCAAACGCGAAGAAACTGTCGACGCATTCTGAAAAACCGGTGACCATATAGGCCCATTCGGTATCCGTCGGGACCTTGTAGGGTGGCTCCGGCGCCATCGGGATTCCGTAGGCCTCGACCAGCTTGGTCAGCACTTCCTTATGGCGATTTTCCTCCCACGCGTTGCGTGACAGGGCATCCTTCATATCGGGGTCGTCGATCATTGCGGCGTAAGCGGCCATGCGTAGGCGGGCCTTGCCCTCGGTCTGGACGGCGATGTCCCAGATTGGAAGGGAGGTCACGCGCTTGAGCGTCTCCGGGTCGAGTTTGGGCCACGCGATGACGGACGGTTTGTACGGATTGAAGGTTTCGCGGAACATATCGGCCACGGCGCGCTTGTGTTCGACCGTTCCCGGCTTCAGCGGACCTGCGACAGGGCTGCTCCAGTGGCGTGCATCGAAGTCGGCCTGCGCGACGGTACGGGTCGTATCGGGCGTATCGGGGAGGGTGGTGTAGATGGATTCGAGAGTGCTCATGGCTATGGCCTCGTTTGCCAAAGCAGGGCTCAAACGGTCGTCATACTGGCGAGGCGAGAACCCCGATCGGGATAGAAAAAACGCCGACCCGAAGGTCGGCGCTGGTCGATGGGGTGATCAGTCCACCAAATCGGTCATCGAGGAAATCACGCGCGACACGAGGCCATATGCAATCGCCTCCTCCGCGGACATCCAGTAGTTGCGGTCGGTATCTTTGGCGATCTTCTCGTACGGATGTCCGGTTTCACGGGCAAAAAGACGGTTCAGGCGCTCGCGCATCTTGATGATCTCGCGCGCTTCGATGTCGATATCGGTCGCGGGACCGCGCACGCCGCCCATCGGCTGATGCAGCAGAAAGCGCGTGTTGGGTAGGCAGACCCGGCGATCGGGACGACCGGCAGCGAAGATCAGGGCACCAGCGGAGGCAACCCAGCCTGTGCCGATCATGTTGATCGGCGCGACCGAATCGACGAAGCGGATCATGTCGTGGATCGTGTCGCCGCTTTCGACGTGACCGCCGGGAGAGTTGACATACACGTCGATCGGCTTGCTCGAAGCCCCGGCGAGGGCGAGCAGGCGACCGGTTACGTCGCGCGCCAGCTTGTCGTTGATCGCCCCGAAAATCAGGACCTTGCGCTGGTCGAAGAGGCGGGTTTCGAGTTCGCTGATCGGCGAAGACAGGGTCTTGTTATCGCCCGGTTCTGTCTGGTCGGGGCCGTTGGGCTCCGGGATGTCGGGACCGTTGGGGTCTTCGTCGTCCATCCGGATCCGGTTTTTCGGCGTCAGGCCGTTCATGGAAATCTCCCTGTCTGCAGAAAATTGGGTACCGGAACGTGTCATAAGGCCGTATCTTGCGTCGCCCCGGCAACGCTGCCAAGTGCCTTTGATGTAGTTAGTGTCATGCAGGGCCTACCGCCAGTCTCTCCGTCCTGCCAGCCCCTCTCGCCAAGGGGCTGCCGAGCCGATATAGCATGGCAACATGCAATGAGAGGGAGCAAGGCGTGCGTCAGTCGCGAGGTCCGCACGGACAACAGCAGCGATACCGCGCAAGTGCGGCCGCACCGTCCCGCATCGTTGCGCTGGCTGCGGCAATGCTGGCGCTGTCCGCGTTCAGCCACGACCCGCTCGATACCCCTGTCAACTGGTATCATCAGGCTGAAGGCGGCGAGATCGCCAAGCTCCGTCCGCCACCGCCGGGCAACGCCGATTCGTATCCGCATGTCGGGCTGACGCCGACGCGCGCGCCGGATCTTCCGTCCGCGTCGTTGCGCGCGGACCTGACCGAGCAACTGATCGAACAGCGGAATTATGCCCGTCTGATGGACGCGAAAAGCGGCCCGCTGGTGGTGGTGCCGACGGTTGCCGCCAAACCTGCGGCGCCGCGTCCGACCGCGGTCCAGCCTGAGGGGGCTGCCGGATCGAACGCCACGTTCGATGCTGTGAACATGGACCCGCAACCAGCGGCGGGTTCGACCGGGCCTGCACCGGCCCCGGCACCTGCCAAACCTGCGCCGAAGGTGTCGGCTGCACCGGCCCCGGCTGCGGGAGAAACGGCCATGCCAGCTCTGGACACGAGTGTGACCCAGCCCTCGGCCGCGGCGAACGCGCCGCCACCGACGATGCCCGACCTGCCGCCCCCCGCCCCGCAATTTCCCGGATTCGACGTGCCGACAGACGGGATGATCGCAGATACGACGCGGCCCGCTTATGCGCTGGGCGAACCGGCAGGAACGCTGGTGCTGTTCGAGCCCGGAACTGACGCGATTGCCGAAAAGCAGGAAAAGACGATTTCCAGCCTTGTGTCAGATGGCGTGACGAAGGTGTTGAGCATTCATGGCTATGGCGCGGCGCAGGGAACCGATGCGGCGGATCAGACACGGGCGATCCAACTGGGCCTGCTGCGGGCCCAGGCGCTTTCGGACGCGTTGGTGAAGCGCGGCGTTCCGCTATCGCATATCCGCATGGACGCCGATGCGTTCGGTCACGACGCCCGCGTAACGTTCTGAACATTCGGCGTCGGCAGACGCTCGGTTGCCTCCGGGCCAATCGTGGATAGTATGTCGCTCCCGCAACGTGCGGGGCTGAGCGGATGCCACGGCGCCGTGCGGCTGACCCCTTGTGCAAGCACCCCTGACGATGACCGAAGAATTCCACCGCATTAGACGACTGCCGCCCTATGTTTTCGCTGAGGTGAACAAGGCAAAAGCGGCCGCCCGAGCGCGTGGAGAGGACATTATCGACCTCGGCATGGGCAATCCGGACAGCCCGACGCCGCCGCACATCGTCCAGAAACTGGTCGAGACCGTGGGCGATCCGCGCGCGCACCGATACTCGGTCAGCCGGGGTATTCCCGGCCTGCGACGCGCACTTGCCGGGTATTACGAGCGTCGATTTGGCGTGCATCTCGATGCCGAGACAGAAGTGATCGCGACCCTGGGCTCGAAAGAGGGACTGGCCAATCTTGCGGCTGCCATCACAAGCCCGGGTGACACGATTCTGGTGCCGAACCCGTCTTATCCCATCCATCAGTTCGGCTTTATCATCGCGGGTGCCTCGGTGCGGTCGATTCCCGCCACCCCGAATGAGGACATGCTGCGCGCGCTGGAGCGTGCGGTGCGGCATTCCGTGCCGAAGCCGACGGCGCTGATTGTCAATTTCCCGTCGAATCCGACTGCTTATCTCGCGACGCTGGATTTCTATAAGGAACTGGTGGCGTTTGCCCGGCGGGAGGAGATCTGGATCCTGTCCGATCTGGCCTATGCCGAGATTTATTTCGGTGATACGCCGCCACCGTCGATTCTGGCAGTGCCGGGTGCGAAGGATGTTGCGGTCGAGTTCACGTCCATGTCCAAGACCTATTCCATGGCGGGCTGGCGTATGGGGTTTGCGGCTGGCAATCCCCGGCTGGTCAATGCGCTGACACGGATCAAGTCCTATCTCGATTATGGGGCGTTCACACCGATCCAGGTGGCGTCTGTTGCCGCGTTGAATGGGCCGCAGGACTGCGTGGCCGATGTGCGCGCGCTGTATAAGGAACGGCGGGACGTGCTGATCCGCGGGCTGCACGCTGCCGGTTGGGATGTGCCGTCGCCAGAGGGTTCCATGTTCGCGTGGGCGCCAATCCCCGACAAGTTCGCTGCCCTGGGCAGTGTCGAGTTTTCCAAGCTGCTGCTGGAAAAAGCCGGTGTCGCCGTGGCTCCCGGTCTCGGGTTTGGCGAGTATGGCGAGGGCTTTGTGCGGATCGGGCTGGTGGAAAACACCCAGCGGCTGCGGCAGGCGACGCGTGCCATCAAGACATTTTTTGCGTCGGAGGGCATGACCGCTCCGCCCCCTCAACCGCCTGCGATGGAGAGCGCGCCATGAATGAAACCACCCCTCTGAAAATCGGCGTGGCGGGACTTGGTACGGTCGGTGCCGGGGTCGCGACGCTTTTGTCCACCAACGCGCAGTTGATCAGTGCACGCGCCGGCCGACCGATCGAGATTGTCGCCGTTGCGGCGCGGTCTCGCGGGCGGGATCGCGGCGTCGATCTTTCGGCCTGTCGTTGGTACGACGATGCCCGCGATCTGGCGCGAGACCCGGACGTGGATGTTGTGGTCGAACTGATCGGTGGGGCCGAAGGTGTGGCCCGGGAACTGGTCGAGGCGGCTTTGCGGGCTGGAAAGCCTGTGGTCACAGCGAACAAGGCGCTTGTTGCCGTGCATGGTGCCGAACTGGCGCGCGCGTCAGAACAGGCGTCTGTCCCGTTGATGTTCGAGGCTGCGGTTGCGGGCGGTATTCCGGTGATCAAGGCGGTGCGTGAAGGTCTGGCTGCGGACCGGTTGACGTGGATCGGCGGTATCCTGAACGGGACCTGCAACTATATTCTGACTGCGATGCGCGAGAGTGCGCGCGATTTCGCCGATGTTCTGGCCGAGGCACAGGCACTTGGGTATGCCGAGGCTGATCCGTCGACCGACGTGGATGGCATCGATGCGGCGCACAAGCTGGCGATTCTGGCCGCGCTGGCGTTTGGTCAGCCGGTGAATTTCGGCTCCGTCGTGGTCGAAGGAATTCGCGGGATCGGGGCGCTGGACCTGAAGTTCGCGCAGGAACTCGGCTATCGTATCAAGCTGTTGGGTGTCGCGCGCCAGCACGAAGACGGTGTCGAGGCGCGGGTCAGCCCATGTCTGGTGCCAGATCGTGCGCCGCTGGCCCGTGTGGACGGCGTGTTCAATGCCGTCGTTGCGGAAGGCGATTTCATCGGGCGGTTGATGCTGGAAGGGCGCGGCGCGGGCGCTGGTCCGACGGCTTCGGCGGTGGTTGCGGATCTGATCGACATTGCCCGTGGCACGGTGGTGCCTGTGTGGGGTGCAAGCGGCACGGCGCTGTCGGAAGTGCGTTCGATTGATCGCGAGGCATTTGGCGGGGCGTATTATCTGCGTCTGCTTGTGCGCGACCAGCCGGGCGTGATTGCCGACGTGTCCGCTGTGCTACGCGACTTCGGCGTGTCCGTACGCAGTATGCTGCAGCACGGGACCGCGCCTGACGGTCCGGACAATGGCGCGGTTCCGTTGGTTCTGGTTACGCATGTGACGCGCGAATCTGCGATGCTTTCGTCCCTTGCCCGTATTTCGGCTCTTGATGTCGTGATCGAGGAACCGACGATGCTGCGTATAGAAGCCGGTTGAGCGGCGGACGCACCCTTGCGACCGGCATGAGGCCTGCTGCCTGCTGCGGCATCTGTCATCGTGATGCGCTGGAAATCCGGTGCGGTGCTTTGTGCTGAGGGTTGTCATGGCTTCGATTTCAGGACGGGGAGCACACACTGACCTTTTCCAGCATCAATGGATGGTTTCGTGACTGAGGAAAGCACGCCGGCCCATGTTCTGGGAGTTCGCGCGAGCGCCAGCGGCCGTCAGTGGCTCTGGCGCTCGTCCGCTTTGGCGACCGATGGTGCCGGGCGGCAGGGATTGGCGCTGGCCCAGCGGGCGGGACTGCCGGAGATCGTGGGGCGGATTCTGGCCGCGCGCGGGATCGG
>Ga0157365_10000994_pt1 | contig 11899 bp, 21 predicted proteins | sample AttsexASBM3_FD_111478 | JGI IMG/M metagenome (GOLD analysis project Ga0157365, IMG submission 111478) | Fungus gardens microbial communities from leaf cutter ant in Ribeirão Preto, State of São Paulo, Brazil - Atta sexdens ASBM3 | ecosystem: Host-associated > Fungi > Mycelium > Unclassified ... | reverse complement strand
TTATGGGAAGGGAGCATAGTGGACTGACTTCAACACAAACTTAATAATGCAGAATTAGTAAAGGGTTCAAGTTGGGCTGGAGGCCCAGACAAAAACCTCATTCATATATGGGTTTAGATCAATGCTTAGTAAGCAACCAACATTGCACAGAAGCAACAGAAGACAGTGACGTTCATTTTATGGCCTCGGCCTCCAACGACAAAAACATATTCGTGCATCAGGTAGCTATTAAGCTTTCGCGCCAACTCAACACCATCAATCCAAATGACTTGTTGGCGGAACGAGTCATAGATATTGCCAAGACGAAGACGGCCGAGGACTTTACCACAGGTGTGTTTCGCAGTAGGGTGCTGGTTTTCAAGCTTATGTATTCTAGCTGCGAGATCTTTTGGCAAGTTCAAGGATTTATTCTTGCTGGAACTGCATGCCGAGATCTTGTCGCATGATAAGCAGGTGGAGAATGGCACAGTTCCACAACCTGTTCAAGGTATCACGGTAGTCGATAGTGATGTTTTACAGCCACCACCAGTCAGGCAAGGAGGTTTGCAAAGGTTGGACACTGTATGTAAGCTTTGATGTATTTCAACTTATACGACTCAATCATCTCTAGCGCCACACCTTCAGAAAACCATCAAAACCACTTGAACCCCCAACCCCTCGGACTTCAGTACTGGGGCTAGACAAACTGGCAAAGGAAAAGAGGGCTGCACAAGCTCTAGAGGATGGAGGGGACTCAAGCCGTAAGCGCTTGAGGACAGACCGTGATGACGGGCCCGTGTTCAAAGGTAAGGATCATTGATAATATGCCAGCCATCTAATCAACCTGGAATCTAGTCCCTTCTCTACCCGCCTCCAGATTAACTACGCGCCGCCGAGGTGAAGAAACGCCATCCCATCCAGGAGGTATGTCTGAAATCGCCAGGAAACGTTTGGAGGAACACAGGAGGAACAGGGAAAAGCAACGAGGTATATCTCCAATTTTGCTTAGAAAGTCAACCACTTATTTCCCCTGTAGAGGGTATAACTGCAGTCAATGAGCAACGGAATGGTGGATCCCGAGGTTTGGGTGAATTCCAGCGTCGCTCAAATCGAGACAGTGACAGAGATGGGGTCAGAAGGAGGGACAGAGATGTCCAAGACCGAAGAGGAATGGTTTGGGACGCGACCCCACAATCTGTCCGTGAAGCACCGAGTATTCGTGTACCCAACGTCGGATGGGAAACTACCCCTCGAGATGCGAGAGAACAAGACGGTTCAGGATGGGGTGCGGCAAGAAATAGGCGATGGGATGCACCAACCCCTCGCGTTGGAAGGGATGATGATAGTCCAGAAGGAGAGGGTGGTGCAGCAGTCGATATCAGGGAGTGGGAAGAAGAACAAATGAAGTTGGACCGTGATTGGTACACGGGCGCGGAGGAAGGTACTCTTGCCGGTGATGAGGAGCATAATCCCCTTGCTCAATACGAGGATTTGAGCATCCTCAAACAAGCGGAGATCGCAATCAAGCAGACCGTCAGTGCATAGCATCTTGATGACTACCTCATATTGACCCTCCCGCAGAAGAAGATTTCGGCGAGACAAGCACAATATGTCCGTGACTTTTCTCCAGTCATATCTCCCGCTGAATATGTTATGTTTCGCAGAATGCTGACAATGACCTATGGGAAGCTAACCGTATGGTCACATCTGGTGTTGCCACTCGTAAAGCTATGGACCTAGACTTTGAGGACGAGTCAGAGTCAACTGTACATGTTATGGTTCATGACCTGAAGCCACCGTTTCTCGATGGCCGTACCGTATATACCAAACAACTAGATCCCATCAACCCAACGCGAGACCCCACTAGTGACATGGCTGTTTTCTCGAAGAAAGGCAGTGCTTTAGTGAAAGAGAAACGTGAACAAGCTGAACGGGCTAAAGCAGCAGCTAAGCTTGCGGCACTCGGTGGAACCTCGTTGGGTAACATCATGGGTGTTAAGGACGAGGAAGCTGAAGCCGAAGGTGTGCCCTTCTATTATTCACTTATCTTATTTCGCCAGATTGGACATTCACATAGTATTTTTTTTATCTTGGTCATCATAGCCGAAGCGGAGAGAAATGCACAAGATGCAAAGGCAAAAGGGGAGAAGGAGAACTATAGGGGTGATTCCAAGTTTGCTGAACATCTGAAGAGTTCAAGTGGAGTCAGTGCCTTTGCAAAGAATAGGACTCTGAAGGAGCAGAGAGAGTATCTGCCTGCTTTTGCGTGTCGCGAAGAACTTATGAAAGTCATTCGAGAGAATCAAGGTTTGGGTCTGGTACTTTTATTTGAGCATGTTTCTCACTGACTCTGCAGTCACTATCATTGTGGGGGAGACCGGCTCAGGAAAGACGACCCAACTTGCACAATTCTTTTATGAGGATGGGTTCTGCAATTTTGGTATGGTAGGATGTACTCAGCCTCGTCGTGTTGCTGCTATGTCCGTCGCAAAACGTGTCAGCGAAGAGATGGAGGTCTGTATCCTGAAAGAAGAGGTGGCATCACTCACTATTTCCTCAGTGCAAACTTGGTGGGATCGTGGGCTACGCCATCCGTTTTGAAGATTGCACCTCTGCAGAGACTAAGATTAAATGCTAGTAACGTTTTCTCCTGATTTTTCTGACCGAATACATAATCGATTTATAGACATGACCGATGGTGTTCTGCTTCGAGAGTCGCTCAACGAGGGAGACCTGGATCGGTATAGTGTCATCATTCTCGATGAAGCTCACGAACGATCCTTGAGCACCGACGTGCTGATGGGTTTACTCAGGAAGAGTGCGTATTCATGTGATCCTTTGAAACATGACCGACATTTTGATTCGCTTTGCCCGAGGCAGTTTTATCGCGGAGAAGAGACTTGAAGCTTATTGTGACTTCTGCGACTATGAATGCCGAGAAGGTGGGCCTTTCCTCTATACGCTGACTCCGACATGCCCTTTGTCTTGCCCCTTGCCCCCTGATTTAAAGAACCTGATTGGGCTGTCTTGCTTACACTTGTGCTTTCTTTTCATCTTCCAATACAAGTTCTCGGCATTTTATGGAAATGCACCATGCTATACGATTCCTGGACGAACCTTCCCAGTCGAGATCTTTCACTCAAAGTCACCTTGCGAAGATTATGTCGATAGTACCGTTAAGCAGGTGTTGCAGATACATCTATCCTTGCCTCCGGGAGATATTCTGGTTTTCATGACGGGACAGGAAGATATCGAGATTACCTGTCAGGTTGTGGAAGGTGAGAAAGCGAGTGGTCGCCATATTCAGCGTCCGAAAGGTGCTGAATTGTGTATCTATAGAGCGGCTGTTGCAGCTGGATGATCCAGCGCCGCTAGCCGTATTGCCTATCTATTCGCAGATGCCGGCGGATCTACAGGCACGGATTTTTGAGCCGACGGCAGATGGGAGGAGGAAAGTCATTGTTGCAACCAATATCGCGGAAACATCGTTGACCGGTTGGTGGTCTTCTTTCTTGATCTGCATGAATAAGTTGAATGGCTGATCCGGTATAGTTGATGGTATCCTTTATGTTGTTGATGCTGGATACTCCAAATTGAAGGTGTACAACCCAAAGGTTGGTATGGACGCCTTGCAGATCACACCTATCAGTCAGGCAAATGCTGGCCAGAGAACCGGACGTGCTGGACGCACTGGTAGCGGGTGAGTTTTCTTGCTCTTATGATGACGTCAAGTGTTAGTATTGATTGGTCATCTACAGTTTCTGTTACCGCCTATACACTGAAATGGCATACCGAAATGAGATGTTTGAAAATACGATACCAGAGATTCAGAGAACGAATCTTGCAAACACTGTGTTACTCCTCAAATCACTAGGCGTCAAGAATCTGCTCGAGTTTGACTTTATGGACCCTCCGCCTCAGGTAAACTTTTGTCTACTCATTCAAATGAATGGATCTGATTATATCTTAGGCCAACATTTTAAACTCTATGTATCAACTCTGGGTTCTTGGAGCACTCGACAACGTCGGAGACTTGACTCCTGTTGGTAGGAAGATGTCAGAATTCCCGATGGAGCCGTCGATGGCGAAAATGCTTATAGTTTCTGTGGATTATAAATGTTCATCTGAGATGCTGACGGTTGTATCAATGCTTTCGGTGCCTAGTGTGTTTTATAGGCCGAAAGAGAGAATGGAAGAGGCAGATGCTGCGAGGGAGAAATTTAACGTGCCGGAGAGTGATCATCTGACCTTGTTGAATGTGTTTAATCAGTGGGAGAGTCATGGGTGAGTTCACGTCCTTTTGTACTAGGTGAAATGCTGATGATAGGTGGTTTTCTTGTAGATATCGAGATGATTGGGCGATGCGACATTTCTTGCATCCGAAATTGTTGAGAAAGGCTCGAGAAGTGAGAGTACAATTGGAGGATATTATGAAATTTCAGAAGATGGACATGATTTCTTCTGGAACGGACTACGATGTTATTCGGTGAGTTTGTGTCTAGGTGAGAGGATGAACAAGCTGAACATGGTGTTGCATCGTATAGAAAAGCAATTACGGCGGGATATTTCCATCAGGCAGCGAGAGTGAAAGGTATTGGAGAGTTTGTAAATATTCGATCTGGGCTTCCAACGCATCTGCATCCCACGAGTGCTCTGTACGGACTGGGATGTGAGTGTTCTTGATTAGATGTTGGTTTTTGACTGACACATTTCTGTAGACACGCCATCTTATGTCATTTATCATGAGTTGATTTTGACATCGAAAGAATACATGACGCAGGTGACAGCTATTGATCCGTATTGGCTTGGTGAGTCTGCCCTATGCATTGTTTGAACAATAATAACGTGACATCAAGCGGAGCTTGGTTCCGTGTTTTATTCTGTCAAGGAGAAGAATTTCGATGAAAGGGGGAATAGGAGACAAGCTGACCGCGAGTTTTCAAAAAAAGTTGAGCTTGAACAGGAGATGGCACGGCAACGCGCGGAGTGAGTGTGTGTTTTGTGTGTGTTTTGTGATATATTAATCTTGTCGTGACGATGGATAGGAGTGTCAAGAAGGCAGAAGAGAAGGCAGAGGAATCAAGAAATTTGAGTAGTGCAAGGGTCGTTGTGCCTGGTACACCGCGACATATGGGAATAGGGGCAGGTACACGGATCACAGCAGCGCCGAGACGAAGAGGAGGAATCTAAATGATAGACAGGGTTGTTATGTAAGGAGATCGACTTGTCACTGAAATACTTGTTGTCCTCCAAGTTGCTGTACTTCTGCCATGGCTACTACATTTTCCGCAGAACAGACTCCGTCGAGTGCTTTCAGATTCCAGCATTCGTCGCCACTTGATGCTCTTGTTCGCCACTCCTCTGCTAAGCGAGCCAGGGCTGTTGTCCAGTCCACTGCCTCTTCACAACAGTATCCTTCATCCCTCATCGACGAATATGCAGCACCACAATCCGTTGACGAACGCGAGATAGACCTCAAGCTCTCTGCAGCTTATGTGACCGTTCCTAATGGTTCACAACCTACTTTCCGGAACTCGACAGCACCTATATCAAGAAATGTGAACATGAATCTGGAATATCAGAATCGTAATGACGCGAGTATTTACTCGCGAGTCAATTCCCTTGTACAGGTTGCTCCTCAAGGTTTCCGGCGGCCTGGAGCACGTCCTGAAGACTACTCGACATCCCCCACAGGGACAGATCGCGCTACGGCGGTACCAACGGTTAAGGTTTCATCACCAGGTGTAGACGCTGGACTTCGAGCCGGGCGAATGGCTGTGGTCAATCGGACCACACCAAACTTTTCAAGACCAGTGCGTCCATCGTCCCAATCGGAACAATACACTGTCTCCACACAACAATCCGTGACACCACCTCAAAAAAGTACATCACCTGAGAGCAATGCGCACGCTGATTCTCTCCTAGAACAACGCACATATTCACAACAACAAATGAAGTTTTTCCGTGGATCCAAGTCCCCAGCCCCCAGCACTCCAGCATCTACTAGCAACCCGTATGTTGGCACATCTGCTATACATGAACAACCCGTGAGATCACAAGATGATATGTCGCCGAGTCTCTGTGCTGAGCAGCTGACGACATCTTCCCAACAGTGGCAATCAAATGGCTCCAGTTCTGGTATCAGTGATCCACGACATCCATCAAAGCCAGTATCTGAACGACAACCATCGGATCTCAAATCGACTTTCCCGCCGTCTTCACTGTCCACCAATGAGAAAATACCTCCCATCACTCTTCCCCGACACCCTCCCGTGAGAAGTGACTCTCCTGCTAGTCTTTATTCGGCTTATTCCTACTATCAGTTCGAAAATGCCGCACCCTCTCCCACGAATTTCGAGTCACTTTCAAGAGCTTCACCGACTCCACAACGGCCCTCTAACGCATATCTACAGCCCTCTATATCCCCTATCCATCCTCAGCAGCCGCAACGCTCTCCTTATAAAAACAATAATCTCCGAGCGTCATCGCCTCTTGCTGGAAATCCCACTCCTGTCGGAAATAAACCATCTCCAACACCACAAGATTTTCTACAGCTAGGAATTCAGAATCATGAAGCAAATAGGCTGAGGGAATCAGCTGTGTGTTTTGAGAAGAGTGCGAAAGAGAATGGAGGGTGTGGTGGAGGGATGTTGATGTGGGGATTGACATTAAGACATGGATGGGGATGCGAGAAGAATGAGAAGGTCGGTTTCAAGTGGCTAAGCAAGGCTGCGGAGAGTGCGATTGCGGATCTGGAGACTGCAAGAAGTTTTAACGGGAAGGATACACAGCTCGTTAAAGACGAGCTTGTGCTGGCTATATACGAGGTTGGACAGTGCTTTTTCCATGGGTGGGGCACTAGTAAAGACCAGAAGATGGCTGTGGTAGGTCTTCATTTTGCTTGGATTCAGGAGCTGGTCCGGACTTGATATCATATCATGCAGAGTTACTATGCAGCTGCTGCACGTTTGGGAGATCCGGATGCTCAAAATGATCTTGCGTTCTGTTTTGCGAATGGGAAAGGATGCAAGAAAGATCGTAAAGAGGCGGCAAAGTGGTATCGTGCCGCAGTATGTGTATATCATCAGGTCTTTCGTTGCTCCACTTGTGACACTTATCTTCCAGGTTGCGCAAGGTGCAAGCGACGTTGGTCTTGCATGGATCTATAAGGAGAAATTCATGTGAATCCTTTTTACAGTTTCTTCCCTGGCATTTTGCATCGATATGGTCTTGCACTTGTATTCTACTCAGTGCAGCCTTTGTTGTTTTCTTGACTTCATTCCGCACGGTATCTTTCTATTGTGGAATATGTTTTTTTACTTATAATATGCCTCACTCTCATATTAAGCATGTAATAGTATCTTAGTACCTAATGCAACCCACACTCTCTATCATTTTGAGTATGCCAATATCTGTGCATTTGCTATAGGCTATAAAGATTGCAAAATAAGTTTGTGTCCAGATATTGGGACCAGTTTTCTTCCATGAGCTGGACTGGTTAAGAATTATCTAGAGGTAGAAATAACCTCAGTCCTTGATACAAGTAGCAAGTGGGGCCTACCAGGGATAGTATATATCATCAAGGAAGGGTTAAACTAACTATTAGACCCTGGTTGTTACAATTTACTTCATGTTGTAGAGTTGTGATTTGACGGTGTTTTGCAGGCCATTCACAACCCATTCTAAAGTAATTGATTCTTAATAGTGATGAATTGTGTTGACTTGCCGAAAAAATAAAATAAAAGTTTAATGCCAGGTTTACATGTTTTTGTCATATCATCATCAAGACTATTGATTGATAGTTTTCGTTGGCTAAATCCTTGATTGCCAGTTTCAGTTTGTAGAAGTTGTCTAAATTCGAACCATCGCAGGTGACCGTGGAATGCCAGAAAATTCAGCCATTGAAGTTGATCGAGTTTGATTGTCCACGATTGTAGTGTTATCTGGTCAAGCTCCGGTACAAACCTTAATGTGTAAGAGTTCCCACTTGTTCGTGCGACCGTGCTGACTGTTATAGAAATTATCTCTGGACATCAACTTCGTAAGGCTGTCCGTCTCATGTTTAGTGAGAATTCTTCACTCTGTATGGATTTCACCTGTGAAATTTTCGTTAATCAAGTTGGCCATATCGATGGGTGGACAAATCGTTGGGTCGTCCGAGATGTCACATGCACCTCTATAAAACCCTAGTCTGCAGGAAAGCCAAGAAGAATGGTCCCAGTCAAAATACTCGCTGGTGCTTTTACAGAGGCTTTCATAGCAACCTACACATTCAACCCTCAGACGGCCTCGTTGACTGTGACAAGTCGTCGACCTACCGGAGGCAACTGCTCGTGGATTTCTCAACATCCGACTAATAGCAGCATCCTCTAGTGAGCTTATGCCTCTATTCATTCGCACCCAATTTACAACTTCTCAGTTCTGTCAACGAGGTTTCTCCTATCGGTGCCGTACAGTCATTCATCATTCATCCAGATGGATCACTGTCTACGCCGCAAGACACTGTCTCATCAACAGGTGACCGACCGGCATTTGTCGCTGCCCTATCTACAGGTCAAGTCGGGGTCATGAACTTCAACGGCGGAAGCGGGCTTTTTATACCTACGACCGATTCTCCTCTTCATTTCGAACGAAATGCACCTGCTATCACCTTCCCGACCAAACCAAATACTATTTCTCACCCCCACATGTTACTGCAACATGGGGATGAAGTATTTGTGCCGGACTTGGTGGGTCCTACTCGCCTTGCTCCATACTCTCCAACCTTGATATTGACCCAACGATACAGGGTCAAGATACCATCTGGCGACTTGTACAACATGGATCAAATCCCGGCTCGTTCGTCATACAAGGTTCTATCCCACAACCAGCTGGAAGTGGACCTCGCCACATAGCGATATTCGGTAAATTTCCGCCTCTTTTGCCTGGGCCTGAACAGTGATCATTGATGTCTCGTGGATAGAAGACAGACTGTTTACTTTGCACGAAACTGCATCATCATTATCCGTCCAAGCAGTACCGCCAGCACCAAACGGAACTTCCAAGATCCTTTCTGACGTGTCAACTCACCCTGTTGAGGACCTCCCAGGTGCCATCTGGGCAGCAGCAGAAATCCTGATTCCTAAACCCACTCAACGTTTCCCAACGCCTTACATTTACGTATCCAACAGAAATACCGGAACAGAACTCGACCCTCGTGGGGATTCCGTTGCCATTTTCGAACTTTTAAACAAAGGAACAGAAAACGAGAGTCTCCGATTAGTCAAGCAAATATTCACGGGGCTCGAACAGATCAGAGGCATGGAGTTTGGTCCTGCAGAAAAGGGACTGGAAGAATTTTTAATTGCGGCAGGTGTGGCTGGAAGTGGAGGTGTGGTGATGTTGAGGAGGACAGAGAGTGGGAGAGATATGGAAATTGTTGCAAGAAATCTGGATATTCTGAATCGCTCAACTTTTGTTTGGTTATAGTGGAGTATCTATATAGGATAGATATTTTTCGAAACTGGGAAGTCGCTACAATCTACCAAAAAAGTTGGAACACAAATAAATGAATGAGTGCGGCAAAGAACTTCCAGATAATAACAGTACACTGCTATACATCTTCGTTACGACTGGGGCTCACCAAGGGTAGGGTATGCTGTCAGGGTATCAACAAGGGTAGAAGTAAAGGTGGGATGTGATACTGTAAGTGCAAGAGAAAATCAAATATTCATATGGAAGTTTGTGATATCAGTAATGTTTGAGTAGTACAGCTGTATATTGATTTGAATCCCTGAGCATTGTGCCTGTGGCCTTCCCACATGCAAATGACAGCTGAAAGTAGATTCCACTTTACAACGAGAGATATAGACAGTAAGAGTTAGCACATGAACTGCCGTGAAACAAGGAGTCTGATGCCAAAACAACACCGATCGAGTACCTCTAAATGTGATAGAAAAGTACGTGAAGCTGGTATGGGACTTCCCACCATATCATACACTCCTCTATCAAAGCTGGTGTCTTCGAGTTCGCGTCCGAGTGCTGCTCTGCCGTTGTTCAAACTTTTCCTTGATCCTTGAGTAACCTTCGCGATCCACACGATGAATATAATAGGAGCCACCGTTGTTCCCCCACGACACGCCACCAGAATGGTAGCGACACTCTGTCACCTCAAATATGGCGCTGATATCATCGACCTGGGATCACCAAGTCACGTCAGTATATGCAGCAGCCATATACCTAGGAAGCTCTTACGTTGCGTTCTGTCACGCGACCATGTAGGGAAGAGACAAAAGGCACAAGAGAAATAACGATAGCACCTTCTTTGAGGTCCAAAAACTTAGGCTTTAGTGCTTCATTCACTGCCAAACAAATTGATGTTAATATTGGTTAAGCGAATTGGGTTTCACTTACAACTCTCTTCAAAAACTTTATTATCTATAAGCACCACGTCTGCTTTAGCCATAAGCTCATCCACACGTGCACTCTTCAGCATATCTCCCTCCTCAAGTTCTATCTCTCCGATGTTCACACCCCACATTCTCGCTCTGATCTGTATCTGCTCGACCATATCTCTCGCAACACGAGCCGGCTGAGGCATCAATTCAATCCCATAAGCCTTACATCCCGTCTGCAACGCAGCCTGAACGACAACATTCGCCACGCCACTCCCTAAATCCAAAAACAAAGACTCTTGATGTAGTTTTGTCAGTTTGATGATATCATGCGACAAATTTGGCATAAGCTCGCCGTAGACATTACTTGAAAATGCCTCATATTTCTTGAGCGTTTTGACGTTAGGACCAACTGCGCGTTGATAGTTTTCGTCAACAATACGCATGAGGACTTCCTTAGGTAAACCTGGTTCTATCCATGTATCAACCATTCCCATCAAAGGATTTGGGAGAGGAAGAAGGGAATGTGGAGAGCCAGAGCACTTGATGCTCCTGAGGATCGTGTTAATAGCATCCAGAGAGCGGAGGAAGAGAGGTCCGTCTTGAAGATTAATTGCTCGTTTGAAGGCGCGGAGTAGAGGAACATGGGTTATTGTTACTGGTGCTGCTTCCGCGTCCAGGTCTGAGTAGATGTCGGTGGGACGTGTACAACACGAAGAAGACGTAAAAGAAGATTGCGATGGTGAAGATGGAAGAGATTCATTTGTGTCTACTAACGATCCACGCGGCAGCGGTCCAAACAGGACTTGCTGTTCTGGGGTACAATAATCTGAAAAGGAACGATTCTCAAGTGATAAAGCAGCACGATGAAGGAAGACTGACACTTCACAATTGTCAGCAAGGACTTTTCAAGATCCATGATCGGATTATAGTGGTCCTTGTCTTTAGGTGCGAGAAGAATGAACCTGAGATGTGGCTTGAGAGGGGTAAGACGCGTCTTCTGAGGAGACAAACCTCTCTTTAGCACCCGAGTTGGGATACTCCAGCTCTGCTACGGGGTAGTTCCCGGGGCGAGCTTCGAAGGAGATATCGTTGGGGTCACTCGGGTTTTTGAAATCTGTAATCGATCAAAAACATGCTCGGGGAGCAGGTAAGCACCACACACAAGCTTTATACGACTTGACAAGCCGGCGGACAATATCCTCGGAGCCGAGAAACCCATTGCCTGGACTGCCGTGTTGTTCGGTGCGCCATCGGCGCTTGAACAGTGAACTTTGAGTCTCAGAGTCGAGACTGGGAAATTGAGAGTTAGATCTGGATCGGTTACTACGGTAGATGGGTTCAGGGCTGAAAGCGCGTGATGGGACGCGTGTAACGGCTGACTGTTTTCGCGATACCTTTCTCTCATGTGGTGGCTGGTTGGACATGGAACGACAAGAAACGAGTCGGTCGTCATTATCATCGACTACCTTGCGTTTCCTAGAAACTGGCAGGAAAAAAGGAGAAGATGAGGCAGGACGAGTGAGCGGGGAACTATTTCGCTAACT
>Ga0157365_10000992_pt1 | contig 11908 bp, 14 predicted proteins | sample AttsexASBM3_FD_111478 | JGI IMG/M metagenome (GOLD analysis project Ga0157365, IMG submission 111478) | Fungus gardens microbial communities from leaf cutter ant in Ribeirão Preto, State of São Paulo, Brazil - Atta sexdens ASBM3 | ecosystem: Host-associated > Fungi > Mycelium > Unclassified ... | reverse complement strand
TGTCTTACCCCATCATCTGGAAGTGGCATGGTAGACCGGGGGATGGGCATACGTCTATTCAATAGCAAAGCAGCTTTACAGGAGATACTTCAAGATTTCGAGTTATCGGACTCAGAGGTTGAGGGTAGTTCCCATTCCGGAGATGAACTTTGTGCTATGTCCAGGACTGCTGTCGTCATTTCCCAGCTTCGACAGTTTGTTGTTCAGGTCGGATTGGCTCGTCCTTATCTATCTCCAAACCCCATTCCAACTTTCTTTCTTGGTTTTAGGAGTACATCTTGTCACCTCTACTCCTTGATCCACGTGAAGTGCCGTTTGATGATGTGCCTCACCTCCCTGACCATCATCTTCGGGGACATAAAGTCAGTTTTATCTTATTGTTTGTTCTACCTTGCATCCCTCAAAGCCATGCCTAGTTCCATTTGAGAGCCTACTGCGTGGCGTCAGGGGCTTTGCAGATATATCTCTATGATCGTGTTTTAGCCCTTTTCTGTTCGGTGCCATATAAAACACCAGAGATTGGTGGATCAGCAGGAGAACTATTTCCAAAGAATCTTGAGGTACATCTAACCAACACCTCATTGCAAACAGATCGAGGAGAAGAAGGTGTAAGGTTGTTCGACGAACTAATAGGATGTCAGATTTTGAACGAGAACGTTCTCGATTTATTCACGAAAATTGATCATTCCAAGATCATCCAGCAAATGTCACACATTATTGCTGAAACGTTCCGTGCTGCCTTGCAGTTTCCAGTCCACTTCCAGGCAAGTCGACAACAAATAAATCTATGGGGAAGTGTCATCGTTGATATATCTCAGCCCCTTGAAAATGCCTTCGAATTGTACGGGATTGACTTTCTGGTGGAACATATGCCATCGTCTCTACACAAGTTTCAAGTTAAGATTTTAGAGATCAACGCGGAACCTGCAATCGAACTTACCGGTCCTCGCCTGAGTTGGATACTTGAAGACCTATTTGTTTCTATCGCAAAAGTTTGTGTGGACCCTTTTATAAAAAAGAAGCGGATAGCAGATATATATCGACATTGGGGTATTGGGGAGACTAATGACCATCTGATCAAGTGCTTAGACAAAGTTCTACATCCTGGTAGTCTGGACACGTGACTTGAATAGTATTTGGAAACTTCAAACCACAATGTCGACTGAACTCAATAACTTATACACTCCCACTAGGAAACGGTCTAAGTGGGATGAAGACGAAGATACAGAAGATCTCAGTGCACCAATGCACATACACATTCCCAAAAAGCGCGCAAAATACAAAGCCTCCCGTTCGCAACCGCACGACAGAAAATCTTCTTCTCTTTCACCTTCTCCGCCACCAGATTCCCGCCAAAACCATAGCATCCATGTGCCTCCTCGAACGTCACATCCTTCTATACAGTCTTCACGATCCGTTTACTGCTACGAACGACTCAATCAGATCGAAGAGGGCTCTTACGGAGTCGTGTTCCGTGCTCGTGACAAGCAAACGGGGGATATTGTTGCGTTGAAGAAGCTGAAGCTTGACGAAGAAAAGAATGGTTTTCCAATTACAGCGCTGCGCGAGATCTACTCACTCATGACCTGTCAACACGAAAATGTAGTGAGGATCCGGGAAGTCGTTGTCGGTGATACATTGACCCAGTGCGTGCCGAAGCTTCCCCCTTCTTAGTTCAATTGTAATCACCACATCATTTGCCTCAATATATACTTGCTTTCTTCGTCACCACACACACGCACGATCAAATCGGTACCACCTGTCCCAAGGGTTTTTGTTGTAATGGACTTTATTGAGCATGATCTCAAGACACTGCTCACAAATATGCCCTCCCCGTTTTTACAATCTGAGGTCAAGACCCTTATGTTACAACTTTTGTCCGCCGTAAACCATTGCCATTCCAACTGGATACTCCACCGTGACCTCAAAACCAGCAATCTACTCATGAACAATCGTGGGACAATTAAAGTTGCGGACTTTGGTTTAGCTCGACGATACGGCGATCCAGTGGGAGTTGGCGGCATGACACAGTTAGTGGTCACATTGTGGTACCGGTAAGCGATGTGTTATACCTCAAATCAAGCTCAGAACTGACATTGTAAAAAAAAAAAGTGCTCCAGAAATCCTGATGGGTGTTAAAACATACTCAACTGCGGTAGACATGTGGTCTGTTGGCTGTATTTTTGCAGAACTTCTCCTCAAAGAGCCTTTGTTTCAAGTCAAGGGGGAAATCGAGCTCTTGTCTATGATTTTCAAACTTCTTGGCCCACCTACCAAGAACTCCTGGCCAGACTACTTCGATCTACCCAACGCTAAGACTATTACATTACCGTCACCTCAGCCGCATGCGTTTCGATCCAAATTTCCTCATCTACCGACAGCTGGTCTTGATCTCTTGATGTCCTTCTTGACATACGATCCAGAACAGAGAATATCCGCGGAGGAGGCAATACAACATCCCTATTTCACGTCAGTGACCCTCTTACAAATTCCATTTGTGTCCTTATATTTCGCTGTAGGGAATCACCCTTACCCAAGCATCCTGATCTTTTTGGATCTTTCCCATCTGCGGCCGCTGGAGAAAAGTGTGTTTTGTATCTGTAGGCGAAGCTACTGATTTCTTAACTTATTCCATAGGAGACGAAAGGCATTTGACAGCCCCTCGGCACCCGTCCGAGCTGTTGATTATAAACTGTTGACTGAGAATGAGATACCTTGAAATCAAATTGTATTAATTGTTTGTTGCATTTTGGGCAACAACATTGGAGATATATACAAGCCTGGAAATTTACATTGTTACAAATCATCGATAAATTTTTGAGTGAGGAGTTCGCGCATTAGTTGAAAACGCTGTCTGGTACGACCCATTTCTCCACATTTGTCGTAAAATTCTTGCACCTCTTCCAACGTGAAGCGATATTCTTTGGCTATTTCTCGAAGATTTTGATCAATGACATGCATACTCGCAAGAGCAACGAGAGCAGAAGTAGTGATGTGCGTCGGGGTGGTCTGCACAGTTGGTGACGGTTCAGTCGTGCGCTCAGGTGAAGTGAATTTCGCCCTTGTTTTGCTACTGATAGGGTCAAGTCAGCTCTCAAAGCCTGGCACAACTCCTGAGACTTACTCTGACTTGTGGCGTTTCATGAGCCTGGCCTGTTCCAGGTCGTCATCAGCCTTACGTTTCGTCCAGATCGGAGGAGATTCATTCCCTTCTCGAACAATCCATTGACTTTCTTCATTGTCGTCTATTTCCTCCTCGCCTGAGCCAAGATTTGCAGGGACGGCTGACCCCGTTTCTGGAGGCAAGGGGATAGGATGTGATGGTGGGAGAGTGAATTTGGACAAAGGCTGTATGTTCTGGAACGAAGGAGGCTGCGTCGGTAAACTGACATCTGATCCAATGGAAGGTATTTCAGATATGGGGAGAAGGGATAATTGAGAAGATTCATCGGCCCTGTTGGATTCCTGGTCACCATCTACCATTGCGTCTTCGGCCTTGTTGCGCTTTTTGCGAGTGCGTTTTGGTTTTTCTTCAGGCTGCCTTACATACCCAATTTGTCCTTGTTCCCCTTGAGCGATGCGTTTATCTGCCACAATCTGTCCAATTTTTTCGTCTAATCTGTGGGAGTGTTTCTTGTATCTTTCACGCCAAGACTGCCATGTATGCCTTGTCACCCACTCATATTCTGGTTCAGTCTGAGGTGGTTGCTATCAGCGCAGTGATGAATGGACAATCAATTTTGAAGCGTACTTGTTCACACAGTTGCTGGTAAAGTCTGTTACCCGTTCGTCCACCTATCTCCTTATATGGGATTTTCTCCGCAATCCACTGGCACATATTATCCTCGTCTTCTGCCGTGAATTGCCTTCGCCTGTCAGGTGTCATCAAGAGAGAGACTTGAAAAAGCGAGAAAAGGACTGACTCGTCTCCGGGTCGACGTCCCCCTGGATTTTTGTAAACGACAGGCGTGTATGCAAGAGACCCGTTCTCTATACATTTCTTGACCCATAGATATGATTCTATGTGTTTGCCTGATCTGCCTTGATAGGTCTTGACGAGGTGCTGGAACACTTCGGTGTTGGGGTCTGCTAAAATCACACGTGAATCGCACATAGGGGAATCTGGATATCCGCCAGAATGCTACAGTCGAGTTTCTTCAGCAACATCCAAGATTTTCAATGCTACACACCATAATCCTAGACCTCAGGAGACTGCGAGCATTTGGGTTTGCAATGCTAGCGTGGATGTGCATCCGGATAGGCTGATTATCTTCTTCAATGAATATTTGTTTCAAAAGCTGGCCTGAGATTTTGCAAGCCTCGATGAAGGTATACGGTACTACGAATCTGTTTGGTCTGTCCGAGGTGAGCCAGCATTCCCGAAGCCGTTCTTCTTCTGAACTGTGGGGTTGCACGAGGACAAAACCTTGTCTTGGAACTTTAATCTCTACACGACCCCCGAGGGCCTATCAAAGCAGACAGTTTGGTTATTAGCTAGTCAAGTGCTCGTGCAAGCATACATACCGTGATTGTTTCACATAATTCCGCTTGGACTTCTTGTGGAAGGTCTTTTTGTATGAAAAACTTCACAGGAAGATTGGTGGCATCTTGGAAGATGACCTAGAACGAATGAACATTAGTAGGCTGTATCGTTAGACAAGAGGACGAAAAAACCATTGTAATTCAGTGATTGCTCTGCAATTAAGCCCCGAGATTAAGGTAGTTGTAACAACTTAGGGTTGACTCATTTGGGTTAGGGTTGCATTCCACGTGATATCGATTGATATTAGGAAAGCAAGTACAAGAAATCTACTCCAGAACCTTTCCTGGATTCATAATTCCATTCGGGTCAAAAAGGTTTTTGATCTTCTTCATCAGAGCGATGCTTACATCGTCCTTGGAGTAATGAAGAGCATGTGCCTTTTGGTATCCGATACCGTGCTCGGCGGAGATAGAACCACGGTACGATGCTAACACGAACAGTGAGAAAGTCTTGGTCGCTACAAGAATTCATTTTGACTCACAGACAACCTCATAAATATAGGGTTCAAGAGCGTTTTGGATCTCTGAGAGATAAGAATCTGCAACGATGTTAAGATGCAAATTGCCTGGCGACGAACATCAGCAGATGAAGGAGTGAAGCAAAACAAGTGTTACATGCCGTCACCGATGTGGCCGTAGCCCAATACGTGTTTGACAGCCTTTTCATGAAGGAGGCCTTTGGACCTTAGATGCTCCCTGGTGTTGTCGACTACTTCCTTGAACGAAGACAAAGGCACAGAAATATCATATTTGTATGGCTTTCCTTCTTTAGAAACTGCTTCTGTTACACCTTCACGGAGAGCCCATAGTGATGAAAACTGCGCGGGACTTTGAGCAAGGACGCCAGTATTGATCAAAGGGGTTTCAGATTCCAAAAGATTCTCGAGAAGTGACTCAAGTTTCTGTATTGTATCAGCATCTCACATGAACGGTCGAACGGGGAAGGTTTACCTCTTCGTCATGTTCACGCTTACCCCCGCTTGTTTCCACGAGAACGAAGCACTCGGCACCTGCGACATCTTCATCGCTCAGGGCACGGCCTTGTCCATGCTTGACGGCCAGGTCATAAGCGGTACGATCAATGAATTCAAATGCGGAAAGAATTTCAGAAAGCTGCCGCTTGACGGTCTGATAGAGGGGGAGGACATTCTGGAAGGAAGGAAGAGCTAAAATAACATTGTTGGAGGCCTGGGGTGCAGGAGGGGTGAGGATGGAAACACCGGTGATGATACCGAGGGTGCCCTCAGCACCTATGAAAAGTTGTTTGATGTCATAGCCTGATTAAAGTCAATCAACACAACATTTGCTGATTGACTGCCGCGCACCGGTGTTGTCCTTTCGGAGGGTAGTGAGTTGATCTAAAACCGTGCCATCAGGTAGAACGACCTCGAGTCCAAGGACTGTTGCATGTAAAGATCCATAGCGAAGGAGTCGGAGGCCGCCCGCGTTTGTTGCTACGTTGCCGCCGATTTGACAACTGACATGGATCATTGTCAGTGGTGGTCGTAACACGCAGTCAAATTGTACTGCGCACCTTCCTTTGGCGCCAAGGTCGATAGGCATAATGTGGTTGTGCGGTGCGACATAATCCGTCAGGCTCTGAAGGATGCAACCGGCATCTGCGACGAGAATACCTGTAATGGAAAGATGAGCCGTATACTCATGGAACGGGAAAGAAAAGATATTGACCTGACACGGGATCGAATTTTCGTACTTTGTTCATATTGGACAAGGAGAGAATGAGTTCGTCTTTGACAGGGACGCTGCCGCCAACCAGCCCTGTGTTTCCACCCTGGGGCACGACGCCGATCCTACGGTCATTGCACCACTTGAGTATTTTGCTGATCTGCTGGGTAGTCTTTGGTTTCAAGACCGTGGTAGAGGAACCATGGAAACGATGCATCCAGTCGGTATTGAATTGGTGCAGCTCATGAGGCAAGGACGAAACGGGGGCCAAGGTAGATAAAATTGAGCTGGTTGGAAGGATGTTTGAAAAGTGAACGATGTCTTGGGAGGTTACAGGATTGAGATAACTAGATGCAGCAGAAGCAAACGCAGCTCTGCCAGCGCCGGGTGGGAAGCGCTGGGCGACGAGCCTGACAATGAGCATTTTAGAGTCAGACGCTCGAGCCGTGCGAACTCGCTCCTCTCCTCATATCCACCATGTTCCTCTTACCCTAAACCTTTTCCCATTATCAACATCTCATGGCTGCCCATGCTGCTGACGGAAATATTGACGGGCATTTTGCTCCCGCAGCAATCTCTTCAGAGATCGACCACACCAACACCACAGTTGTCGAGACCGTCAAGTACAATGGTAATCAGAAACCAACCCACCTTGTATCCAGCACGGGCGCTTCTCTGTCAACAAGCCCAGACCGTGTCTCTGATGTCGCCAGCATCCATAGCATGCCAGAAGTCCTCGTCACTCAAACTCCCTGTCCAACCGTCAGACGACCGTCTACTGCTGCCTCACCTCCACCCGCATCACGGCCTGAAAATCGACCTGAATTGACTCTTACTCAGAGTTCCCCACCGTCGGAAACCGTCAGAAGGAATCTTCTACGGCGGCGTGTGCGGTACCGATCCGCAATCGAAGTGTGTACCGTTTCTAAGCCGAGTCCAACTAACTAGAGCCATCTGAATGTATCTGATCTGTGTTTCCTCTCACAGGTTAGATCTTCCAATAGGTTCTCTGATTTTTTCAATAGTCTTATCCGCCGAGAACCTCCCTTGGCTTCGTCTGCTCCTGAGACCATCACTGAAGACCAAAATGCAGTAAACACCAATAAAGCAGTCGGTTCGGCTTCACCAGTATTGACCCCAGTTATACCTCTCCCGCCACCCCTCCCTCCACCTTCTCTCCAAGAACTTGGTCTATCTTTGTCCATCTTAACATCTGACCTTTCCCCCACGCACTTTTCTACTCCTCCTGCTAGTGGTACTTTCTTAGCCCCACGCTATCTCCTCCTCTGTCATGCCCAAGGTCTGGATGTTCTGCCTCTAACCTCTCCTCCGGCATCTCAGCCCTACGCATTGGTGCGCAGAGTAGCATTCAAGAGCGTTGTTGTCATGGAGTATCGAGGCATACTAGTAGCCATAGCTGGACGTCGGGATGGTGTTCGTGTCTACGCTCTGGAAGAAGTGAAAAAGGTTATTGAATGGCGAATAGACGTCGAGACCCGCAGGGAACGAGAGCGTCTACAAAGGGAACTTGCAAAGAAAACCACTTCCCCGCCCGGAACTGAGGCACGCACATCTGTGGAAAAAGCGAGCCTTTCCATCCCGACTACCGACAATCATCTTGGACCCATTCTTCAAAAGGAATCCCACAGGAGCATACCTCATACCTTGTCCACCCCACTGCCTCATCTTGTTCCCCGTGCACCGCGTACTCCCACTCGTAGTCGGAAAAAATCTCATGTCTCCCCATTGCAGGTTCCACAAATCCCCGTGGAATCTTCCAGCCAGCCTCCCCCTTACACAAATTCTGCTGATGTTCAATTAACACCTGTCTTGCGAAGCCAGCCTTTAGCAGATTCTGTGAGAGCTCAAGCACGAAATAATTCACTCAGTTTTGTACTTGCTGGAGTTTCAACTCGAGCCCATAAAGCACTGACCTTGGAGAATCATCGTAAATCTGATGACTGGGCTGGATCTAGTGATGATGAGGCCATTGACATTCGTGCAGCAGCCAGTGGCAGTCAAGCTCTTGACGAACGAACAAGTGCGACACTTTCGGCAAGTCGGAATGCCTCGTCAATTGCTACTAGACCTTATACTTCGACTGCTGGCTTACAGAGGCAACGACCTTCAAACCTTGATCTATCCGCAACCCGGAATGCCAGTATCCCCAATTCTGAACCCTCTCCTACTCCGACTCTTTTGACTCTTCGCCATGCTTTGCGGCAACCGCCTCTAGAAACTGAATCGCCAGATCCATGTGATGTGGAAGATGACGATGATGAAACCGATGGCAGGATTAGTCTCGCACAAGCGCTGATGGAGAGTCGTATACCTGACTTGCCGCCTCCAGGTACCACGCAACTTCAAGAACCCATCCTGATCAACACGACCCATAACATGCCACAGGATATCATTGGCTCATTCTCATCTGAAGGACATGACTCGATTGGAATAGAACAGACTAATCAATCTCCTAGACGACGACGTTGGTCCTTGATGCTTTCTGGGTCCTCTTCAATGAGGCGATCCTCGAGTCAGCAGCTGGCCGTTTCCTCGTCCCATCTTCCTCGATCCAGCTATGGCAGCACAGGCACTAACGATGATCAAATTCAAGGAAATGCCCAATATCGAGGACCACCTTCATTGCATTCTGATGACCTTCCGATTTCAACCGTACAACACTCAACATCAGCGGATCCGTTGTCTCCGACTGTATCACCAACGTCTATCATCCCCTCTTCATCGACCCCCACGAATTCTCGCTCGCGTTTTTTTTCCAGAATTATTAGTACTGCACTTAACAGGCGATCCGATGAGCGTCTGCCTCCCACAATCTCTGCTACAGATGCAGACACGAGTAGATGGTTGAGCGCACCTCTCCCTCCACTTGCTTCTCCTCCGAAATTGCAATATGTGAAGCTTCCTGGCACTAAAGGTGCTCTCGTGATTAAGGCTGTGGAGACACCAAAGAAGAGGTGAATAGTTCTTATTCGTTTGTGAGACTTCACTTAATATTTCCAGTTTCCTCGCGATTCTCTGCGGAGAGAATGGGGAAAAGGTCGAGTTATTTGCAGGCACATATCGCACTGCCCTTGGACTATCAAGGACTTTCATTCTTCCGGATTCACCCCGATCTTTGGAATTACAGCTTCAAGGAGACGATCTTGTAGAAATATTCTTGGTCTTTGCACAAAATGTATTTGGTCTTGAGCCAGCAACAGTCAGGGTTCGCGAGGTTCGTATCGGACGCGCAGAGCGAAGGGCAGCTCGCCGGCAGGCACGCGAGAATCGACTAGGTGAAGCATCTGTCGTTGATCACGAGACTAATGAGGATGATATCAATGCAAGCACTGGTCTTGATGTCACCGTTACTTCAAGAGATGAATCCGCTCGGCCATCGACTCCGCCCTTTGTTGCCAATGAGCATTCCGAAGCTCAAGATGGATTCCGAGTAGGGCATCCCGAGTCCGCTTTCACGGCACAAACACCAACAGATGAATTTGTTACTATGCAAATGGGTCCTTATACTACTTTCCAGCAACTCAGATTTGCACCTCAATTCCCTCTGGCTTCAATTGCGGATGAGTTTGTCATACCCCCGACATATCCTAATTCCTTGAGTCTGCGGGGTGAGCACGAATCAGGCGAGGATAGGAATTATGGCCTAGACCATCGCCCGTCTCAGTTCTCACCTCCCGGACTACCTACACCCACTCCTTCAGGCCCTACACATTGGTATTATAAAGATCCCAAGAGCGTTATGCATGGTAGGCGATGTGATTCCAGATCCATACTTTGCGCTAATACGCACCCTTAGGACCATGGTCGTCAAATCTCATGCAAGCTTGGTATCAAGATGGTCTATTGCCATCTGACCTTCCCGTCCGTCGGGAAGGAGAAACCGACTATACCTTCCTTCGAGACCTTAAACTGCAATGCATAGATCCTGCTCATCCTTTCCGCTCACCATTGCCACTATCCATTCCCAATCACTCGCTGAACAGACCTTTGTTACCACCAATTTCCCTCCTGTCCCAACCAAAACACTCTGGCCCACCAGCCCTCTTTTTCTCGTCACGAGGAGGTCATAGTACGACGATAGTTGATGCCCGTGGTCGATCCGTTCTCAAGGGTCGTTTCGTTTGGAGCAACGAAGAATTTCAGAATGAGGTGACGACTTCGTTCAGTAAAATGGGTGACGTGAAGCACTTGGAAGCACTGGATGTGAAGGATCGATCGGTACTGGTCGCGATGCGCCGGGGTGGCTTAGAGGTTGTCGATCTAAGCGATGCCCTGCTGCGACCAGCAGATCAGTCACGGACGACACTACCTACCTTCCATCCGCCATCGAATACCATTAACCGCCGACCTCCCTTCGTTTGGAGAATTGGTACATCGATTGATTCATTTAATGCACCTTTATCGACATTTGCTTCCAAGGGCAAGGCAGTCGCATCCAGAAAAGTTGGACTTGGCATCAACAACAAATCTACAGGGGGTCCGCAAAGCCTTGTCGGCGCCGAGGCTGACTGCGATCCCAATGATGATGTCCTATTCTTAGGTCGAAAAGATGACGATATTTACTTCTGCGAACGGAACACTGGATCTTTCCGTATACTTCGACTCTGTCCCGATACCAACGATAAATGTTAAGTATTATATACCAAGACCTTAGTACCTGTTATCATATCCACAAATCCCTCAACTGTGTGTCATTCAGTACAGACATTCGTGTCCTCATTCTCTACTGTATTTTAGGCTGGATTTTTTAAACAACCCTTCTGCATTGTGCCTGGTTTCTGGTTTTGAAAAACATATCGGTCACATAGATTTTTGGATACATAATTTTCAAGATCTGTATGCATATACATGTATCGTAAACACCATGTGTCCCTGTGCAACGTGCGAGTTCATGGCAGTGGGTGGAAACACCATGGGTTCCCAGAAAATTTGATTGACATAGGAACTATGCTCGGGCACCCTGGATATGGACCTTCTCCAAGATATCAAAGTCCCATATTTTCCACAATGCTTGAGAATGACAAGGGTAGAAGACTATCAAGAGAAAGAGAAGAAACCGGAACACACCTGACTGGGCGTGGCTGAACAGCGACAACAGGCTCGAATGAGAGAGGGGCCGAAAAAGGGGAATGAGCCAACAAAGGAACTGGAGCCGCTTACAGTGCCTGCTTCAGTTGTTTGAGGGAAGGAGGAAGAACTTGAAGATTTGAAGATCCAAAAGTATCAAAGGTCTTATGAATGATTGAGTATCGGACGATGTAGTCTATTGGATTTCGTCTTGAGGAATATCAACTTTCTCAACTGAAGACGAAATCCAACAGACCGCGTCGAACGCAATCCTGGTGACTTCGTCCAGGAGACCTTGTTACTATTCGGAGGAAACGGATAGCAAGTACAGACAAAATTATATATGTATTATATATGTATCCATTCTCATTTTCGGTTCTTTCCTTACTGGTTATTTCTTTACAAGGTTTTCATCCAGGCCTTTGGCCTGGCTTGTGAAGTTTATGTTGAAGTCAGTCCACTGTGCTCCCTTCCTACAACAATCTGTGAAGTAGCAGATAGTGTTGTTTGTCAGGTCGCTATGCTCCCTTCCTTCAACAGTCTGTGAGGTTAAAGTTTGTTGAATATCTGTAATATTATGTTATTGAGTTTG
>Ga0157365_10000991_pt1 | contig 11918 bp, 8 predicted proteins | sample AttsexASBM3_FD_111478 | JGI IMG/M metagenome (GOLD analysis project Ga0157365, IMG submission 111478) | Fungus gardens microbial communities from leaf cutter ant in Ribeirão Preto, State of São Paulo, Brazil - Atta sexdens ASBM3 | ecosystem: Host-associated > Fungi > Mycelium > Unclassified ... | reverse complement strand
GCTCAGAGCTAAACGCACCGCCTCGTGTCTGAACTCAGCCTTGTAAACTCGTCCCATTCCAATTCTCCTTTACAACCACTTTCGGTCTTAAAGGTCCGGCACTAAACCGCGACACGTCCACTTTCATGTTCATACCGGAGAAACCGGGAAGAGGATGAATACGACTTGCGAAAGACGATATGCCCGACCATGCGGAAACCCGCTGCCTTCCAGGCATCAGCGAACAGATCAATCCGGTTCCAGCCATAGAACGAAACGGCAAAGCCGCCCCATTTCAGGACGCGGTGCATCTGATTGAAGGCCGGCCGGAGCCAGCGCGCATTGTCGTCGTTGCGAACCTTCCGCCCATCCCTGCCCTGATAGTTCACTAGGTAAGGCGGGTCTGTCAGGATGAAATCCACCGAGTTGCGGGGTAGTGCGCGGATAAGCTGCACACTGTCGCCGTTAAGGATGGTATTGCGGAAATCGGTCGCCGTGTTGGTGTTGCCGGTCATGGTCATTGCCTTTTGTTCCGCGAGGAACAGCCCCGCTGTTCCTCTGCCTCGCGGCGAGCAGCGGGGGGGCAAACGGCGTGACGGCTTCGCGGGGAACCGGCTGCACGAAGCGCAGCGAAGGAAGCTGGGCGGAAGGCGTTACGAAGTGCGCTGGGGGCAGCGCCCCAAGTTTTCTTTCTAAGATCGAAACAATAAAATTCTTCGAATCCATGCGGATATTAGTAATATTTTACAATTATCAATTTAAATAATAAAGAAACTCTTAAACATCATAGCGTTTGAAATTATTTTTTGTTATTATTCCAATTTATAAAAAGAATATATTGATAATAACGGATAAGATGCAGAGACGAACGTCAGCGGTCAATCATTGTTTCCACTTTCAAGTGCGCCCTCCTTACCGACAGAGGTAAACTATGACAGTTCGCAACCCTGTTTGTACCGATCGTATCAATAACCCATTGGATGTCGCGGTCTTGAACACGCATACGTGCTATTGTGAGCGCATTATAAACTGCGTCCGAAATATTAGACCCAAGGTTCGCGAGAACGCTTTCATGTCTAAAAAGGTCTATAGTGGTTATCACTGGGACCGAGGGGAAGCGAGCATTGCAGAATGCTGTTCCCTTTTTCTCGTCAATCACTGCAACTCCACCATGGGCAACTGCCCACGCAATTGTAGCAGCTTCACCGTCATCCAATGTTGAAGCTCCAGATCCCGAAACCATTGTCAGAAAATTTTCTTCGCATTCCGCTGTAAGAGAAACCGACTGCGCTCGTCCAGAGTTGAAAAGGAATGAGATCAAATCCCCATCGGTTCGTCCCTTTACCCTTCCTCCCTCTAACTCACGCGTGACTACGTCTACAATACTGATGGGGTTAGCAATTGCATCGAAAATATACGCGGCCACCCCAGTCGCGTTCAAATTAATTACGACGCTCGCATCAAGAATAAGAGGTAAAGTCGGATCAAACGAGCAGTTTGGGAGCCCCATCGGCCTCGCTCCCTTCATTTCCAAGTCCGTCAAGCAACTCACGCAATTCTACACGATCAAGGCGGAGCAACCGAGCGAGCTGGCCTTCACTCAACAATCCTCGACGCCAAACTTCATCGGCCATCATGCTCATCCGCAGCGATATGGAGCGATTTGCATCGTCTTTGTGTTCATCCTTGGGCAGATCACCTAACACCTGGATTACTTGCTCGTTGGTGATTCCGCCGTTTTCTACAAACCAATCCCAACTGCCGCGTTTGATCAAACCAAGTTCTTCTAGGCGCCGAACTAATGCCTCACGTGACACACCAAAATAATTGGCAAGGACGATGACATGCCGACGGCTAAGTGACGACGCACCTGCCGTTATATCTTGAAATTTCTGTTTCACTGCACGAGCAGGCATAAGGAAAGCTCGGCCAAACGCATTCGCGTAACGTTCTTCACGCCCGGTTTCAAGCGTGGCGTCATCCAGTATATCTGCAAAGCGACGCGTAGACATAAAATGGCCGACCTCGTGTCCAGCAGTGTTTGCACGTCGATCACGCGGATGGTTTGCATTCAAAAGTATGCAGGGACCCACTGCATTATCAAATGCAAACAGCCCTGAAATACTTGGTGGCAACCTGCGCACATACACCCGCGCGCCAAGCTGCAACTCCAATATACTGACAATGTCATTGATCGGATTCAGCCCAAGACCGAGCCACTGCCGAAGATCCAGCGCGTCTTGCTCAGCCTGCATGCGGACATTGCCTGGCAGGATAGGAGTTTCCGGCGGATAAACTGTAGATCGTAAAATACCCAGCAGTTGCTCTAACTCCACCTCAGCACGCACGAGATCGTTGAGCAGATCGGCCGCTTGTGCAACACTTACCTCCTCTGAATCAGACACTTTTCTAAACTGGGCCAGGAGGTTAACTTGAACCGGTTCCTGCCGAAGTAATTCATTGATCGTCGTGCAATATATTGCCGTTAAGGTTTGGAGTTCGTCAAATCTTACTGGACGTTGCCCTTTTTCAATCGCCACAAGCGTAGTGCGTGCCATACCAGCGTCACTCGCCGCCACTGCTTGCGTGAGTTTGACACTTTCCCGGGCAGCACGAAGCCGTTCGCCTACGGTTTCGGTAGAGAGAGTCTCTAAAATCGAACTCATAGCACGTTAGCCGTCCATTGACGGACGAACGAGACCGGGCCGAGGGACTCTACAAACGCGTGCCATTCGTTACGATGACGGTGAAGGAGAGAGGTAAGTTTCATTTCTGCATCTTCAACCTTGATGCCTAAAGCTCGCGCAACTTGCGCTGCATTGCGCTTTATTGTTGATTGATAGAGAGAGGAATCTGCAAGACCAGCGAGATGATCCATGTGCATAGTGCCGGCAATTGCATATTCCCTTAGTGCGGAGGTAATTTTCTGAAAATTGTGATTTGCTCCTTGCTCGAAGGTTGATGCACTCAAATTTTCCCAAACATAGTGATTGGCAGGCTCTGATAGACCTGCCGCATGAACGCTCAATCGACGAAGCATGCAGGCTGCACAAACACCACACTGCCGCCTATGGCCATCGACCGAGACATGACGATTCTGCTGCCAGCATGAAATCGTTTTGCTCCATTCATTTCCCTCCGTCGTTTCGGCAACGAATGCGCGGAGCGTCTCACCTTTCGTGAACCAAAGACGTGGAAACGTCCATGAAACACGATAGCCAAGAAGGGCAAGAAAAAATTTCTCCATTCGCTCGGTAAATAATGGATGATTCCGATAGTCAGGATAAATCTGCGCGACGGGAATTAGCGGAGGCCCCAAGGCACCCTGGCCACTCTCGGGAATTATGATCGTATCGACATCAGAAAGATAAGCAGCAATTCCAGAGACCATAGAAAATTTAAAGCCCCGTGACCGATTGCTACTTTCAGCAAACCGCCGCTCATGTGATCTCACCTGATACGGGATATTCGTGAATGGTTGAAGACGTCCATCTTTTCTTGGTTGATCATATTTTTTTCCGCCTAAGCGAACACGTATCACTTCTGAATTCAACTTTTGAGCTGACAGAGCAGCAACGGCCCGTGAGTCCATACCGTCGCTAAATGGAACAATAGCCCGCGCTCCGCTAGGCAAGGGCAAGCTAGATTGCGTCCGAGAACCCTCAACCCTCTTGCGATTTACAAACGCAATATTCCAGCAATCCCCCGTCAGGAAGCCAAGAGCTGAAAGTAGCGTCTCTTTGACCTTTTGAGACTCCCAAAGCGCCCTATCGTGAACCGGAACTTCTAAATAGATTTTGCGACGCCAGCCAAAAGTAGGGCGACGGTGCAAACGATCACAAAACTCGACTGCTGCGGCAACGACGAGCATGTCGAATACGACAGGCTTCCATTCAGCAAAACAATAGGAGAGTAATTGATTTTCAGAAAACTGAATATGATTACCAATCACGCACGAAATGCGTCCGTCCTCATGCCTGGCTTCCTCTGAAACGACGACGTCTAAGACTGGGGCACCTTTATCTATTTCGTTGAACATCATAGACGCACCCCGTCATCAAGCCCCGTATATCGAGTGGGTGCGCGCACAACCGTCGCAGATCCGCCTTGAACGATTCTCCTGGCCAAGCCTTCCATTGACCGAATGTCGTGAATAGCTCCCAAGCGCGATTGAAAATGTGCAGCTCGCTTTGCTCTGGCTTCTCGTTGATAATGCTCAGCCATTCCTCGCAATTGGCGATTCAAAATTTCATTACCAGCTTCGCTGAAAGCCGCTATGAGCGCCCCTTCTCCAGTCTGTCCGGAACTAACGGTCTCTACCAAACAGTCCAGCAACAAATTTCCGACGGGTGTCCCGTTTGCCTGTGGCCGCAAGTATTCAATTTCACCACCTGACGGAGCGATAAGCACTCCTTGGTCAGAGATAGAAAGAACCTCACGTAGGCTCGACATCAATCTATTAGGGATTCCCCGAGAAAATTCGCCAAGAATTGCCGAATCCCGCCTCTCTCGTACTTCCGCAGCCGAGAACGATGCATTGTCCACGCATTCCGCTAACTTCTTCCAGCGCCTGCCCATTGGCAGACTACGATGAGGTCCGTCGCTCATTGAATTCTCCGATTTGACTAATGTGCGACGGAATTCGCGGAATGTCAATAATTTTAAAAATTATTCTGACAATGTCAAAACGTTCGCGATGACGTGGATAGGGGCTGTCTAAATGATTGACTAACGGCGGCTCCTCTTCCAGATCTCGAAGAGACGCAGAGCAATGAAGCCGGTGATACATCGCTGGTTGCATCCGTCCTCTTTTGGCGCCGGACCGCTGGGAGGGACTTAACCGCACTGAGGGGGCGTTAGCTCACCAGGATATAGGGATACTAGATGTGCGACGAAGCTCCATCCGACAGCCCCCGGGAAGAGGGAAGCGGCGGGTCAGGCGGTCATTCCATTGCGGGTTATGAATATCAGATCGACGTCTCGGTTTGGCTTGCGCTCGACTTAGTTCTGGCAAACAATCTGGCGCAGGAGCTGATCCTGGAGCCAGCCTCCGAAGAAGACATCGAGGCTGATCTCGCCGAGAATGAGCCTGGCCGCCTGACAAGCACGGCAGCCTTGGATGGTTATCGGCTGATCGTGCAAGCCAAGTCACGTAGTGGGGACGCCTGGACTGTCGCCGGCGTGAAAGCGCTGCTCAAGCACGGTGAAACCCGCCCTTCGGCTGCCAAGCGGCTCGAAGACGGCAAAGTTCGATACCTTCTGATTACCTCGGCAGCCCTGAACGGCGGCACACGCGGACTTCGCGTTCGGCGAGCGGGAAGTTGGCCGAAGTCGGGCGACATGCCGGCGACAATCAAGAGCGCTCTACCTGCGGGCTCGGCGGGGCGGGTCGCGATCATCGGCAACGAGGACGAGGAGCGTCTCGCCACCGATATCAATACGCTGCTGGCGGAGAGCTTCCGCGTTCCCAATGCCAAGCTCGACGAGTGTTGCAAGGCCCTGCGCGAACAGGCGCGGGTCCGCATCGGTGGCGCGGGCGGCGGTCGCTGGACGCGCTCGCAGCTCGAGCAAGTCATTCGCCGTCATGATGGCTACATCGCCAGCTCGCCGGAGCTAGACCACTACGTTCATCCCACGAACTGGGCCGAGCTGCGTGCCGCAATGAGCGAGCGGCACGCAGTGTTGATCATTGGGCAATCCGGGACAGGTAAGACGATGGCGACGCGCAAGCTCTATGACGAGCTGCGCAAGGAAATACCCGGCCTCGCGCGGGTGCCGATCACGCTTGGGCCCGACCAGCTTCGCGACGACGTGACGGACCCGCCCGTCCTCTACGACATCGAGGATCCGTGGGGGCGCTACGACTTCGACCCCAAGAGCCGGCCCTGGAACGATCAGCTCGCGCAATTCTTCGCGAAAGCTCGCCCGGACCGGATGATCGTTGCCACCTCGCGGCTGGACGTCGCGCAGAGCGCAGGTGCGCTTGAAACCGTCAAACCGTGGCGCATCGAGTTGGAGGCGGAACATTACGGCCAAGCGGAGCGCCGGCGTCTGTACCGGACGCGGATCGATGCGCTGCCGCGCACGCTGCAGCGGCTCGCCAAGGAAAGTGAGGGCGCAGTACTTGCCGAGCTGGCGACGCCGCTTGAAATCCAGAAGTTCTTTGATGCCCTGCCAATCCTCGACGACAAAGATCGGCGTAATCCAGCCGGGCTCGTGGCCGAGGCGATTCGGCGGGCGCATCAGGACTCGATCGAGCGCACCGTGGTCGATCAGGTCGAGGAACGAGGGGACGTTCGGGCGGCCGCCGTCCTATGGGGACTGCTCAAGGCGAACGACAAGCTCTCGCTCCGCCTGCTCCGTGAGATCGAAGAGCTGCTCGCCGAGAATGGCCCGCAGTTCGAGAAGGGCGTCTCGCCACTGGTGACGTTCTTCGTGGCCGCCAGGAACCTGCGGCAGACCGAGAGCACGGTTACCTACTATCATCCCCGCGTCGAAGCCGGGATCGAGCAGGCGCTGGACCGGGACCGGTTGGTGGCTCGGCGGACTTTGCGGCTGCTCATCGACATTCTCGTGTCACCCGACGGGCCCGGTGAGGTCTGGGGCATCGCCGCCTCGGCGCGCCTGCTCCTCGCCGCCGATCGCACGCCGGAGCTGAAGCCGGCGCCGTCAGCGACGGCTCAAGCCAAGATCGACGCCTGGCTTGCGAGCGAACTGGCCAAGGTAGGGAAGGAGTTCGAGGACAACCTCAACCTCGCCGAGGCGGCGGGATCGACGGACAGCAATGTCTCCGAAATCGCGCGCTTTCTCCTTCACCGGCCGAATCGCACGTTCGGATGGATGCACATTTGGGGGCCGCCGGAGCATGAGGAGGCGTGGTATGCCCGGATGCGGGCTGATCCGGCCGTCAAGGCGCTCGTTGAGACCTTCATACGAGACGTGCTGCCGCGCGCCCGCGACCACTTCCGGGTGAGCTTCGTCGCCGAGGCCGAGCGGGTCGCGCCGGGACTAACGCCGGCATTCCTGGCCGCTGCGGCGACGGCCGTGCACTACGGGGTCACCAACTCCCACGATGCAATCGCGGAAGCGGCGCTTAATGACCTTGCCGGGTTTGAGGCGGTGGTTGACACCGCTGTGGCCCTACGCACTCCAAGCGCCGCCGATCTTCAGAGCTGGGCCGAGACAAGACTGGCGATCACCAACGGTGAGTACAGCGACGACTATGCCGAGCACCTCAGCGACAATGACGATGGCTGGACCGCGGGCGAATTCTTGGAAGCCTATGTTCGGCGCGTCCGAGCGACGGTCGGCTGGCGTCACCTGGCCGAGCATCGGCATCGGGACCGGCTACTCTACTACTGGTTCCGGGAGCTGGCGAAGGACGAGGCGCCGGACCTAGCGGAAATCACCGGAGTCTTCGCGGTCGGGCGTGGGAGTAAGAACGAGGACGATCTCTGGCACGTCCTAGCCAAGGCTTGGAGCCCTGCCTTCGAAGCCGCGCTAGTGGAGCGCGTCCTTGAAGGCCACGCCGAACCCCAGGTTCGTCTTGCCGCACTGACGTGCCTCGCTGAGCAGGCGATCAAGCGCCTGCCGACCATCTGTCAGCAACTCGCCGATGCAGGGCAGGACGGCCGGCTGGTCGAAATCGCAATCGATCTCGGCGAGATGCGCCGCAAGCGGTCGGACTTCGACGGCAGCCGCCACAGTGAATCCGCTGAGCGCGCGGCAGCGCTTCTGCCGCCGCTCCTGAAGGAGATCAGCGACGCCGCGTTCGCGCTGGAGACGGAGGCTGCGCCCATCCTTTCGGATGACGCGCGCGAATTGCTGGCGCGAGCCGGATCACCGAGCGAGGAGGTGCGCCTGTTCCGCGTCACGCTCGATGAGCACCTGCCGATGTTCGTCCCGGACGATGTGCGATGGCTGCTCGCCAATACGGACGAGGCAAGCAGCGCCGTCGAGGCGATCGAGGCCGCGATCCGACACGGCATAACGGCCGATGTCGAGGCGGGGCTGTCGCACCGTTTCGCCGCCGTGGTCGCATGCGCTCTCAAGGCGGTCGCGACCCCTTTGACGGGACCATTGCCAGACGGGCTGCTCGCGCTTGCCGGCCACAAGGGAAGCCCGGTGCGGAAGGCGCTCGTCGAGCTGCTCGACGCCAAGCCCCATCCAGAGCATCGTCCCGCGCTACTCATTCTGGCGAAGGACGATTGGTCGCCTCGATCCTCCTACCAGGGCGAGGAGGACGACTACCCCATCGCGCAGGCGGCGATCGGCGCGATGGGGAAGCTCGGGCCCCTGGAGGACGGGGTAGCCGACGAACTCTACAGGGTGGCGATCGACACACGCGACTCTGACGTCCGCTATGAAATCTTTGCTCTGCTCGTGTGTGCTGCCGATGCTCGGTTTCAAGGACAGCTGTTCGATATCGTCGTCAATCCTGGGCGGCGAACAGTTCGCGTGAATGCCGCTGATGCCCTGTTAGCGGGTCATGGGCACGTCGTACCCGAAACGGTGAATCGGATCAAACCGCAATTGCTCGCGACACGGATCGAAGAGGTCGCGTCTCGGCTTTTGCTGCTCGTCGCAGCGCGCGCAGAGATGGATCAGGTGCTCAAAGCTGCCGAGGCGCTGTCGACGATGGAGAAGCGTCGGGTCCTACTGCTTCTCGCGATATGGGTGGTTCGTGAGCGAGATGCAAGCGCGGCAGAGCGGATCGCCCGAATGCTGCCTACCAACCATGCTGGGGTGAAATGGGCTTTGGCTGGCGCAAAGGGCAAGCTCGGCGACACGGCTTTGGATGATCTTGGCGACCCAATCAGCGTCGACCAGGTCTTATTGTTCATGGCCCCCCCCAAAAAGAAGACGCAGTAAATATGACCGGCGACACGCCGCCGGACGTGGTGACAAGGGCGGTCGCGGAGCTGTGGCGCGTGCCGCCCCCGGGTCCTGACAACCTGTTCTCCTTGCCCGAGTTCATGCAGCTCAAGGAGGTTTTGCAAAGTCTTTACCCGAAGGTAGGGACACCGTTGGTCGCGCTAGGCACAGCGCTGCGGAATTTAGGTCTGCCGTGCGGGCTGCCCCAAGATCGGCAGCACTTGAGCCTTCCATCAGATGAGGCGGCATACCGCCTCAACTTTGCCGTCCAAGCAAAGCGGGCGCGTCGCTGGCATCTGGCGCCGCTGGATCTCGCCGACGATCTCCCAAGCCTGCAATTCGGGCCTGCTGCACTGCGCCGCTTCAGCGTTGATGAGCTCCGGGTGCTGGTGGATGCGCGGCGTCTGGCGCGGTTCTTTCCTTCCACCTCGTTCGAAGCGGGACGGTTCTCGGAGTTTCAGTGGCTTGTCGTCGAGGAAGAAGTATCGCTCGAGCGGCCGCCGGAGGCGCGTGCGGTGCCTGTGCTATTCGCCGACCTGCAACAGGATTTCGGTCGCATCGAGCCGCACAAGGGGCGCTTTCCAGCGATTGTGGAGGACACGCTGTTCTTTCTCCTGCTCGCGCCTTGGGAGGAATGGTCACAGATGCCCGAGGTCGACTGGCGCGGGTTCCGTGTTCCTTGGGTCTACACGACCGACGAAGATCTCTTTGTTCGACCGCTGGCCGTACCCTCACCGGATAGCCTCAGTTGGGAGCCGCAGGCGCTGACCGACTCTTGGGGTGACGTCGTCGAGGTCGAGCGACCAGTCGTGTTGCCACTCGAAGACGAGGCTGCAGCCGCAGTGCCAGCTTGGAACGGTCCCTATTATGAGCGAGTCACGCGGGCGCGAGCGTCCCCCTTGTTCGAAACTCCCGTCGTGCATTTCTTCGTACGCGCTTATCTCAGCGACGGCGTTGATGAAGTGCTTGGGCATCTGACAGCGATTGAAGCAGCGCTTGGGCTCCAAGCCGACTATGATCGACGGCTTCGACTGAGATCGGACAAGGGACCTGGAGCGACGAAAAGGGTCGCCGCCCGGATCGCGGCGCTCCTCAATGCGCGAGGCTTTGCCGACCAATACGAGCAGCTCTTTACGGTCCGCAGCGCCTTCCTTCACGGCCGTGCCATGGGGACGATCTCAACGGCGGAGAGGGTTATGGCGCGCAAACTGTCTCGCCAGGTTGTCACCGCACTAGTCGATCGGGCGACTACAGCGCACGGTGCGAACCGCGAAGCGGAGCTGCAGGGGCTTCTCGATCGAGGCTTACCGTTCCTGTGACCAAGGAAGGGTGGATCTTGCCGCCCATTGCAGCCGCTGAATGATCTGCTTCCCGTGTCGGCCCCCCCATAACCCGCCAGTCGGTAATCGCTCATAATCCGCCCTTCCCCTCCTGTCGTGTCGTCAGGCGCAAGTATTTGTACGACGCGCCGCTATCCGGGCTTACCCATGGCTACGATTCCGTACGCTGGAGCACGCACAAACGCGACTTTTCATATTGCGTATTTCCATTGAAATAACAGTCATCTGTCCGGATCGTATGTCTGTTTTCCTTGCCATGCGCGCGGAAGAGAGCAACGATGACGGACAGACCCAGCCAGTCCATTGCCCCGGCGTATCGGCCGCCCGAGCCCGAGTTGCGGCTCGTCCTGCGACCCAACGCCCCCGACCCGCGCCTGATAGCGCTGGTCCGCCTCATAGCGCGCCGTGCGGCACGGGACTGGTTCCGGTCGCAGCAACAGGAGCAGCGTCGCCGCTCCGGACCGTAAGGGATGCCTCGCCATGAAGGTCGCGCTCTACGCCCGCTATTCGTCCGACAACCAGCGCGACGCCTCGATCGCCGACCAGCTTCGGGTCTGCCGCACCCACGCGGAAAAACAGGGCTGGACCGTCGTCGAGGAATATACTGATCACGCCATCTCGGGCGCGTCTTTAATGCGACCCGGCATCCAAGCGCTGATCGCGGACGCACAGCGCGGACGGTTCAAGATCGTGCTGGCCGAGGCCATGGATCGGCTCTCCCGCGACCAGGAGGACATCGCCGGCGTCTTCAAGCGCATGAATTATGCCGGTGTGCGGATCGTCACCCTCTCCGAGGGCGAGGTGTCGCATCTGCATGTTGGCCTCAAGGGCACGATGAATGCCCTCTTCCTGAAAGACCTCGCCGAGAAGACCCATCGTGGCCTGCGCGGGCGGGTGGAACAGGGCAAGTCCGGCGGCGGCAACGCCTACGGCTATGATGTTGTGCGCAGGCTCGACGCCAATGGGGAGCCGATCCGTGGCGACCGGACCGTCAACGTGGTGGAAGCCGACGTGGTCTGTCGCATTTTCCGCGACTTCGCGGCTGGACTGGGACCGCGCGCCATCGCCTTCCGTCTCAATGACGAGGGTATCCCGGCACCAGGCAGTGGTGCGTGGGGCTTCTCGACCATCAATGGCAACCGGGCGCGCGGCACCGGCATCCTCAATAACGAGATGTACGTGGGCAGGCTGGTCTGGAACCGCCAACGCTTCATCAAGGATCCCGACACCGGCAAGCGCCAGGCCCGCCCCAACCCGGACACCGAATGGGTCATCCAGGAGGTGCCGGAGTTGAGGATCGTCGATCAGGAGTTGTGGGACGCGGTCAAGGCGCGGCAGGCCAGCGTCAGCGCCAGCCGGGACACGCGCGACACGTCATCGCCCGATCATTTCCGAGAGAAGCGCCGCCCCCGCTATCTCTTCTCCGGCCTGAGCAAATGCGGCTGCTGCGGTGGCGGCTATTCCATGATCTCCGGCACCCTGCTGGGCTGCTCGACGGCGCGCAACAAGGGCACCTGCGACAACCGGACCAATATGCGCCGGGAAGAACTGGAGCACCGCGTCCTCGACGCCCTGCGTCACCACCTGATGGATCCGGCCCTGTTCGCCGAATTCTGCACGGCCTTCACCACCGAGATGAACCGGCTGCGCATGGAAGCGTCGGCCGACATCGGCGCAGCGGAATCAGAACTGAAGCGGGTGGAACGCGACATCCAGCGGCTGATG
>Ga0157365_10000990_pt1 | contig 11921 bp, 11 predicted proteins | sample AttsexASBM3_FD_111478 | JGI IMG/M metagenome (GOLD analysis project Ga0157365, IMG submission 111478) | Fungus gardens microbial communities from leaf cutter ant in Ribeirão Preto, State of São Paulo, Brazil - Atta sexdens ASBM3 | ecosystem: Host-associated > Fungi > Mycelium > Unclassified ... | reverse complement strand
CGTCTCCAGCGCCTGTTCGCGCGGCGGTACGCGGCCCGCCGACGACGCGGTGAGCGGCGGCGCGTGCGGCGTCAGCGCGATCGCCTCGGCGCTGTCGCCGTGCGGCGCGCGGCTCTCTTTAGCCGGTAAGGCGCTGCTGGTCAGCTCTGGCGGCGAAGCGGTGCGCGCCGTCGCCCGCGCGGGCGCGTCGTCAGCCGGCTGCGCCGCTGGCTGCGCGTCGGCAGTTAAACGCGTCTGTCGCGCCGGACGTGCGGAGGCCTCAGGCGCGACGACAGCACCGCTGCGGTCGGCGGCGGGCAGCGCGGCCGTGAGCGCCTGCGGCGCGCTTTCCGCCGACGCCTCGGTCGCGACCGGGCCAGCGTCAGCGACGAGCGCCGCCGTTAGCGGTAGCGGTCCCGCCGGCTTGTCAGCCGACGTCGCGTCCTCATCGCTGTTATCCGCCTGCGGCGGCGCATGCTCCCCCGCGCTGGCGGGCAGCATCGCGGGCGGCGTAAGGTTTAACAGCGCCAGCAGCGCCGCGTCCGCCTCCGCCTCCGCGTCGCGTTTATCCGCGTCATCGCGCGTCGCGGCCGTCTCAACAACCTCCGGCTCAGCCGGTGCAGCGCGGGCAAGGTCGGGCAGCACGGCGTCGGGCAGCGTCAGCTGTTTTTCATCCAGCAGCGCGGCAAACGCCGCCTCATCCGCGGGCGCGTCACGCGTCGCGGGGGCAGAGGCGGCCATCAGCGTCAGCGCCGGTAAGGTGGCTATCATCAGGTTCGTTTCCTTGCAAAGCGTTGACTGGCGAATTCATCCATTAGTTTCTGCTGCTGGCGGCGCTCTTTTTCTCTCGCCGCCTCTTCGGCGCGGCTGCTCAGGGTAGTCAGGGCGTTCAGGCGGCGGCGATCGTCTCGCCAGTCGCCCAGCGCCTGCTCCACCGCCTGCTCGCAGGCCGCCACATGGTCGCCGTAACGCTGCGCCACGCCCGTTAACGACTGGATAAAGCCCTGATAGTTAACCAGCTGCGCCACCGGAATACCGGCGCCTGCCGCTCTGCTGACCAGCTGCTGCTGATACTCCTGCTGATACTGCCGCAGCTGGCTAAGCTGCGCCTGCGCCTGCTGGCAGCGTTGCCGCAGCCTGCCGAGCTGACGCGTGGTCTGGTTAAGCTTCTCTTCCGCCTGTTCGCACAGCCGCGTCATGGGGGAAACGGCGCTCATGGCTGGTCGCTCCCCTCTTGCGCCTCATCGGCGAACAGGCCGCTCAGCGCCGCCAGCGAGGCGTCGTAGTCGCCGCGCTCCTCAATGCCCTGCTGCAGATAGCGCGCTATCTGCGGATAACGCGCGATGGCGTCGTCCAGCACTGCGTCGCTGCCGGCGGCATAGGCGCCGACGCTGATCAGGTCGCGGTTGCGCTGCCAGGCTGAGAGCAGCTGCTTCACGCGCTGCACGTGCCGGTAGTGCGCGGGCGTAATCAGCTCAGTCATGGCGCGGCTGATCGAGGCTTCGATATCGATCGCCGGATAGTGCCCCGCTTCAGCCAGCCGACGCGACAGCACCACGTGGCCGTCGAGGATGGCGCGCGCGGCATCCGCCACCGGATCCTGCTGATCGTCGCCTTCGGTCAGCACGGTATAAAACGCGGTAATGGATCCGCCGCCCTGAATGCCGTTGCCGGCGCGCTCCACCAGCGCCGGCAGGCGGGCGAAAACCGACGGCGGATAGCCTTTGGTGGCGGGCGGCTCGCCGATCGCCAGCGCAATCTCGCGCTGCGCCATGGCGTAGCGCGTCAGGGAATCCATAATCAGCAGCACATTCATGCCGCGATCGCGGTAGTCCTCCGCGATGCGCGTCGCGTAGAGCGCGCCCTGCATACGCAGCACCGGCGAGACGTCCGCGGGCGCGGCGATCACCACCGCGCGGCGCAGCCCCTGCTGGCCGAGAATATTTTCAATAAAGTCTTTGACCTCGCGGCCGCGCTCGCCGATCAGGCCGACCACGATGACGTCCGCCTGGGTAAAGCGCGCCATCATGCCGAGCAGCACGCTTTTGCCGACGCCGGATCCGGCGAACAGCCCCATGCGCTGGCCGCGGCCGACGGTCAGCAGGCCGTTAATGGCGCGCACGCCAACGTCCAGCACGCTTCTGATCGGGTCGCGCAGCAGCGGATTAAAGGGCGCGGTAAACAGCGAATCCGCGTGCTGTCGCGAGGGCGCGGGCAGCCCGTCCAGCGGACGGCCGCTGGCGTCCAGCACGCGCCCGAGCAGCGTCGGGCCGAGCGGCAGCTGCTTGCCGCCGTCCTGCGCGCCCGGCGAGGCGTAGACGCGCGCGCCGGGCAGCAGGCCGTCAACGTTTTCCAGCGGCATCAGAAACAGAATATGGTCGTTAAAGCCGACGACTTCGCCTTCGACGGCGCCACGGCTCTCGCCGCGCGCGCGTTCCACCAGACAGATCGCGCCGACCGGCAGCGTCAGGCCGGTCACCTCCATCACCATGCCGGCGACGCGGATCAAGCGGCCATAGCGCTGGCAGGCGGGCAGCGTCGCCATCTGTCGCTCCTGCCGATCGAGGCGGTCGAGCCACTGGGTAAGAGGTCGGCTCATGGCGCGTCATCTTCCCTGCTCAGATCGCAGAGCATTTTCCAGCGTGTCGCCAGCGTCGCGTCCAGCTCGCCCTCTTCGGCGGTCAGACGACAGCCGCCGGGCGTCATCTGCGCATCGACGCGCAGCGTCCAGCCGTGCGCCTCCAGCACCTCCCCCAGCCGTTCGCTGACCAGCGCAGCATCCTGCTGGCTGACCCACAGCTCGATATGCCGGGTAAAGCGCAGGTTCTCCTGCATCAGCTGGCGAATGGTCTCCAGCAGCAGCGAGGTGTCGCACAGCACCTGCTTGCCCAGCAGCGCGCGCACCGCGCTAAGGGCCAGCTGCATCAGACGCGCGGGGATCACGCTGTCGAGGCTCTCCAGCGCCGTCTGAAACCCATCGACCAGCTGCGTAAAACGCTGCGCCTGCGCCTGCTGCTCCGCGCTGGCCGCTGCCGCGCCCTGCTCGCGTCCCGCTTGCTCTCCCTGGCTAAATCCCTCCTGGTAGCCGCGCGCGCGTCCCTCTTCCAGCCCGCGCTGTTCGCCGGCGGCGTAGCCCGCCTGCTCCGCCTGCTGGCGCAGATGGGCGAGCGCTCGCTCGCGTTGCGCCTCCGCGGCGGCGTCAGGCGGCGAAGAGGCCGCAGGCGGTTCTTCTACCCTCTCCAGCAGGCTTTCCGGCTGCCAGACGCGCCACGACGGCTGCGGGTCGCGATCAGACGTAGACATCTTCGCCTCCGCCGATCACAATCTCGCCGCTTTCCGCCAGTCGGCGGGCAATCATCAGAATATTTTTCTGCTCTGCTTCGACCTGCGACATGCGCACCGGCCCACGCGATTTCAGATCTTCCATCATGATATCCGCCTGACGCTTCGACATATTGCGGAAGAAGGCGTCGCGCAGCGGCGGCTCCGCGCCCTTCAGCGCCACGATCAGCGACTCGGAATCGATCTCCTGGATCAGGCGCTGCATGCTGCGATCTTCGATATCGACCAGGTTCTCGAACAGGAACATCTCGTCGATGATCTTCTGCGCCAGCTCCTGATCGAATTCCCGCACCGCGTCGATCGCCGCCTCTTCCTGCTGCGATTTCATCAGGTTGAGGATCTCCGCCGCAGGACGCACGCCGCCCATTTTGCTGCGCTTCATATTCTGACCGGTGAGCAGATTGTTCAGCACTTCGGTCAGCTCCTGCAGCGCCGCTGGCTGCACGCCGCCAAAGGTGGCGATGCGCAGCATAATGTCGTTGCGTTCGCGCTCGTCGAACTTCGCCAGCACATCGGCCGCCTGATTGCGCTTCAGGTGCACCAGAATGGTGGCGATAATCTGCGGATGCTCTTCGCGGATGACGTCGAACACCGCCTGCGGCTCCATAAAGTTGAGGGTTTCAAGGCCGTTGACCTGGGTGTTGGCGTCGAGCAGATCCTCCAGCAGGCTAGAGGCGCGCTCTTCGCCCAGCGCTTTGACCAGCACGTTGCGCAGGTAGTCGTTGGTGTTGAAGCTGAGCGCCGTGAAGTCGGCGACCTCGCGTTCAAACTCCTTCATCACGCTTGCCAGCGTCTCATGGCTGATGCCGCTCATATGAAACATGGCGCTGCTGATCTGCGTCACCTCGTGCGAGTTAAGGTGCTTGAACACCTCTGCCGCGCACTGATCGCCAAGGGTGAGCATCACCATGGCGCATTTTTCCGCTGCGTTCATTACGACTTTTGCTCCCTGACCATCCACTTACGGATCACCGCCGCCAGCACATGCGGCTCCTGCTCGGCGATGCTGCGCAGGTGTTGGGTGGTGATTTCCGTGTCCACGCGCTGCTGCGCTTTGGCTTTTTCCAGGCTCTCTTTCTTGCGCTGCTGCGCCTCCAGCTCCGCCTGGCGCGCCTCTTTCTCCAGCTCCAGCCGCTGTAACGCCAGCTCATGGTGACGGATCCAGAACGGCTGCACCGCTTTGCGCCACAGCATCCAGGCAATCAGCGCCACCACCAGATAGCGGCCAATCTCCAGCAGCAGGCTGATGGTGCGCGGCTGCTGCCAGAACGGCGTATCGTCCTCTTCATCAGGCGCGGTAAACGCCGAGTTGACCACGCTCAGGCTGTCACCGCGCGCCTCAGAGAAGCCCATCGCCTCCTTAACCAGCCCGGTGATCTGCGCCATCTGCGGAGCACTCAGCGCCGCCGGCTTGCCCGAGGCGTCGGGCAGATAGTTGACCACCACCGCCGCAGAGAGCTTTTCGATGGTGCCTGGGCTATGGCGGATATGCGTCAGCGTGCGATCCAGCTCGTAGTTCACCGTCTCGTCATGCTGCGTGTTGTAAGGCTCGCGCGGGGTCGCGCCGTCGCGGGTTGCGCTCGTGCTCTGGGTGAGCGGCGCGCTGGCGGGCGTCGGCGGCTGGTTGCTCAGCGCGCCGGGCACGCCGCCGACGGCCGCCTGGCCGCCCTGCTCGCTGCTGTTGCTCTGCCGACTGCGTATCGATTTTTTATCGGGCGCATCGTTCGGCTGATAGCGCTCGGCCGTCTGCTCATTGCTGGAAAAATCGATGCTGGCGGTCACCTGCGCGTGGACGTTTTTACTGCCGACGATCGGCGCCAGAATCGCCTGGATGCGCTGCTGGTAATCCTCTTCAACCTTGCTGGTGTAGCTGAGCTGCGACGCCTGCGCCGCGCCTGCGCCACTCTGCGTCAGCAGATGGCCGTTCTGATCGACCAGCGTGACGCGATCTGCCGTCATGCCGGGCACGGCGCTGGCGATAAGATGGGTAACGGCGTTGATCTGCCCCTCATCCAGCGTCCGGCCGCCGATCAGGCTGAGCGTCACCGAGGCGGAGGGCGGTTTCTGATCCTTGATAAACAGCGAGGCCTTCGGCAGCGCCAGATGCACGCGCGCGCTTTTCACCGGCCCCAGCATGGCGATGGTGCGGGAGAGCTCTCCTTCCAGCGCGCGCTGGAAATTGATCTGTTCGCTGAACTGGCTGATGCCAAATTTCTCATTGTCGAGCAGCTCGAAGCCCACGGAGCCGCCTTTTGGCAGCCCCTGCTGCGCCAGCCTGAGGCGCAGATCGTAGACCTGATCCTCCGGCACCATAATGGCGCCGCGCCGCTCGTCAAAACGGTAAGGAACATTCATCTGGGTGAGCTGGGCGACCACGGCGCCGCCGTCCTGGTCGCTGATATTGCTGAAAAGCACCCGATAATCCGGCGTTTTCGCCCAAAAGATCAGCGCAATGACAATAGAGAGCGCCGCGGCGGCAGAAATAAGAAACACCATTCTGGGACTGGAACGCAGACGCGCCAGAACCGCTTTCACATCGGGCGCGCTTTTTTGAGTATTACCGTTAATTGCGGCAGTCATGCCATGTTCCTGTAAAAAATAATGACATTATGTAAACGCAGTTTTAATTATTAATGCGTACTACGCTAATAAGCATTCATGCCGTGAAGCATCTGAGAACAGATAAACCAGGTCGCATATTATGAACAATGTCAGCGCAACCTTAATCGGTAATAAGCTAAAATTTCTGACAGCTAATCAAATTATATTTATTGGGGTTCTCTGCTATCATGCTGCGATTGAAACGGCAAGTTAAACCAGCCGAAAAATGAGAGGGAAATAGCCGAAATGTCGATTAATTCTATGGCAGGGATCATTAATCAAATAGCGTTTCAGGCGCGTCAGGCGTCTGGCCTGAATAATAGTGACGCGGCCGACAGCGCAAATATCGCCGACGCGGGCGTATCCTTTTCCGACCTGCTTTCCAGCTCGCTTTATTCGCTGAACCAGGTGCAGAACAGCGCGAAAAATCAGGCGGAAGCCTATATAAGCGGCGCGCCGGATATTGGCCTGAATGATGTGATGGTCTCGCTGCAAAAATCCACGCTGGCGCTTAACCTGGGCATTCAGGTGCGCAATAAAATGGTCAGCGCCTATCAGGAGATCATGGGGATGTCGGTATAACCTCTGCCGTTGTTGCTCCCTGATATTCTGCTGTTTATTTCCCGCTTCCGGCTGAGCCATGCGTCATCCGGCGCGTTATAGTTATTGACGGCGAGCGTTTACGCCCGTCAGCGTGGACCCCTCTGGCATGACTGAATTAATAAAGAATAACGCCGCGCTCAGCCGCCAGCGTCAGCTTACCGAACCCGAGCTAAATAAGATCATCACGCTTATTTATCGGCGTGCCGGCATTGTCATTACCCGTCAGCGACGAGATATGGTGTATAACCGCCTGATGCCGCGTTTGCGCGCGCTGGGGCTAACGCGCTTTAGCGACTATTTGCAGCTGCTGGAGCACTCCGCCACCCATCCGGAATGGCAGGCTTTTATTAATGCGCTGACCACTAACCTCACCTCTTTTTTCCGCGAAGCCTATCACTTTCCGGTGCTGGCGGAGCACGCGCGCCAGCGCGGCGGCAGCTATAACGTCTGGTGCACCGCCGCTTCAACGGGCGAAGAGCCCTGGTCCATCGCCATCACGCTGGATGAAGCGCTGGGCAGCAGCACGCTGGCGCCGCGCGTGCTGGCCACCGACATCGACACCGAGGTGCTGGAAAAAGCGCGCCGCGGCACCTATCGCCTGGCGGATCTCAAAACCCTTACTCAGCACCAGAAGAAAACCTATTTCCTGCGCCGCAACGACAGCGGGCCACACACCCAGGTCAAGGTGGGACGCGTGCTGCAGCAGGCCGTGCATTTTCAGCCGCTTAACCTGATTGCCGCTGAATGGGATATCCCGGCGCCTTTCGACGCCATCTTCTGCCGCAACGTGATGATCTACTTCGATAAAGAGACCCAACGCCGGCTGCTGAACCGCTTTGCGCAGCGGCTTAAACCCGGCGGCCTGCTGTTTGTCGGCCATTCAGAACATTTCAGCCATATGGAAAGCCCTTTTCGCCTGAAGGGGCAGTCGGTCTATTGCCTGGCTAAGGAAGAGGTATGAGCAAGATAAAGGTACTCTGCGTCGATGATTCCGCTCTGATCCGCAACATCCTGACCACCATCGTCAATCAGCAGCCGGACATGGAGATGGTGGCCACCGCGCTCGATCCGCTGATCGCGCGCGACCTGATCAAACAGCATAACCCGGACGTGCTCACCCTCGATGTGGAGATGCCGCGCATGGACGGCCTCGACTTTCTCGAGCGGCTGATGCGGCTGCGCCCGATGCCGGTGGTGATGATCTCCTCCCTGACCCGCAAAGGCTCCGATATTACGCTGAGCGCGCTGGAGCTGGGCGCGGTGGATTTTGTCACCAAGCCGCAGATGGGGCTGCAGGAGGGAATGATGCAATACAGCGAGCTGATCGCCGACAAGATCCGCACCGCAGCCCGCGCGCAAATCCGCCGCCGCGAACCGCAAACCACGCCGAAAATCATCGCCTCTCCGCTCGTGGGCAGCGAGAAAATTATCGCCATCGGCGCGTCGACGGGCGGCACCGAAGCCATTCGCCAGGTGCTGATGCCGATGCCCGCCACCTGCCCCGGCATCGTGATCGCCCAGCATATGCCGCCGGGCTTTACCCGCTCCTTTGCCGAACGGCTGGATAAAATCTGCCAGATCGCGGTGAAAGAGGCGGAGGATGGCGAACGGGTGCTGCCCGGTCACGCCTATATCGCGCCGGGTGGACGCCATATGGAGCTGTGCCGCAGCGGCGCCAACTATCACGTCCGGCTCAACGATCTGCCGCCGGTCAACCGCCATCGTCCCTCGGTGGATATGCTGCTGAGTTCCGTCGCCCGCGCGGCCGGTAAAAACGCCGTCGGCGCCATCCTTACCGGCATGGGCTACGACGGCGCGCAGGGGCTGCTGGAACTCTATCAAACCGGCGCGCGCACCCTGGCGCAGAGCGAAAAGAGCTGCGTGATCTACGGTATGCCGCGCGAGGCGGTCGCCCTTAACGCCGTCAGTGAAATCGTCGATCTCGAGCAGATCGCCGCCGCGCTGCTGAAAAATATCGTCGGACAGGCGCGGCGCATTTAGCGCCCGCCTCTTTAGCTTTCCCTTAATCAGGATCTCCTTTTTATGGCTGATAACAATCTGCGTTTTTTAGTGGTGGATGATTTCGCCACCATGCGCCGCATCGTGCGCAACCTCCTCAAAGATCTCGGCTTTCATAATGTCGAAGAGGCCGAAGATGGCCAGGATGCGCTCCACAAGCTGGAGCAGGCCGCCTTCGATTTCGTCATCAGCGACTGGAATATGCCGAACATGGATGGTCTGCAGCTGCTGACCGCCATTCGCAGCCACCCTGAGTGGCGCACGATGCCGGTGCTGATGGTCACCGCCGAGGCGAAGAAAGAGAACATCATCGCCGCCGCGCAGGCGGGCGCCAGTGGCTACGTCGTCAAGCCCTTCACCGCCGCGACGCTGGAAGAGAAGCTAAACAAAATTTTTGAGAAAACGGGACGTTAAGCCAGTGGATATGCACTCTGATCGGCCTGAGGTCGATAACTTCAAAACGATATTTTCCCGTATCGGCCATCTGACGCGCCAGCTGCGCAACAGCATGGTCAGCCTGGGGCTGGATCGCGCCATTATGGACGCGGCCGAGGCGATCCCCGACACCCGCGAGCGCCTTAACTACATCGTCAGCAAAACCTCCCAGGCGGCCGATCGCGCCCTGACCAGCGTCGAGGCGGCGCGTCCTTTGCAGGATCGTCTGCACCAGCAGGCGTCTCAGCTCAGCGCGCGCTGGGATGCGTGGTTCGCCGAGCCGGTCGAGCTGCCGATCGCCAGAGAGCTGGTCGGCGAAACGCGCGATTTTTTACGCGAGGTGCCCGACCTCGCCAGCCGCACCAGCGCCGAACTGACGGAAATCATGATGGCGCAGGATTTTCAGGATCTCACCGGCCAGGTGATCAACCGCATGATGCAGCTGATCGAGAACATCGAAAACGAGCTGATTCAGGTGCTGGTGGAAACGATGCCCGGCATGGCGAGCGAGCGCGGCGAAGAAGCGGAGAGCCTGAAAAACGGCCCGCCGATCCGCCACAACCAGCCCGGCGTGGTCGCCACGCAGGACCAGGTAGACGATCTGCTCGCCGATCTCGGCTTCTGAATGCGGCGCAGGCGGAGCGTGCCTGGCCTGATGCGGCCCGCTGCCGCGCTTTGCTGCCTCGGATCGGCGTATGTCTGAAGAGAGCGACGTAGAAAAAACCGAAGAGCCCACGCCCCAGCGACGGCAAAAAGCGCGGGAAGAGGGCAATATCCCGCGCTCGAAAGAGCTGACGTCGTGGCTGGTGCTGCTGACGGGCTGGGCGCTGATTTTCCTCGGCGGCGCCGACACCGTGCGGCAGCTGGCGCAGCTGCTGCATGACGGACTGATGTTCGATCGCCGGCTGATCGCGGACAACGCCGCCATGCTGCACCGCGCCGGCGGCCTGCTGTCGCTGATGCTGACGGCGCTGCTGCCGATCGTGCTGGGGCTGTTTTGCGTCGCCCTCGCCGCCGGCGCGCTGATCGGCGGCCTGCACCTCAGCAGCAAATCGCTGAAGGTGGATATCACGCGCATGTCGCCGCTGGCGGGCTTTAAGCGCATCTGCTCTTTGCAAACCCTCTCCGAGCTGGCGAAAAGCCTGATGAAGGCGCTGCTGCCTGGCATCGCCTGCGCGCTCTACTTCTGTCACTTCCGCCAGCACTTTATTTTGCTGGGAAGTGAATCGCTGGCAGAGGGGCTGCGCGACGCCTCGCGGCTGATTTCGCACTGCCTGCTGACCATCATCGTCGCCCTCGCGCCGATGGTGGGCTACGACGTTTTCTATCAGCTGACGAGCCACCTGAAAAAATTACGCATGAGTCGCCAGGAGATCCGCGATGAATTTAAACAGAGCGAAGGCGATCCCCATGTCAAAGGGCGCATTAAACAGCTGCGCCACGCGCTGGCGCGCAGCCGCATGATGGAAGAGGTGCCGAAAGCGGACGTCATTATTAACAACCCGACGCACTACTCCGTCGCCATTCGCTGGCAGCAGGGCGAGATGCGCGCCCCGGTGGTGCTGGCGAAGGGCGCGGGCGAGATTGCCCAGCGCATTCGCGCCAGAGGCGCGGCGCACCAGATCCCGATGCTGGAGGCCGCGCCGCTGGCGCGCGCGCTCTATCGCCACTGCGACATCGGCGACGCGATCCCCGCCGAGCTGTACAGCGTGGTGGCTGAAGTGCTCGCCTGGGTTTATCGCCTGCGGCGCTGGCGCCAGGCAGGCGGCTTTAAGCCCAGACAACCTGAAAACCTGTCCGTGCCTGCGGCACTGGATGTTACCCATGAGAGCCTGCAGTGATGGCGAATTTATCCTCCCGACTTCGTTTACCCAACCTGAAAGAGACGCAGTGGCAGATGCTGGCCGGCCCGGTATTGATCATGATGATCCTGGCGATGATGGTGCTGCCGCTGCCGGCCTTTGCGCTCGACGCGCTGTTCACCTTTAATATCGTGCTGGCGCTGATGATCCTGCTGGTGGCGATGTTTACCCAGAACACGCTCGACTTCTTCTCCTCGTTCCCTATCGTGCTGCTGTTCTCTACCCTGCTGCGGCTGGCGCTGAATATCGCCTCGACGCGCATCATCCTGATGAAAGGCCACACCGGCGCCAGCGCCGCCGGCCGCGTGGTCGAGGCGTTCGGCCACTTTCTGGTGGGCGGCAACTTCGCTATCGGCATCATCGTCTTCGCCATCCTGATCATCATTAACTTTATGGTGATCACCAAAGGGGCGGGACGCATCGCCGAGGTGGGCGCGCGCTTCGTGCTGGACGGCATGCCGGGCAAGCAGATGGCCATCGACGCCGATCTCAACGCCGGCCTGATCGGCGAAGAAGAGGCGAAACGGCGGCGCAGCGAGGTCACCCAGGAGTCCGACTTCTACGGCTCGATGGACGGCGCCAGCAAGTTCGTGCGCGGCGACGCCATCGCCGGGCTGCTGATTATGGCGATCAACATTATCGGCGGGCTGGTGATCGGCATGCTGAAGCACGACCTGTCGTTCGCCGACGCGGCGCAGACCTACACCCTGCTGACCATCGGCGACGGCCTGGTGGCGCAGATCCCGGCGCTGATCATCTCCACCGCGGCGGGGGTGATCGTCACCCGCGTCGCCACCGAAGCCGACGTCGGCGAGCAGATGGTCGGCCAGCTGTTCAACAATCCGCGCGTCATGCTGCTGGCGGCCGGGGTCGTCGGCCTGCTGGGGATTATTCCCGGCATGCCCAATCTGGTGTTTTTACTCTTTACCGCCGCGCTGCTCGGCCTCGCCTGGTGGCTGCGCGGCCAGCAGATGCAGGCGCAGCCCGGCGCGGCGCGTCCGCTTAGCCCGCAGAGCGGCGCGCTCGCCGAGTCGGCTCAGGCGCTGGAGGCCTCATGGGCGGATGTCGAGCTGGAGGACG
>Ga0157365_10000989_pt1 | contig 11922 bp, 12 predicted proteins | sample AttsexASBM3_FD_111478 | JGI IMG/M metagenome (GOLD analysis project Ga0157365, IMG submission 111478) | Fungus gardens microbial communities from leaf cutter ant in Ribeirão Preto, State of São Paulo, Brazil - Atta sexdens ASBM3 | ecosystem: Host-associated > Fungi > Mycelium > Unclassified ... | reverse complement strand
GCCTTATACTGATATACAACTACTTTACAACAAAAGATATTCGACAATGATGTCGGCATCCTCGAGAGCAAAAAAGAAAAAGAGATATCTTGGCCTATCTGATCCGTTGAACAATTACTCCGACTTATATGGTGCGACTCACTCAGAGAAAAGTCTTCAATCCTATAGCTCGGGCGCCAGCACCGGCGCCCCCAGACCATGTTTTGAACCTCTCTGCATAGGAGTTCGATAGGGACCTGACCTCGTACTCATCTTCGGACCAGGATCGACCTATTCCTCTGGAGCGAGCCCAAACTGAAATGTAAAGTATTCGTCTCAATTTGCGATTCAAGAAGAACCAATGTGAAGACCACAACAATGCTCCGCGACGCCTATAGTATAAGGAAGAAACTTCGTCTGAGAGGGCGGACTCGGCATCACTCTTGGATCGGATATCCTGACGAGTTTTGATTTCATCAATGTCATAATCATCAAATTCGAACGTTACGTCATCCTCAGAAGAAGATTCCTCCTCGGCCAATGGCGCTGTGTCATCCTCATCATCGGAAAAGTCATTAGCATGTGGATCAGCCTCAATCTCCGGGGTGTAAGAAAAGACTTCATACTCAGAGAGACCGATGACATCGTCAATGAGGCGGAAGAGAGCTGGATGAGTTCCTGATATTATTGGAGGTGGATCAAGGGGACTATATGCTATTCGGTTGTATGGTGAAGTAGCAACAGGGGGGAATATGTCTGATGAAGAGGGAGGATAAGATGAGTATGTTCGGGGTGCGGCTATTCCTGTACGATGGGATGCTGCGAGGGTATTGCTGAGGGAGTTCAGGATCTCAGCACCGTTGTCTTCCTTGACAAAATGGGAGGGGCGGACGTCAGAGAAGTCGTAGTCGGGAAATGCGATATTGAGAGTGGCAATAAGGAGGTAAAGAGTCTTCCGCGAGGCATGTTTATCAATCGGTCCAAAAGGGGTCATTTCGGCTTCTTGGTCAAGTGCAAGCCAAGATGGTAGTGATGGAGAATGGGAAGCCTCATCTTTGTAGGCGTCTTCAAGAGTTTTGAAAAGTTTCTTGTCGCGCTTTATGTTCTTGCAACTGTATGCCTCCATGCGGGTACGAACTAGACACTCGGGCCCTTGATGGGTAAGGGATTGGGCTAGACGAGCAAGTGCAGGATTCTCAATGTATTTCATGTAGAGAAATAGGGGTGGAGGAGAAAATGGCAGTGGTGGGGAGCGGAGCCAAAGAGTTTATTTGTTTGTTTGGGGGAAGTTAGGGTGACCAATGTGTGACTTGCCTTTTTCGGTTGACCAATCCCCTATACATTTAAGTGGGATAGCCTTTCCTGGACGAGCACGGTCTTGGGCGCACGTTTCCAGTCGTTCTTATTCTGAAGAATCACACGTTAACCAGAGATATTAGCAATGGATATCTATTGTTTATGAGGTGAACAGAGCATTTACTGCTTTTTGGAAACATCAGGGATCGAGGAACCAATAGGAGGGTCATCATCAAGACCATAATATCTAAACATTGTCTTGCCCTTTCCTTGACCCATGCCTATATCAAAACTTGAACGATATCTTTGTTTCCGACGGCGGGCACTCCAGGGAATCATAGTCATGCCCTCTTTGGCCGCGTCACTATCTGGTGATATGATGATTCGGTCACAAGCGACAAATGGAGGGCAGAATTTCAAAGATGAAGTAGGGATCAATTGAATTGATGTCGAAGTCGAGGTTGAGGAAGCGAAAGTTTCTGATTGATTGTCTAGAGATGGTTTAAGGTGTGGAGCATCAACTGGGATCGGGTTCGAAACCTTGGTAGTCGTAGTCAAAGATGACTGGGAGCGAGAACGAGGCTGTGTGTTCGACGTAGAAAGGTCAAGCCAGGAACAACTTGTTTTTTCCTCAAAGTCAATAGTAACTGAATACGTGATAGCGATCGTTAGTCCCAAGGTAGTAATGGAAGCAATTGATGATGTACTTGGGCTGCTTCTAACACGCACAGAAAACGAACTAGGGACAAATGTTCGCGCGTTCGACCCTGCACGAGGATGGTGTCCGTGGTCGGCGCACTCATTGATGATTGGGGATATTGTCTGTGCTGTTAATGCCATCGCAATAAATTGGTAACGTGAAGAGCACGTCAGACACCGAACATAGATAATGGGGAATTTTCATACAAGGAAGTGAGGGGAGATCAGCTGGTATAGGTGACGTTAATGTGCAGATGGGCATTAATGTGGGTGTTGAAGGATGAGAATGGGGTGCGGTACGGTGAGAGGGAGGACCTGGTATGGTCAACATATGGTCTTGTTGTCAACACACGCCAGCCAAAGAGATCATTATGCTTTGCCTACCAGGTATTTCGGGCAGGATGATTTTCCCGTCTTGTCGCCTTGGGAAGAGGTCTGACGAGAGATGGCACGCGGAGCAAAAGCAGAAATGATCTGGATTCTCTTGTGCAAACTTACACCGCATCTTTGTCAATAGAGGAGTCGTCTGAGATGGCTGGCTAGCAGGAAAAGGAGCAGATAGTGCGAGGAAGAGGGAACGAGCCAAAGAGTAATGGCATTGAGATATAAATGAGCAACCTGTTCTCTCTAGTAATCTGGTACATGTTCTGGTTCAGATCTGGTCCAAAGTTGGTTGTTACATAGCATCAGGGTTCATCTGACGATTTACCAGAAGTGAATGACTGTTCCACATAGCCACATAGTACCTGGCCAAAGTCAGAGGTTGGTTCATCGAACATCCCTGAAGTTCACTCTGGAAGGAAGTGCAGGGGCTTATCAGAATTCCAGGTCCACAGTCCATTTCTCGAGTTGTCCTTCCCAGTACAGGCGGTTAAATGGAGTTTTTTTTAGGTGGCGAACAGGATCAAGTGGTTGCTTTGGCTTTCTAGAATCATGATAAATTCAGAAAGGATGGATCATATGTGCTCATCCACGTATAAAATAGGCAATGAAAAGATATAATCATCAGTTAGATGGAACGTAGGGTTAGTGGGAATTGGTTTTATGTGGAAAAGAAGAAAGCACGAGCCAGCGTTTCACATGCTCAGGGCTCTGGCAAGCCACAGCTGCAAACAAGAAGATTTGTCCTCAGACAGTTGTAAGGAAGGGAGCATAGTGTACTGACTCCGACACAACTCAAATAGAAGTATAGTTTATTATATTCAGAATTAATAGAGGTCAAAGGCACGGTGATTGCCTCGTCTCAATTTAGATAGAACACACTCTCTGTGCCGTTGCATGTGACTCTGTTAATCATATGCAAATTCACTCTGTCAGCAGGCTCAAAAGATTCCTGCAACTGTGAACGATAATTCTCATCGCCATGTCTGACGACATCAAAGTGCCCGGCTTCAAGGTTGGTTTGTCTCTGACTAGGATCAGACCCCATGAACTCGTTTTCAAAATAGTCTTCTGAGCTCATTGCTACCCTTCATTCTGGCTTCGCGCAAAACAGCGATTCACAAAGGCAAGATCTCATTAAGAAGGTATGGGCTCAAAACTCCTCATTTCCGCTTGGACCCTGACCATGGTCTGAATCTAGACCAACGGCATTTTCGAGCTCCAAGTCACCAAAGACGGGCAAACAGCTACATGGACAATTGACGCAAAGAAGACTGGGACCGTGTATAAGGGAAAAGCCTCACCCAAAGCCGATGTCACGATTATTCTTGCTGATGACGTCCTCATTGATCTGGCGAGTGGCAAGGCATGTCTCTACCCTCCTTTGTTCCTTCACTCTGGTTAATGACCTGACAATGCAGCTGAACGGCCAGAAAGCATTCATGTCTGGGAAGCTCAAGACACGGGGCAATATTATGCTCGCAACCAAGCTTGACAATGTCCTCAAGGTTGCTCAGACTAAGGCTAAACTTTAAACAAATATTATACCCCACATCCATCTACATCTGTCCGTGATAGTTTCCATAGCCTCACATTACGACAGTGCTCCTAATAGTTTCAGGAGTCAGAACCTCAAAATGTATTTCAAGAAGCCAACCAGTGACGTGTAAAGACCCTATAAGAAAGTGCTACCAAAGATTCCTCGTTGTCTCCGTGGCTGAGACTGGGGATCTGAACGCAGAGTAGAAAGACTATTTAGCTGTTTCATCGCTTCCTCTAGCTTGTCCTTGCGCTCCTGAAGATCAAGATGCCGACGCACTACCGGGTTCTCCCTGGCGAAGGCTATGATTTCCTTCCTATCTAGGTCATATAACAGTCGTGAGTCAATCTCACGCGGAAACTATGAAATGTGATTAGACAAAACATCGAGAGTGCAAACTGATAAATGAACTCACCTGGTAGAAAAACTGATCTAATAGCTCAATATTGATAAACATGGCAGAAGTATACGCAAGCTTGTCGGCAATGACGTTGAGGAACGTTTCTGGGCAGAAAACTTCGCTTTGAGGGCCCGCGCGACATCGAAAGGATTTGAGAGCAGCCAGCCGTAGTTTCAGGACACTGAGTCGTTCGTTGTACATTAATGCATAACGAGCTGAAACAGGAGTCAATTAAAGGATGCGTTTGGTCAAGTCATTCCAACACTTGCCATCAACAATTTGTGCGGGAGGATAGCGATACGATTCGGAAGTGAGTTCATTAATCTCGGCTCCACTCCCACCCATATTTGAAGAAGTAGACTCTGTAGCCTTCTGATTGTTCTCCAGCTTCTTCGCATATCCCATCAGGGTATTCAACTTCCGACTCCCTCCAACCTTCTTCGTGATCACCTTCAATTTCGACTGGCACGCCTCCACCTCCTTCTCAAACAATTGAATTGCTTGTTGCCTACCCTGTTCCCACTCCCCCTTTTCAACCTCTACTTCATATTTGTACGGCTTGATGCAATTCTCAACTTGGTCGGATGTGATTCCTATCCGGTCGCGAAGGATGTTGTGAGAAAATTCGATTAACCTTTCGGCAGCCCGTGGATGGGAGTTGAAGGGTTCGCTAAGGGCGATGGAATCAATGAGCGCCCGCAATCCATCGGCAACAAGTAACGTAGAATCTCTACCCACACCCGATTTTGTGAGAAGACTCGACGCCGCTTCGAGTTTGTGTTTCCAATATGGGTCAATGTCTTCAGGTTTTAGTTTCGGATTCGACCCCAATTGACTCAATTCCGCTGTTTTCTTGTCTAACCAATACAATCGCTCCAGTGCATCCATGACTTTGTCATCCAACATTTCTTTGAGCTTGGCACGAATAGTGGGTCGACGAAATTGCTGAGTGAATTCCTTAATTCGATGCTTCAGCATATCCATCGTCTCTGCAACGTAAGACTCTGCTGTGATACGTCGGTCATTGTATTGGACCTTGAATTGGTATGTTGCTTCTTCGAACTCGAGCTGGACAGCGTTCGAGATACTGTGTAGTGAGGATGCCATAGATGATTCAAGGACTTCCATAAGCCGACGGCGAAGGGTGTCAGTACCAACCCTGAGCTGTGATGAACCAAACACGCTTCTATGTTGATTGAAGTAGTCATGATCCTCTCCTCTGGCAACCATTACTGTCGAAGAATTGCGATGGATCTTCTTAGCAACAACACCAACATAGCCGAGACTTAGGGGATATCGATTACCATCAAGTATTGAGGCACCTTGTTCAGGAGGGATGAGATCCATTTTAGTGACGACGCCAATGGTTCTCAAACCCAGAGGGTCAACTTTGCGACTTGCCCTTAGGGCAGGAGAATTGGCCAGATCGACATCTGCGGCACATACAGCAAGAATTATATTTGGCTCCCGAATATATTTTTCACAAAGTCCTGTTATTTTTTCTTTCAGTGTCTCTGGCTGGTCCAGCGACGAGATCTGGACATAACCAGGGAGGTCGATAAGGGACAGATCAGGGACGTTGGGTGAATATATTCGAAGGTCAATGGGATCGTTGGAAACACATTCAGAAGCGGGGACGGCGAGGTTGAGGTCAATGAGAGTATGCTGAATGTCAGCGAAGTTGGTAATTTTTCCCGTACCAAGTGCAGGAAACTCTCCATATTCAACCGGATGCTGCCCATTTTTGGCTGGGGTGTGAACCAGAGTAAGTTCAATAGGACGACGGGTGACCATGTTGTTTCCTCTGCAGAGTTGTTAGTCGAATTTTTGGTTCGTGATTTGATCCATACTTTGGTAGAAATTCATGTCCCACGATAGCTTCCAGCACAGAACTCTTCCCTGAGCTCTGACTTCCAATAACCACGATACTGGGTAATTTCAGAGCGTCACTCTGATCAATGCTCAATAACATACTCCTGATTTCAATCAGTTTCTTGGTCAGATGCACCAGTCCATTCTGTCGTGCTTCCTCCGCTGTGTCTTGTTTCGACTCGGAAGAAGATGACATAGCTGCTCCTCCCACAAGTGCTGCCGTAGCTGCCCCTCCTTTGGGAAAACGCCCCTCCCGGCTGTTCTGTTCGTCGTCTTGGTTCTGCTTCTTGTCCTCCTCTTGCTTTCCAGAGAATAGATCTTTCATCAATTGTGAGGCATTGATAGCGGGGAGTTGCAATTCTAATACGGCGGTCTTGACAGACGAAAGCCCATCCGATGCAAATCCAAAGAAGCTTTGAGCAGTTGTTTGAGCCGTGTTCATCCATTCGTTTGTAGATTTCCTAACCTCTTCAAGCTGTTGGATGCCACAGCGAGGAAACAGAATGATAGGCACACCTTCAAATTTATAGTTTGCATAGCCTAATCCACCTGCGCCAACGGTCGCGCCCGCTATCGGTACCCTGAAAGCACGCAGCAGAAAGCGAGGCACTGATGCATACGAAATTTGTCTAGCTTTTATCACTCGCAGGGATGTAGGCGAGTTGGTCGTATACCATCTCCGTAACGAATTAGAAGTGAGGAAGGTGTTGGAAGTGTACTGCCGGTGTCCCAACTTTGTAGCCTCCAAAAGACGCCTGGAAAGCATTTGCGTGTTTTTCAAGCCATATGTGATGATTTTAGGGTTTACAAAGACGCAAGCAGCTCGCTTTTTGAGGGATGGAATCATGACGGAGACATGAATTGGGAATAGCTAAATGCCCGCCGTGCCGACCCACGTGGAATGTGGGAAAGCTATATATATATATTATGAACTATTATTATCCCTTAATGATAGCGCAGACTCGTGCACTCGGTTGATCAGCCTTGAGTGCTTTCTCTTGATATCATGTCTGCGCCTCCTCCTAATGGAGTTTATGTTCCAGCCGTTCTTTTTTTTGATGAGCACGATAACTTGGATATTTCTTCCATCCAGAAACATGTCCTCCGCCTAGCTCAGGTTGGCCAAGTGCCCTCCAAGTTTCGCTTGTTGATCAACATATCATATAGGGCGGTGTTACTGGAATATTGGTGCAAGGTTCCAATGGAGAAGCTCAACATCTGTAAGATAACCCGTTTCACCAACCAGCAGGCCATTCACACCAGATCGCACAGATCGCGCGAAGAGAGGAGGCTAATGATTCATGAGATACGGAGGACCCTTAATATCAATGGCTATGAGAAAGTACTTGTTATTGCAGGTACTGGTACTCCATCGACCCGGGAGACCATTGAACTATGTAAAGATGCACAGCAGGCCGGTGCTTCTCATGCCCTGGTGCTCACTCCCTCGGTGTGGCCAAAGGCGATGACTCGAGAAAACATTATTCGATTCCACACCCAGGTATGCATATATTCCTATTATCCGACGACTTAAACACTGAACGCTCTCCAGGTTGCCAATGAGTCTCCGATCCCGACCATGATCTACAATTTCCCAACAGTCACGGCTGGTATAGATCTTGATTCCGATATCATTGGAGAACTTGCCGCTCATCCCAATATTGTTGGAACTAAGCTTTCTTGTGGCAACATAGGAAAACTCCACCGCCTGACCGCACGCACACATTTTTCCAATAAATTCGCCGTTTATCCGGGTCGAAGTGATACATATCTCTTTGGCCTTCTTGGAGGGGGTGCAGGTGTCATTGCAGCTCTGGTCAACCTTTTCCCGAAATTACATGTAAAACTTTACCGGCTTTTTCAGGAGGGAAAGATTACGGAAGCAATGGAGTTACAGGAAAAGTTCAGTCAGGCTGATTGGATAGTCTCTCAACTCGGAGGCATTGGTGGTCTGAAAGCTCTTATCACGACCTTTTTTGGATATGGCAATCCCGCTGTCCGTGGACCGTTGAAGCCTGTCGATCTCGTTAATTTCTCAGGCACAGGGTCTTATGATATAATAGCCGGGCTTACCGAGATGGAGAACGTGCCTTAGCTTGTGGCGTACGGCGGCATGCAGACAGCATATCAATTTCCCAACCATTGCAGCTAGATTCTTTGAGCACATAGACACGCTGATTTCTGAGGTGTGTCCAGGATGTCTTGTCCATTTGTAGCAACAAAAGATTGCCAGCCTGAAAGAAAGCTTTTTGACTATTGACCAGTCCAAGTGTGAGACATAGATTGTTAGATACTTTCACAAATATGGCTCGTATTTTTGGAGTTGACAGATTGACTTGAATGCCAGACTGTCTCAAAAATGTTGGTGCAAACAAGTCATCAACCTCCTAACAGGAACAACAAAAGATCCGTAAAAAAACCTCGTGAAGAGTAGCAACCCTGCAGTGCAGTGGTTGTGCTTCTAGGTCTTACCTGCAAGGTAGGCTTTTAAGTAAAATAGCTAAAAGATTCTACTACATACTGTACTGTATCTGAGGTCCCTTATATACCCTACTAGACCGTTATATCAATGTATCTACTCCAAGTTATCATATGCAGTGTCGTCATATGTAATGTAGATAGCATTATTTAATCTATGACGTATTCTTCTTTGCTAACACCTCAGCGTGCCACATAGCTGTGTGAAGCGTCTTGATATGCATTCGATATTGTTGATCGAAAACATCACCGTACTTGTATTCAATTAGGAGAGTGAGTTTAGACAACATCAATGGACAGAAGATTATTGTGTGGTTTCTCATTGAAAAAAATGCTGACGGCGTAATTTAACCCGGATATACGGGGAAGGATTAGTATCTTGATGGGGTCTATAGGCGAAAGATAAGATGACGGCCGAAAACATAGATTGTTGAAATTAGGACAACAGATGGGTATGAACAACAGGAGACGGGGGTTTGATTGGCTCACCATCTATGAGAAAATTCCAAGAATTTTAACATCTCGATGATGCTCGTCTTCTTTCTAGCGAGGGGTTAATTTATATACAGTCAGCAAGGAAATAGTCAAGGGGCATTCCAATCAAGGCTACGGCAATGTGTGCATATAAATTAAGATCAGAGCATGGCACGATTATAGCATGGCAAGGGACTTATCCTTCCTGTGATAGAGACGATAGACAGCCTAATAAAATGTGCCGTTCATTGTGTTGGATAGATGGCACCGTTCCATAGAAAGTCTACTTGAGTGTCTGCTGAGCAAGGAAACATTTATTTCTCACAGATAACCACAAGGAAGAACATTTATTTGATGGTTAGTACTATATAGAGTGTACGCCTAGAAATATGATTTAAATATACTGACCAAATTCTGGTTTGTAGAGGCCCATCTTCACCGACGACTTGAATCGACCCAGTCAAGTATTGGTGATAGTCATTGCAATTGGACGCACAACATTTAGGTAGACCGATGAGAAAAATCAAAGCTCGCGCTGAGCGAAGAAAAAAACTTACTCATTTAAGAAGACAGAAATATTTCAAAAATTTGATCTGAGAAGAATATCTGTTACGTAAAAGATGACGCTTGCTGTATTCGTTATCTTGAGAGACGAAATAAGCTCTTTTCGTCGCTGAGGACAGAATGGCTATGGGTATCATGTCAGTAGATTGAGGCGTTGCAACACAACTATTTGCCAGAAGAGAAACATGGGTGGTTTGAAAGCTGATGGAGAAATGTGATCTTAAGTTCTGGGGGAGATGTATGCACTTATGTTGGGATCGTATGAATTTGGCCAGGCTCAATGAATTGTATATGCCAAAGTGAAGCAGAACATTGGCAGCAGAAAAAACGATCCATCCAGTCGGGAGATAGTATCTAGGTCACGATCTGTAGGAACCCAGTTCTCGACAAGTCTAGGTTACGAAATCTATAATCCGGTTAGCATCGTTGAAAAAATTTTAACTTTGACTTTGAAATGAATTATAATTGATAAGGTGTTGTGTAATAAGAAGTTGATAAAATTTCAGTCGGCGAGATGGCTGAGTTATTAGAGATCTGAATGCAGAAAGTCACATGATGACAGGTGCAATTGGGTTGGACGTTCGAACTGTTGAATATGTCCTCTGTGGACTATTATTTCGTCTCTTTTTCTCTCATTATTAGATTCTGATTGATTAGTAAGCAATGAGTATGTCTGCCAGCGCAGACTTTTCTTACACCTCAGTTCTGCACACTTCAGACTGAGGTAAACACTTTTATTATTCTATTCTATATATCGTGCTGATGTAGTTAGACTTTGTGTTCTAATAGGTCGCTTATTCACCTCACTGTAATGAAACGAACCTCATCTTGACCACTGAAGGTTGCTTTGTTAATTTACACTAATACCGCACAAACTGTATGAAGAATAAAATTGGTTCAGCAGCCCTGGAAATAAATTCTACAGTTCCGAATTGAATACTATGCAGTGAGGCGGCTGGATGTCACGTGCATTTGATGGTCTCCTCGACCGTCACGCCGACAGTCTACTGGCCTTTCGGTTTACAGCGGTCTGGGTTCTGTTATGGCTGGAAAGTACCTCAACTGTGTATAGTTGGCGTTCTGGAAAAGAACTCTGTGGGTTTTCTTTGTCTCTCTCCGCTGTGTTGTTTTATGGTCTTGCAGGAAGAGGAAGCAGTGTCCGCCTTGAATGCTGCCTGTACTGTACCTGCCTGGCGTGCTTTGCAGGAATCATGCGGAGGAAATCCTGAAGTCCTCGGTTTCTGTGAATTTGATACACAAACTGATACTATAAAGATCGCCGCATTGTAAGTACTGCACAGACGGCTTTTCCACACTGAATTGATGGCCCAGGAAAATACAACCCATCCTAATATTCTATCATCAACATCCATTGAGTTCTTTGAGGTTCTATGCATTTGACTGCTCGACATTTGTTCCTCCCCTATTCTCGGGCGACAAGTCCTCACAAGCATATACACAATTATTGTCTCAAGATTTCACTCGGCCACCTAGGCCGAACGCTTCAGTTGCTATTGGTCAGGTTTCCCTGAACCAATTCAACGCATCCACTCTACTGAAAACAGCTATTACCGACCCATCCGCTCGCATGCTACCTGCGACTGCGGCTGTATTGTTCTCCATGAGTACGGTTGCAACGTTATTTTCCCAGCCCATGAACGCCTTCTCCCGTCTCATTAAGTCTATATCCAAGATACCAGTCACTCCTACATCTTCTTTCAGAGATCTCTGTGCCGTAATCCAGCAAATTGAGGTCCGTGCAGAACAAACTGTATATTTTGTCACCGAGATACCCCATCTTCGTAACCGTGGCTCGTCAAATATTACAAATTATGCTGCCCGCTATACTCAGTTTTTCAATACCGTCTGGTTGATACTGAATGATGTGACAATGGGGATGGCAATTGGATCATTCCTGACTGAAAATGCTCCAACACTTGGGCAATTTGGCAGGGTTATGATAAGCAAGTATCTGGTGCACGATATCATCTATATGGTGCGATGGCTTGACTCCTGGCCGGCTGGCCTAAAGCTTAATACCGAACTAAGTTGGTTCTATTGCCATATGTTCGTTGGGTTGATACGGTTCTGGGAAAAAGGTCTGGACCAGATCACTCCTTACATTGTGACTATTATCTATATTCTCGGTTGCATGGGCAAGTTTGGTGGCATGACTCTTGTCCTCTCAGCCATCATTGATTTGATTGCTATCTTCACTGTCCACATATACGTATGCTAT
>Ga0157365_10000988_pt1 | contig 11922 bp, 13 predicted proteins | sample AttsexASBM3_FD_111478 | JGI IMG/M metagenome (GOLD analysis project Ga0157365, IMG submission 111478) | Fungus gardens microbial communities from leaf cutter ant in Ribeirão Preto, State of São Paulo, Brazil - Atta sexdens ASBM3 | ecosystem: Host-associated > Fungi > Mycelium > Unclassified ... | reverse complement strand
TTATGTACGCAAGGACATCATTTTCGTGGGCATAAACCCCGATCCGCACAACATGCTGACCATGTGTTTCGCACGCGCCATGGGCGCATCCACCGTCAGGTCCGTGCCCTGACGGTGGCGGTATGGCGGATTACTGCACGTTGCCATTGGGTGCGGGCGGCGGCGAAGGCTGCGTGCCCCCTTCGGGCGGGGCGCTGTCCTGCTGCTGGTTTTCACGCGCTTCCTTGCGCGCATGGTGACGCCGCACCATGCCTGCGGCACATCCTGCCGCCGCCCCGCCCTTGCCATGGCCACTGCCAACAAAATGCCCTGCCACGCCACCGGCGACGGCCCCCTTCACGCAGCCACCCGGTTCCGCCTGCGCCGCAAACGGCAGGGCCAGGACGGTTGTGGTGGCAAGGGCCAGAGCGGTACGCCTGAAAAACATATCTTATCCCATCATGTTCATGTTGAGGCCTTTCAACGGCGGATCCCGCCCGGGGTTCCCCCCGTTTCGTTCCGGTGCGGTTTCAAGGGGGAAAACGCGGCGGCAGTCATGCAGGCATGCCGGTTGCTAGTCGCCAAGGCATCTTCCATCCTTTGCCCATCAACCCGATGGGAGAGCACGACCATGGCCAAAGAACCGACAGACATCATCCACGCCGCCCTGATCCACGCAGCCGCCACGCTGACGGCCGCGAAAAAGGACGTGATGGAAAAAGCTTCCCCTGATGAGGTGAAGAAGCATTTCAAGACCTTCCTGCACACGCTGGAAGCAGGCTGGCGCGAGCATGAGGCAGGCGATCACCACCATTCCTGATTGCATGGCGTCATGATGCGATAAGGGGGCGGCACCATCGGGTGCCGCCCCCTTTTTCCTGTCAGGACATTGTATCGCCATTCGCCGCCCTGACACGACGCGGGCAACGATCAGGACAGTCTGACGGGTCATATACGCGCCTCTGAATACAGATGGTTCAGGAGACGCTTCCCAGCAGGTTTCAGCAGATGCAGCCTTCCCGCAAAAAGGCTGCATCCAGAAATTTTCATTCTTTTTTATTCATCCGCCAGGCTGAAACAGCCTTTTAACGATGCCCGGTGAAGAACTGGCTCATGTCGCCCTTGGTCTTGTGGCCCCAGTTATCCAGTTTCTTGCCGGTCCGATCGCCCCAGTCCTTGGCGCTGTCGGTTTTCTCGGCTGCCTTTTCATGCGCCTCATGCGCCTTTTCACGGGTCTCGCGGCTGGTTTCATGGGATTTCAGGCGCACTTCACATTCCGCATGATCCGTCACACCGTCGCAGGAATCAGCCAGCGCAGGCGCCAGCATCGCCACGTTCAGCCCGGTTGCGCACAGCCCTGCCAGAATCACCGTTTTTTTCATGATACCCTTACCTGTCTTTCAGTTTCTGCATTATCGACATGCCGGCATGGCCGTGCATGCCCTATCCGGTATAAAAACGCAGCCCCGGAGCCGAAGTTTCTTCAGGTCATTTTATTGGGCTACACCAGACAATGATGAAAAAATTTTCATATACGAAAATTTAAGAAGTTACATTTGGAATATATATTTGTAATTATGAAAACATTATAAATGGAAATTTAATAAATACAGCCAATCGTAACACACAAGACTTGGCGGCAAATGGATATATCTGCTTACGATAGACAGACTCCTGTTTTCTACAGGTAATCACGCAGGCACGACAGGAGGTGACGGGGCATTCCTGCCCCGTTCACGCCCCACAGGATGCATCACCCCGACAGGGTATCAGGGTGACGGCCGGCGCTGTTTCAGGCCCCGTTACGGAAGTCCAGCACGATGCGCCCTTCGACACGGCCATGCTGCAGGTTGTCGAAAATGGTGTTGATGTTTTCCAGCCTGTCGGGCGTGACCACGGTTGTCACCTTGCCATCGGTAAAGAAGGACATGGCTTCGATCATGTCCAGACGCGTGCCGACAATGGACCCGCGCACGGTCGTGCCGTTCATCACCATGTCAAAGATGGACAGCGGGAAGTCACCGGGCGGCAGGCCGTTCAGCACCACCGTGCCCCCGCGCCGCGCGTAGCCCACAGCCTGGCTGAACGCCTTGTCCGACACGGCAGTGACCAGCACGCCATGGGTGCCCCCGGTCTGTTCACGGATATAGGCGACCGGGTCCTGCTTCAGCGCATTGACGGTCACGCGCGCGCCCAGCTTGCGGGCTTCTTCCAGCTTTTCATCGCTGATATCGACCGCCGCCACGTTCAGGCCCATGGCCACGGCGTACTGGATGGCCATCTGCCCAAGGCCGCCCGCGCCGGAAATGGCAACCCATTCCCCCGCGCGGGTATCGGTCATCTTCAGGCCCTTGTACACCGTCAGTCCCGCGCACAGTACGGGTGCGGTCTTGATCGGGTCGATGTCTTTGGGCAGGTGGGCAACGTAATTGGGGTCGGCCACCACGTATTCGGCAAAGCAGCCATTGACGGAATAGCCGGTGTCTTCCTGTTTTTCACACAGGGTTTCCCACCCGCCCAGACAGTGTTCGCAATGCCCGCAGGCCGAATACAGCCACGGCACGCCCACCACGTCGCCGGTCCTGATCCAGTTGACGTTGCTGCCGACCTCGACCACATGACCGATCCCCTCATGCCCCGGGATGAAGGGGGGGGTGGGCTTGGTGGGCCAGTCACCGCGGGCGGCGTGCAGGTCGGTGTGGCAGACACCGCAGGCATCGACCTTGACCAGGATCTGGTTGGAGTTGATCTGCGGAATGTCCAGTTCCTCGATCGTCAGCGGCCTGCCGAATTCCCGCACAACCGCAGCCTTCATCTTTCCAGCCATCTTGCACCTTCTGTTCCGATGTCATGACCCCGGCGAGGGAGCCACCGTTACCTGCGCCACCCGCCCGGCCGGCATGGCCGGACAGGGGCATGAATGGGGGGAGTGTTTCACCCCTGCCCCGTTGCAGCCTTGATCTACGTCAGCCTGTCCCCCGCACTGCGCGGGCGGCAGACATGCCATCCAGCCCCCGCGCCAGATCGGCCACCAGCGCCGCACCATCTTCCAGCCCGACATGCAGCCGGCAGGCCGGCCCTTCGGCCGTGACCGACGGGCATGAGCGCGAAATCCCGCCCGAGGTGGGCAGCACAAGGCTTTCGTACCCGCCCCATGACGCGCCAATGCCGAAATACGACAGGCCATCGATCATGGCGGTCATGTCCGCCTGCGTGAAGGCCGGATCGAACACCACGCCAAACAGCGAGGACGCGCCACTGAAATCACGCGCCCAGTATTCATGCCCCGGACATGACGGCAGGGCGGGATGCAGCACGCGGCTGACTTCCGGCCGGGACTGCAGCCACAGCGCCACGCCCAGCGCGGTAGCCGCCTGACGTTCCTGGCGCGCGCCCATGGTGCGCAGGCCGCGCAGGGTCAGCCAGCAGTCATCCGGCCCCGCCGTCTGCCCTGCCTGTATCGCGGTATCGCGCAATGGCCGCCAGTCCGCATCGGATGCCACCGTCACCGCGCCGATAATGGTGTCGGAATGGCCCGCGGCATATTTGGTCAGCGCCTGCACCGATACATGCGCCCCATGCGCGAACGGGTCGAACAGGCCGATCCCCCACGTGTTGTCCACCACCAGGCGCGCCCCCGCGCGCGCAGCCAGGCGGCCCAGCATGGGAATATCCTGTACCTCGAACGAATGGCTGCCGGGGCTTTCGGCAAAGATCAGGCGGGTATTGGGCTGCACCAGGGCCTGAAGGTCGCCCTCGGCCGCCATGGGGGGAAAATAGGTGACCTCCACGCCAAAACGGCGCAGCACCCTGTCGGCAAAGCGTCGGGTGGGACCATAGACGGAATCCGACAGCAGGCAGTGATCTCCCGCCCCCAGATAGGCCAGCAGTGGCAGCGTGCACGCCGCCAGCCCCGAGGGCACGACCTGCGCCTGCGCGCCACCTTCGATTTCGGCAATGACCGCTTCCAGCCGGTGCTGGATGGGGGACCCCATGGCGCCGTAAATCAGTTCCGGGCCATAGCGGCCATGCCCCGCGCGGTCCATGGCCTCAAGGGTGGAGAACAGCACGGTGGAACCGCGCTCGGCGGCGGGATTGACGAATACGCCCCTGTTCCCCTCCGGCCTGTCGCGCCCAAGCTGGACAAGCCGCGTGGACATGTCGCGCCAGCCGCGCGTGACGCGTTCAAGCAGGTCGGACGGCACCAGCGCCATGGGATCGGTCATGTCGTCCGCCCCTTACGCGCCACACACGATGGGCGAGTCAGGCGTGGACGCCCATTCCGCCCATGACCCGTCATAGACCGCGGGTTCCCCCGCGCCCGCCCCGATGCTGACCAGCGCCAGCGCGATCATGCACGCGGTCATGCCGCTGCCGCATGAACAGGTGACGGCGGTGGTGTCGGTCACGCCAAGGCCCGCGAATTTCTCCTTCAGCGTATCAACCGGCAGGAAGCGGCCATTATCATCCAGCAGTTCGGTATAGGGCAGGCTGCGGGCGCCGGGCATGTGGCCCGATTCAATTCCGGCGCGCGGTTCGGGATCGCGGCCTTCGAACCGGCCCCGGCTGCGCGCGTCAAGGATCAGCCCCGGCAGGCGGCCCTGCACGATGTCCAGCACATCCCCCGTGCCATGCAGGCGGTCATAGCGCGGACGGCTGACAAACGGCGCGGGGGCGGCCAGGTCCGGCCCGCTTTCCAGTGGCAGGCCGGCACTCTTCCATGCCGCCAGCCCCCCTTCGAGCACCTGCACCCGTTCATGACCGAACAGGCGTGTCAGCCACCACGCCCGCGCAGCACAGGCCATGCCGTCCTGATCATAGAACACGATGCGTTTTGCATTGGCCATGCCGCGTTCCGTCGCCAGCCGGGCAAAGCGGGCCTGACCGGGAATGGTATGCGGCAGGGGGGAATCCGGGTCGGAGAAGGTATCGATGTCAAAGCGCACCGCGCTGGCGATATGGGCATTGGCAAAACGCTGCTGCGGGTCAAAGGCCTGCCCCGGCAGCGCCATGGAGGCATCGAGCACAAGGATGTCGCCGTGTTGGATGGCCTGTGCCAGATCACTGGCTGAGATCAGCGGATGCATACCTTCTCCCGGTCTTTAGGAATTGCGTGTCGCACAATAAGGTGCAGCATACGGCACGGGAACGAAAGTCCTGAACATTTGTCTTTCGTTTAATGGCAGGAGGGGATACGCCACCGCTATGGTCGAACGTATCATGATGGGACTGATGCTGGGGGGGATCGCATTCGGCTGCGTCCTGATCCTGTATCCGTTCCTTACCGCCCTGCTGTGGGCTGCGATCCTGACCTTTTCCACATGGCCGGTGTTCATGCGGCTGCGGCGGCACATGTCGCTGCTGCCCGCGGCCCTGATCATGACGGTGCTATGCGCGCTGGTGCTGGTGGTGCCGCTGGCGGTGGTGGTGTCCAGCAGCATTGCCGACGTTCCCGCCACCCTGCAGTACGTGGTGGACACGGTGGGCACGCTGCACCTGCCGCAACTGCCCGCGCGCATTGCGCATATCCCGCATTTCGGCCCCGAAATTGTTGAAAAATGGCAGAAATGGTCGGTTGATGTCGGCAGCATAGACCAGATCGTACGCCCCTATGCCGGGCGGATCGGGCAATCGATCCTCAGCGCCATGATGCAGCTGGCCAGCGGGCTGGCGCACCTGGCCATGGCGCTGTTCATCTCCTTCTTCTTCTGGCTGGGGGGCGACGCGCTGGGCAATACCTTTGTGGCCGTGGTGCGGCGGATCGCAGGCGTGTATGCCGAACGGATCCTGCGCATCGTGGGCCGGACCATCCGGGGCACGGTGTACGGCATCCTTGGCACCGCCATCATACAGGGCATCCTGACGTGCATCGGCTTTGCCATTGCGGGTATTTCCAGCCCCGTGCTGCTGGGCGCGGTCACCGCCTTTGTCGCGGTGCTGCCCATCGGCGCGCCGCTGATCTGGATTCCCGCCGCCGTGTTCCTGCTGCTGACCCACCATCCCGGCTGGGGCATTTTCCTGCTGCTGTATGGCACGATCATCGTATCCGGGGCGGACCACATCATCCGTCCCATGTTCATTGCGCGTGGCGCGCAGATGCCCTACCTGCTGACGGTGCTGGGCGTGCTGGGGGGTGTCCTGACATTCGGGGGGCTGGGAATTTTCCTTGGCCCCGTGCTGATTGGCGTGGGCTATACCCTGACTGCCGAATTCGCCGCGGGTGATCCCCGGTCGAAGGACCCCATCCCTGACGAAATACGCGAGCCGTTTATCGAACCATGACCCTAGCCCGCCCCTATCTTCGCCTGCCCTCCATCCAGCCGCGCCATGGCTCGCCACCACAGATGGACCTGACCCCGCCCGACCGCGAGGGCGAGGCGATCAAGATCGTCAGCTGGAACCTGCTGCGCCGCATCGGGGCGACGGTGCGCGACGTGATCGACCTGATCCGCACCGAACGGCCGGACCTTATGCTGATGCAGGAGGCAACGGTGGAAATCGACACCCTGCCCACCCTGATCGGCGGGCATTACGCGCGTTCCCCCCTGCCCGGCCGCATACACGGGCTGGCGTGCTGGAGCCCGTGGCCCTATCGCCGCGAACCGCTGACCTGCACCCTGCCCGCCGGCACGCTGATCCGCCGCGTGGCGCAGATCGTGGATTGCGGGACGGTCACGGTGGCCAATGTCCACCTGTCGCACGGGCAGTTGCTCAACCGCCGGCAGTTGCGCCGGGTGGTGCAGATCCTGCCGCATCAGGCTGCCATCCTGGGGGATTTCAATCAGGTCGGTCCCGCCCTGATCCGGCATTTCCATGACGTGGGACCACGCGCCCCCACGCACCGCATGGCCGACATGCTGCCCATCCGGCTGGACCGCTGCCTTGTGCGCGGCCTGACCTGCGTCGAACGCCATGTGATCGAGAATTATGCATCCGACCATCGGCCCATCTCGGTCCTGCTGAAACCCACGCGCTAGGCCCGTATTCCCGCAGGGCCGGACAGACAGACGGTTCTGGTGACGCTTTTTTCAGGAATCTCCGGGACACGCTGCCTTTTCAGGACATAAGGCGGCACCGAGGATTTTCTGTTTTTATGAGTGACTTCCTACAGATAGGGCAGGAACAGCCGTGCCGCCGCGTCACGCATCTTGCGCGGGAAGGACCGGCGGTCAAGGTCATGGTGCGTCATGCGCACATGGCGGTGGGTGGCAATGAACCCATCAATCATGGTCGCCAGCGCGTCATCATAGGTTTCAAGGTTGATTTCAAAGTTCAGCCGCAGGCTGCGCACATCCAGGTTGGAACTGCCCACAAATGACCAGTGCCGGTCCACCACCATCAGCTTGGAATGGTTGAACGGCGGCCGCGCCAGCCAGATCCGGCACCCGGAATCCAGAAAACGCGGCAGGTTGGCCGCCCGCGCCCAGTCCAGCAGGGTATGGTTGCTGTGCCACGGCACGACGATATCCACCTCGATCCCCCGCATGGACGCAAGGGCCAGCGCGGTCAGGAACCGGTCATCGGGCAGGAAATACGGCGTCATGATCCGGATGCTGCGCTGCGCCAGCGTAAAGGCCTGCAGCATGGTGTATTCAATCTTTTCCAGATCCATATCCGGCCCGGCGGTGACGATGCGGCTCAGGCTGGGGCCATGGCTGTCCTGCCGGGGAAAGTAGATGTCCGCCGTCAGTTCCTCGCCACAGGTAAAGGCCCAGTCACGCGCGAACGCTTCGCTCAGCTGGTGGACGACCGGGCCGTTCAGTTCGAAATGCGTATCCGATACCGGATGCCGGGGGCGGGAGGCGGCGATGTTTTCCTCGCCAATGTTCAGGCCGCCCATGAACCCGGTCAGCCCGTCCACCACCAGTATTTTCTTGTGGTCGCGCATGTTGATGAACGGCATGCGCCACGGCAGCATGGAATGCATGAACCGCCCCACCGGCACACCCGCATGGTGCAGGATCCGCCCCACGCCACAGTTGAAATATCCCGACCCGACGCCATCAACCAGCACGCGCACCTGCGCGCCCCGCTTATGGGCCGCGATCAGCGCATCGCAGAACTGCCGCCCGATGCGGTCATCGCGAAAGATGTAGGAACACATCAGTACACTGTGCCGTGCGCCATTTATGGCCGCCAGCATGCGGGGGTAGACGCTGTCGCCATCATGCATGGGGGTTACCGCGTTCCCCCCCAGCAACGGCCGCCCGGTCAGTTTCCCGGCCATGGAGGCAAGCGGCGCGAACGTCCCGGTTTCCTCCCTGCGCCATTGCGATGACGTGGTACGGCTACGCCACGGGTGCTGTCCCGCCATGCGCCGCGCCCGCCGGTGCACGCGGTTGATACCGAACATGGAATACAGGATGCCGCCCGTCAGCGGCATAAGCACGGTCACCCCGATCCAGCCGATGGACGCCCCGACATCCCGCTTGGTCAGCAGCACATGCACCACCACCACCACGATAATGGACACGCGCACCAGCAGCAGGCAAATATCCCATATGGTCAGGAAATGAAAAATCATGTCGCGTATCCCGTTCCGGCGCATGGTACCGGTCCATGCCCGGACAGCCCGGTCAGGCCGCCTGCTATATCCTACCCACCGCGTTTTACAGACCCATGCCGCCACAGGAAAAACAAAGCATGACACAGCAGGACGCCCGCCCCGTACAAACGGGCCGGCAGCGGCGCGGCAGGCGCGCCTTCAGCGATGGCATGGCGGCGGAACGGCTGGCAATTGCAGACCTGCAGGCCCGTGGCTGGCGGGTCCTGCTGCACCGTGCGCGCACCCGGTGGGGCGAGGTGGATATCGTGGCGCTGCGCGCGGGATGCCTGATGTTTGCGGAAATCAAGGCCCGCCCCTCCCTGCTGGCGGCAGGGGAAGCCATTCGCCCGTCGCAGGTGGCGCGGATCATGAACGCGGCGCAGTTCTTATGCGCGGCCAACCCGGACTGGGCCTATGACAGCATCCGCTTCGATGTCGGCGCGGTGCTGCCGGGCAATGTCGTGGAATGGATACCCGACGCCTTCAGGCAGTACTGAAGGCGCGGCGGAGTATCAGGTACGGTGCCGGGCAGCCGTGGGGTGGATGTGGTGGGTAACCGTGCCATGCGGATGATAGACGATGGTGTGGACCATCGTGTGGCGCGTATGGGCAGCGGAACTGTGGTTTGCCGCCATCACCACCGGGGCGGCATGACCACCCGCGCGACGGTGATAGGCCGCGTGCCGGACGGGCGGCGGCGGTGGCGCGATCAGCGCGCCAAGTGTCAGGCGGTCCGCTTCACTGTCCGTCACGGCGTGGGTGCGGGCATTGGCGGGCGTCACGATGCTGCCAACAAGACCTGCGCCAAGCAGTAGCATTGTAGCAAAACGCAAGTCACTGTAGCGCATCAGGCCCCCTTGTTTTTCAAACCTGGACGAAGCTAGGCGAAAGCACGGGCATGACGCAAGTGATGTTCGGTATAAAATCGGTATAAAAAAAGAACGGGCGGAACATTCCTGTCCCGCCCGTCCCGGTCGGCGCCCCATGGGCGCATGGCGCAATCAGGCCGCGGCGGTGACGACGCCCTTTTCCACCAGCAGCTTCTGCAGTTCACCGGTCTGGTACATTTCCGTCACGATGTCACAGCCACCGATGAATTCGCCCTTGATGTACAGCTGCGGCACCGTGGGCCAGTTGGAGAAGTCCTTGATCCCCTGACGCAGTTCGGGATCAGCCAGCACGTTCTCGGTCTTGAACGGCACGCCAAGGTGCTTGAGCACCTGCACCACGCGCGCGGAGAAGCCGCACTGCGGGAAGTTGGCGTCCCCCTTCATGTACAGCATGACGGGGTTGGCGTCGATCTGCGCCTGGATGCGCTGTGCGATTGTTTCAGCCATGTTTTCGTTTCCTGCTTTGGGGGTAAGAATACCGCGTAAGGTCAGTCGGGTGTCTGTGTCTGCAGCGCCAGTGCGTGCAGCTTGCCGCCCATATGCCCCTGCAGCGCGTTATAGACCAGCTGGTGCTGCCGCACGCGCGGAAGGCCACGGAAGGCCTCGCTCACGACGCGGCAGGCATAGTGGTCGCCATCGCCTGCCAGATCATCAATCGTAATCTTCGCGTCAGGCAGGGCTTCGCGGATATAGGTTTCGATTTCCTGTGCCGTCATTGCCATCTGGCTTAAAACTCCTGCCCTATCGGTCCATCAGTCGCGGAAAGAATTCGGAATGCACCGCGAGCAGACGTGCCTTGGATATTGTGGAACCACTGGGCAATGTCAAACCCTGCCCGCCAGAACGGCCAAGTTTGCGACATGGCACCCCCGCCTGCACGGCAAGGGTCGCCAGCGCCTGCCCGTCACGCACGGCCACGACGTAACGCGACTGGTCCTCGCCAAACCAGAAGGCTTCGGGCCTCATGCCCGACTGCGGCGCGCCCAGAACGCAGCCCGCCTGCCCCGCCATGACCATTTCGGCCACCGCCACCAGCACGCCGCCATCGGCCACGTCATGACAGGCGATGATGGTGCCGTTCTGGATCAGCCCGCGTACGAAATCGCCATTGCGCCGTTCGGCCGCCAGATCAAGCTCGGGCGGTTCCCCATCCTGCGCGCCAAGGATTTCACGCAGCCAGATCGACTGGCCAAGCTGGCCCTTCGTCTCGCCCAGCAGCATGATGTCGCAGCCATCGGGCATTTCCAGCCCGACCGCCGTGCGCACGTCCTCCAGCACGCCAAGACCACCAATGGCGGGCGTGGGCAGGATGGATTGTGACGTGCCATCGGGCGCGCGGGTTTCGTTGTACAGCGAGACATTGCCACTGACGACCGGGAAGTCCAGCGCGCGGCAGGCCTCCCCCATGCCTGCGATGGCATCGACGAACTGGCCCATCACCTCCGGCTTTTCAGGCGAGCCGAAGTTCAGGTTGTCGGTCACCGCCAGCGGGCGCGCGCCGGTCGCGGTAATGTTGCGCCAGGCTTCGGCCACGGCCTGCGCGCCACCCAGCTTCGCATTCGCGCGGCAGTAGCGCGGCGTGCAGTCGGTGGTCAGGGCAAGGCCGATTTCCGTATCCTCGACCTTGACGATCGCGGCATCGGCGGCGCCCGGCCTGCGGACCGTCTGGCCGCCCACCGTGCTGTCGTACTGGTTGTACACCCATGCGCGCGATGCAAGGTCGGGACAGCCGATCAGCCGGATCAGCGCCTGTTCCACGCCAACGGGGTCGATGATCGGCTCCATCGGCTGCGGCTTCAGCGCGGGCGCGGTCGGGCGGTGATAGACCGGGGCCTGATCCGCCAGCGGGGCCAGCGGAATGTCGGCCTCGACCTCGCCCCTGTGACGGATCACGATGTTGCCGGTATCGGTCAGATGGCCGATGACGGCAAAATCCAGTTCCCACTTGTCAAAAATGGCGCGGGCCTGTTCCGTGCGGTCGGGGCGCAGCACGATCAGCATGCGCTCCTGACTTTCGGACAGCATCATTTCATACGCCGTCATGCCGCGTTCGCGCTGCGGCACGTGGTCAAGGTCAAGGTCGATGCCAACGCCGCCCTTGCCCGCCATTTCAACGGATGATGACGTAAGCCCTGCGGCCCCCATGTCCTGAATGGCCACGATGGCATCCGTCGCCATCAGTTCCAGACAGGCCTCGATCAGCAGCTTTTCGACAAACGGGTCGCCCACCTGCACGGTCGGACGCTTGGCCAGCGCGTCCTCGTCAAACTCGGACGATGACATGGTGGCCCCATGAATGCCGTCGCGCCCGGTCCTGGACCCGACATAGATCACCGGGTTGCCCACACCAGCGGCCGCCGACAGGAAGATGCGGTCCTGCCGCGCCACGCCAACCGTCATGGCGTTGACCAGCGGGTTGCCATCATATGCGGGGTGGAAGTTGATCTCGCCACCCACCGTGGGCACGCCCACGCAGTTGCCGTATCCGCCCACGCCACGCACCACGCC